>Ga0209991_10001012_pt1 | contig 12668 bp, 13 predicted proteins | sample ChitaG_FD_183167 | JGI IMG/M metagenome (GOLD analysis project Ga0209991, IMG submission 183167) | Deep subsurface microbial communities from South Pacific Ocean to uncover new lineages of life (NeLLi) - Chile_00310 metaG (SPAdes)... | ecosystem: Environmental > Aquatic > Marine > Oceanic >...
GAGGACAAATTATTGCGGATGGTCCAACACAGAGTATTTTTACTAACGAGTTTTTAATATCAAAATCTTCATTAATTATGCCGCAAATATATCTATTCAAAAAAGAACTTCAAAAAATAGGAATTACTGTTCCTAAAGAAGTTATTAGAGAAAGCGAAATAATTGATTTTCTGGATAATTATTTGGAAAGCAAATCCACAATTTAAAGGAGGAAAATTAATAAATGTCTTTAGAGTTTCTGAGCGCGTTCAAATTCTTGAAAAAAGATACTTTTCTCCATAATTTAGATCCAAGAGCTAAATTATTATTAGCGATAACATACACGATTAGCGCTCTATTATTTCAAGAAATAATCCCCTTATTACTAATTTTAATAACCCTACTCCCAGTAATAGTCATAGGAAGATTGTTTAAAAAATGGGTGAAAAGCGTCAAAGGAATGTCTTTCCTCTACATTTTTATTATTGTTCTTAATACTCTATTTATTGATGAAAATGGATTATCGTTCTCAATTGCTATGATCTTAAGGATTTCTATTATGATTTCAGCATTCTCTTTGTTTTTTTTAACTGTAGATCCAAACGATTTAGCTCTTTCCCTAATTACTATGAAAATCCCATACGAGTATGCGTTTTCTTTCTCGTTAGCTTTTAGGTTTGTTCCAACTATTGCTATAGAAACACAAAATATCATCGATGCTCAACAGAGTCGAGGTTATGAATTGCAAAAAAAAGGAATTATAAATCAAATAAAAAACCTATTTCCTCTCTTAGTTCCTCTTATTGTTAGTTCTATAAGAAGAGCTTTTAGCGTTGCAGAAGCCTTAGAATCACGATCTTTTGGTAATAAAAAAGATCGGACCTTTTATTATACGATTAGATATTCCTTAAAAGATTGGATATTTTCGCTATACTTGATTCTTTTATTGACTTTTTTTATATTTGTTAGAATTAACTTTATGTTAATGCCATTATGGTTTAGATGGAGTTTACCTTTATGAAAATCTATTCTATTACGAAATCAAATGGAGTTTCTAATTATTACGTTGGGATTAACCAGATTGAGATTGATCCCAAAGAAGTTCAAATAAAAGAATTAGTGGAATTAATTGAGCTTATCCAAAGTCATCATGAAGATACTGTTTTACAATTCTTCAACGATAGATATATCCTAAACCCAGAACATATATTACATGCTTGTTATTTCGTCCAAAAAGCCTTCTATACTAAAAATAATATTTCAAATAAAAAGAATCTTGAATTACTTCTATATTTAGCCACTAAAAGACAAATAAAGCTAAGCCTCGAATGGTTTGGGGTAAACAGTTATAATTTACAGGATAAAAGAATAAGTTTTTGTATCATCTCTCAGGTGGATAATCTTCAGAAAGTAAATATCGAAATTAATAGCTATTTGCATTCCAAGGATATAAGTTTAAATTTAGAAAATTTATCTATTGATAAGATTAAAATCGTCAAAAAGTATTTTGAATTTTCTGACAACCAGATTTTAACCGTTTTGTGCTCTTACGGATATAAAAACGACATATTAGATATAAATTCTTTAAATTTAGAAAGCTTGTATGAGGTTCTAAACGATTTGATATGTGAAAAAATGGCTTTATTAAGTTTAGAGAAAAGGAGATCTTTTTAGAACTGATTATACTTATTATGGATTATAATGATATCATCGGGATTTAGAAACGATATCCCACTAACATTTCCTAGAAGTTCAATTCTTATAATTTTATCTGGATTATCCAGATCGACTCTATTATTAATGATCTTTGCCACTGATTCAATAATGGTATCTCGTTCTATGATCTCATTTTTTCTGCGTTTCAATTCGATCTTAAAAGAATCTTCTTTGTTTAAATAAAGAAGGTAATATTTTTCTACGAATTCTTTTATTACATTTAGTTTTGTTTCACACACGTAATCAATAGGGATAATTTTAAGGATAAATTGAAAGAAATTAGAATCTTTTTCAAGAATTTTTTTAATCTTTAGTATCACTTCTTTATTATCAACATTGGTTGCAGCAGTTATTAACCCGGGATATTTGATCCCCGATATGATGGGATATTTATCGCCACACATTAACAGAGTAAACCAAATTTCTGCTTTTGCATTCACTTCGTTAAATCTCGAAGTTGAGACTAATAAATTAAAGTTATTCAATATTTACTCCAAATAGTTAATCTTTATTTGATTCAATAAAATTTTTAATTTCCTCTTCTTTTACTGCACCGATCCGCAATAGCCTTAACTCTTCCGATGTACAATCAAGGATTGTTGTGGGAATTTTCGTTTTGGTTTTTCCTCCATCAAGTATTAAATTTATTGGTGTTAAAAATTTTTTCGCTACCTCGCCCCCACTTATCGATGGAGGTTCTCCAGAATAGTTAGCTGAAGTTCCTATTATTCCACCAAAATATCCTTTTATTTTTAATTTTTTTAAAATGGTTAGGATTATCTCGTTTTCTGGTACGCGAATACCAATCGTATTTTTACCAGCCGTAACTTCCGGAGGAATAATGTTTGGTTCTTTCTTTTTTAAAATTAAAGTCAATTGACCTGGCCAGAAGCGTTCAGCTAATTTATAACTTGTTTTGTTAAAATTCGCAACTTTTTCCGCCTCTTCAGTATCGGCAACTAATAGTAATAATCCTTTTGAACGATCTCGATACTTAATATCGTAAATCCTATTTATTACTTCAAGGTTGAGAGGATCTCCCCCTAGACCATAAACCGAATTAGTTGGAAAAGCTATGATCCCTGCGTTGTTTATGATTTCAACAGCTTTTTCAAGAAAAACATCAATATCCTCCAATTTCTTACCTGCAATCTTCACTAATAATCCCATATAAAATAAACAATGCAGATTAAGTTAAATAAATTCTTCTAGTAAGAATCGATTTTTTTTCGAGATTTGAAAATACTCCATAATAGTTGGTCTAAAGTCTCGTTTTATATATCGCTTAGATGGAAGTTTGAAATCTATTACACATAGAAGCCTGAAATCAAAATATTTAAATTAAGAGTAAACAACGAACAGACGATAAAGTTTAGAGAAAAAAGAAAAGATAAAAATATAACTTATAAATAGAATTCAATTAAGGTATTGTTTCTGCTTGACCAGGCATTTATCTTCACTTCTTTATTATTATTTTTAAATCAATAATTTAATTCAAAAAATCTATTTAAAGTCCTAAAAAAAGAAGGAAAAATTACTCTATTTTAAATCAGAAGGAAGAACTGGTTTGGCAAGAAGGTCAAAAAAATTATCCATTGAGGGAAATTCACTGTATTTATCTATGATTAGATTACTTCCTATGGAGTACGAAAAAGCAGTTGTAGAATGTACAGGATTATTTAAAAATTTTATCCGATTATCTATATTTTCTTTACTGAGGATTTCAAAGCTAGTTGCATATCTAACTAATTGTTCTTTGTTCCATTCGTCAATTAGTGCGTGATATGCTAAGTTATATAAAAATAAATCTATTTTTCTTTTCACGCTGTATTGATGGGTTATAATATCTAAAGAATCTTCATTTGGTTTTTTTCGACATAACTCTCTGAAACTAATTTCTGCCTGATCACGATAAGAAAAAAGTACATTGATTGCTAAATTTGCTATTCCTTCACTAATTATTATTTTGGGTGAATTTAGAAGCAATATAGAGTGTTCGAATTGAAATAATTCATGAAAAAGGTATTGCTCCTTGATGGCAAATTCCATATGGTGCCCCGGATATCCCTCGTGAGCAGCAGCGGATAAAAGTGAACTCCAATAAATATCATAACTAGGGTTAACTTCAATTCTGGAAGTGTAATTTCCCAGATACCAGTTGTAATAAGACCATTTTACTTCATTTTCCTGTTTTTTGCCTATTAAATCTATTATAATAGTTTCATTTTTAGGTAAGAAATTTGTATATAATTCGTTAGTTCGATTTTTTACAATTTTTAACGCTTTTTTAAATAAATCAAAAACATCAGATTTAGAAACCTTACGCCGAATTCTTAATTCTTTCATTCGCTGCTCTAGACTTCCAGATCCCTCATATGCCTTGTTAAACTCTTCTTTTAAATCGTCTAACTTAGACTCATTAGCGGGTTGTAAAGAAACATCGTATAACCTTAAAATTTGATCTTTAATAGAAATTGTAGATCCTTTTAAAATTTCTATGGAGGTTTTCATTGCTATTAATAACTTTTCGATATATCGCATGCGTTCTTTGTCAAAACCTTGAGATCCCAATTGTTTTAATAAATCGTTGGAGTCATTTAACAACGTATTTAGAGCTGTTAAAGATTCGCAATCTACAATTTGTCGAAGTCTTTCTGGGCCGTAATAAAAATCAACATATCCTTTAATATGTTTGCCGATTCTTAGGGCCAGTAGTAAAAAATCTTCTCCAAACTTGGATAATTTTGTCATTTCTAACGAATTACAATAATATCTTACATAAAAAGTTTTATAAAACTAATTTTAATAATAAAAAAGGCTTCACTGATGATTTTCTTGGCAGGATATTTCGTCAGCGAGATTAGCCCACTGAAGATCGAGTCTTTCTTGAAGTTCAATTAACTCTTTTTCAGACAATTTCGAAAATCTTTTCTGTCTTGATAAGTAATCAATTAATGGCGCTCTTTTTGAGGGATCTAATAGTGGTTTGCTTTTTTTTGATAATGTTAAAACACCATTTTCGACTTCATATAAAATCCATGAACCTGTTTTAACAGCTAAACGAGGAATTTCAATAGAATCTTCGGATGCAATGCCCCATCCCGGAGGACAAGAAGCTAAGATGTGAATATATTTACATCCTTCAATTGATTTTGCTTTTTTAAATTTCTCATAAAGATCGAGAGGTTCGCTTACAGAACAAGTGGCAATGTAAGGGATCTCGTGTGCCGCCATTATCCTCGGTAGATTTTTCTTATATCGTTCTTTTCCTAATGTGGTTGTAGTCGTTATTGCTCCATGTGGTGTGCTAGATGATCGTTGAACTCCAGTATTCATATATGCTTCGTTATCGTAACAGCAATATATGATATTAGAATTTCTTTCAGCGGCACCACTTAAGCCTTGAATCCCAATATCTGCTGTTCCTCCGTCACCTGCAAAAACTAAAGTCGTCATTTTTTCCCATACCTTGCCTGGAAATCTATATGATTTTGCTTTAAAAGCTGCAGAAACTCCTGTTGCAGCTGCTGCTCCCGCAGCAAATGCCATATTCATAAACGGGAAAGTTGGTGCTGTCTTTGGCCATAATCCAACAACAACATTTAAACAACTGGCAGGAGTAACTAAGGATGTATTTGGCCCAAGAGCTTTCATAGCCCACCTTAAAGCGATTTCAAGACCGCAACCAGCACATGTGGAATTTCCTGCTAAAAAATATTCTTCTTTACCTATTTCTAATGCTTCTTTAATGGATACCATATTTAATCGACCTCCAATAATCCATCCCAGAAAGTTCCTTCAATCATATCTTTTGGAAACTCTCCAGTTTCATTTAATTTATTCAATACTTTTAATTGATCTTTCTGTTGTTCTAATGAAACTTCTCTTCCACCTAAACCCATTACAATCGGTAGAACTTTTGTAGATGCTCCAGAACCATATAAGGCTGCTTTCACTTCACTACTTACGGGCCCTCCAGTCGGAGATCCAAATGCAGTAGCTCTGTCAGCTACTCCAAGAACCTTAACTTTATTTGCAATTTGTATTATATCTTCAACGGGAAACGGTCGAAGATATCTTAATTTTACGCATCCCACTTTGTAGCCTTCATTCCTAAGATCATCAACAGCGTCTTCCATCTGCATGGCAAGTTCACCGTAGTTAAGTATAGCAACTTCTACATCTTTCATTTGATATTCTTCAATTAATCCATTTCCATAAGATCGACCAAATTTTTTCTCGAATTCTGAGGTAACTTCCTTGATTTTTTGCTTTGCTAGAGTATGAGTATAGTGAATCTTTAATCTAAATTCATTGTAGAAACCGGATGGCATGATAAGATTTCCATGCATCATTGGTCTTTCAGGATCGAGAAAGATATGGGGCCATCCTCTCTCATCTGGAAGTGGTGGTAAAAAATCATCAACATCATCTTGATCCTCAATGGTTACAGGTTTAGATGTATGAGATAAGGTAAATCCTCCATAAGCTACAAATTTAGGCAATAAAATTTCGTGATCTTCGCAAATTTTATAAGACATTAAAACATCATCATAAATCTCTTGATGACTCGATGCAAATGAAATTATCCAACCAGTATCTCTACAACTTATTATATCTGTGAAATCCGCCCAAATATTCCATGGAGGGGCAGGACCCCTCGAAGCAATTGTCGTTACTATAGGTAACCGCGCTCCTGCGGCCCAATGAACCATTTCATACATGTAAAATAATCCTTGTCCAGAGGTAGCAGTGAAAGTACGAGTCCCTGCGGTGCTTGCCCCTATTATCGAGGCCATAACCGAGTGTTCTGATTCAAATTTAATATATTGAGTTCCAGGCATCTCACCGTTATCTGCGAACTCAGATAGTTTTTCTATCACTGTTGTTTGAGGGGTAATGGGATAAGCGCTTATCACTTGAACCCGTGCAGATTTCGCAGCGTAAGCTGCTGCTACATTTCCCTTTATTATTTTAGTTTCTCTTTCCTGTGTAAAATCTTCTTGTGCTTCAACCATATTAAACTTCACTCTCTCTAACCATTTCTATACTTTTTGTAGGACATTCTTTAGCGCATATGCCACACCCTTTACAATATACATAATCAACTTCAAATTCTCCTTCTTCATTTCTGATTATTGTACCTTCGGGGCAATACATCCAACATATACCACATTTAGTACATGTATCCCGATCAACGACAGGTTTAAATGTTCTCCAATCTCCTGTTGTTCCAATACTTCCTTTAATAGGAAGTGATATAGGTATTGGGGGTAATTCTTTCCAATTTTTATATTCTTGAACTTCAGGTCGCTTGTCTTTGTCTTCACATATATTCTTCCATTTCTCCTTATTCATTCAAATTCAACCTCTTTAACGTTATTATAAGCTTCGACAGCAACCTCAAAATTTTTATTACCTATAGCTTCTCCAAATTCGCTATAGATCACTTTTTTCATAGTATCTAAATTATAAAACCCAGTTAACTGTCCAAATGCCCCCAGCATTGGAATATTCAAAATTGGTCCACTCGAATGCATAAATCCTAATTTTATACAGATTCCCGTAGCATCAACAATAAATATCTTTATGTTTTCGGGAAATTCGCAAGTATCAATCGGGTTTTTTGTATTAATTAATAATGTGACTCCACTTTTTATCGAATCGAGAATTCTCGGAATATCTAAAAGGGAGGGATCAAAAATTAACATGTAATCTGGATTTATTACGCTATCGTAAGTTTTTATCGTTTTGTTCCTTGATAACTTAGTGAATGCTTGGATAGGTGCCCCTCTCCTCTCTGCTCCAATAATCGGAATAGCAATAGCATCTTTAAAACTTTCTTCGTAAGCTAATTGAGCTAAAAGTTGGCTAGCAGTGATCGCGGTTTGACCTCCTCGACCATGAAATGTAATTTCTATTATTCCATTATCAGTCAATTTTTTCCATCCTTTAATTTATTCGATCTTATAATTTGATAATAATAAAAGCCATAAAACAGTAATATAGTTATTTTTTTGGAAAACTTATAAAATTATCTTAAATAGAACTACTAAGGTAAATTAACTAGCAATAAATTAAAAATTTCTGGATAAAATTTATAAGGTAGCCACTGAAATTGTTGAAAATTACTAATAACTGTAACTTAACCTCCAATAATGTAGATAGTGATTAATTTTGTCAGAAAAATCAAAAAATGATGAAGTAGAATTTTCATTCAAATGTCCTTCATGTGATAAAGGCCAGATAAAAATTCTTAAAACTACTTATGATGTACCTGACGGAGATAAAATGTTACTAATCAAATTTGAATGTAACGTTTGTAATTTTTCTAATAATGATGTAATTCCTTTGACTACCAACAATACTCCCGGAATAATGACTTTAAAAGTTTCAAATGAAAACGATTTAAAATCAAAAATCTATCGTTCACCCGTTGGAAAATTAGAAATTCCAGAGTTGGAATTATTCGTCGTGCCTGGTCCAAACGCCGATTTTTATTACACTAATGTTGAAGGGATATTATTTAGGTTTGAGAATGCCGTTTTAATTTATCGTAAAAATCTCGAAAAAGACGATGATGAAATAGAAGATATTGATAAAATCTTACACGATCTACATAAGGCTATGAAGGGAGAATTTAAATTTACTTTAATAATAACGGACACAGGAGGAGGAAGTTATATCATTCCTGAAGATGAATCAAAATACTCGTTTCAAAAATTCGAACATAAAGAATTAAATTAAAAGTAATAAGTGAAATTATCATAATTGCTAATTAGATATATAATTTTTAAAATTGAATTATAAAAAGTGTGAAATCAAATGACAATTAAAAAAATCGGAATCCTCACAGGGGGTGGCGATTGTCCGGGCTTAAACTCAGTTATTTACGGAATTATGCTAAAAGCTTACGATGCAGGTGTAGAATGTGTTGGAATTCTTAAAGGTTGGAAAGGTCTTATTGAAAATCTAACGATTCCTCTTAAAATAGCAGAACACGATGACTTACACACGATTGGAGGGACAATTTTATACACAAGCAGAACGAATCCATTTAAGGGGGCAGAATCTGAAGAAAAAGTTGCTCAAGATTTGGTAGCTAAATTAGATGAATTAGGTATTGATGCACTTATCGCTATCGGTGGAGACGACACTTTAAGCGTTGCGGATGTTATGTGCAAATTCTCAAAAGCGAATGTGATCGGCTGTCCAAAAACGATAGACAACGATTTGGCGGGAACTCATTACACGTTTGGATTCTGGAGCGCTGTACAACTAGCATCCAATGCGATGGACAACTTAACGACTACCGCGCGTTCCCACCAGAGAGTGTTTGTGGTAGAAATTATGGGAAGAGATGCAGGATTTCTCACAATGTATAGTGGAATATCTGCTGGTGCCGATATAATATTAGTTCCTGAAACTCCATTTAGTTTAGAAAAGGACATTATTGATGTGCTTAAAAAAAGAGCCAATGCAGGATACAAATACCACATAATTGCGACTTCAGAAGGAGCTTATCCAAATTCAGAATCGTTAGAACATGATTTTAAAACAATTTCAAAAGAAACAATAGATGAATTACCTAAAGATACGTATGGAAACCCTTTGCTTGTAAAATTGAACATATCTAAAATAATTGTTGACGAACTCAACTTAAGAGAAGATTTAAAAAAGGAATTTCAGAATAATGGAGTAGATTTTGAGTGTAGAAGCGTAGTCTTGGGCCATACAATGCGAGCGGGAACGCCGAATTCGTTCGATAGAATCTTAGGATTGAGATTTGGATTAGCAGCTATGAATCTTGTTTTGAAATCTAAATTTGGGAATATGGTTTCACTTCAAGGAAATAAAATTGAAACTATACCACTTTCAGAAGGGGTAAAAAAGAAATATATTACCTCGGATAGCGATAAAATGGAATTACGAGACCTATTAGTGAAAATTAGATATTTATCCAAACAAAATTAATTTCAATCTTATTGCTATTTGAAATGTTTTTAAAAAAGGAGATATAAACTATCCATAGTGTTTTTCTTCCTCGTGATCAGCGTCTAAAGCATCTAGTTCCACATCGCGACCGACCCATTTTTCGCTTAATTGTTCCTTGTAATATTCGTGCTGGATAATTAAATTCATTATTTCCGTGGTACCTGTCCAAATTTCGCCTAAACGGGCGTCCCTCATCAATCTTTCTATAGGATAGACGGTTGTGTATCCAATTCCCCCCATGATTTGCATCGATTTATTGATTACTTTCCAACATGCTTTAGTCGAAAATTTCTTGGATTCAGAAACCAATCTTCTTTGAAGAGCGGGTGGAGCACCTGCATCTATTGTTTTCGCAGTGTTAAATACGATTGCTCTTGTCGCATCTAAGTAAGTAATACAATCAGCGATCATGAAGTTAATGGCCTGAAAATTCTTAATTACCTGCCCAAACGCTTTTCTTTTAGTACTATATTTGGTAGCAATGTGTAAACAAGCACGCGCCAATCCAATAAAGCCAGAAGCTGTAGACAATCTCTCTGGAACCATCATTTGATAGAATATTTTACCTCCCTTTCCCTCTCCCATTATTACATTTTCTTTTGGGACTTCTACATCTTTAAAAATTATTCTTCCTGCTCCTCCCCCTCTAGTACCCAATAAACCGTATATATATGCTACTTCTACTGCTTCACTTTTGTCTACTATAAACAAACTTAAAGCATCGCGGGGTTGTGCGTTTGGATTAGTCTTAGCATAAACCAAGAAAAAATCAGCACCTTCAGCTCCGACTACAAATCGCTTTTCTCCGTTTAATATGTAATAATCTCCTTCTTTCACAGCAGTAGATGTAGCTCCAAAAAAATCAGACCCGCCTCTTGGTTCAGTTAGTGCTTCAGCTGTAAATTTTTTGCCCTCACACATGGGTTTAAGGTAATTAAGTTTTTGTTCTTCGGTACCAAATTTATTAAGAGCTTCTCCACAGATACTTGGTAATGAAAATAAACAAGCTAAAGAACTCCCTAACACACCTATTTCTTCTTGAGCAATTATTTCACTTTCCCAATTCAATCCACGGCCTCCATATTCTTTTGGAAACCTTATGCCTATTAAATTATGTTTGGCTAGGGCGTGTAACCATTCACTTGGGTATTGTACTTCATCTTTATCCATTTTTTTTAATAAAGAAGGAGGTATCGCACTCTTTACAAACTCTCGAACTTCATCTCTAAATTTCGTATTTTCTTCGCTTAATAAATAATCATACAATTTTGTTCCACCTTAGTTGATTAATACCACAAATAATTAATGATAGGTTTAATAAAAATACTAAATAGATTTAGTTTTATTAGTTGACAATAATTAGAATTTAATATAATCTTTGTTGATTATTCTTTTTACATATTTTATGATTAATTCTTTTTTAAGATAAATTCATAAAAAGATGACAATTCATGTTCACAAAAATTAAAAGGGGATATAAAGAATACCCAAAACCATTTAAAGTGCTGGTTCTCGCCACTTTCATTGATAGGTTAGGAGCTTTTTTATTATTTCCCTTTTTTTCATTATATCTTATTGAACGTTTTGGTGTAGGGGTGACTCAAGTTGGAATTTTATTTGCGTTGTTTTCAGGGGGAAGTCTAATTGGTAGTACGATAGGGGGTGCGTTAGCGGATAAATTTGGTCGTCGCTCGATACTTCTTTTAGGTTTAATTTCAAGCGGTATAGGAAGCATCTTGATGGGATTAGTTGATAATCTGTATATTTTTTTCATAATAGCAGCATTTTTAGGAGTTTTAGGGGATTTGGGGAGGCCAGCACGACAAGCAATGGTGGTAGATTTACTTCCACGAGATAAACAAGCAGAAGGGTTTGGATTATTAAGGGTATTTGTAAATCTTTCAGCAACAATTGGTCCTATGCTTGGTGGAATTTTAGCAAGCCAATCCTATATGTTGTTATTTATTGGGGACGCTGTGAGTAGCTTAATTACCGCTTTAATTGTATTCATTGTCATTCCAGAAACGAAACCGGAAAAACAAGAGGACAAACCAGAAGAATCAGTAATAAGTACCCTTATAGGATATAAAGTAGTTTTTAAAGATTCGTTATATATAATATTTCTTGCTGTGTCTGCTATAACGGTGTTAGTTTACATGCAAATGAATAGTACGTTATCAGTATTTCTGCTGACGGAGCATGGTTTCCCACTAGAGGGTTTTGGTTTGTTGTTGAGCATGAATGCTTTGATGGTAGTATTATTTCAGTTCTGGATAACGAAAAGGATTTCAAAGTATGCACCGATGAAAATGATGGCTTTTGGTACGCTGTTTTATATGATTGGCTTTGGGATGTATGGCTTTATCTCAGAGACATACTTGTTTTTCGTAGCCATGGCTATCCTAACAGTGGGAGAAATGGTTGTAACACCCGTTTCACAAGCTGCAGTTGCACATTTTGCCCCTGAGGATAAACGCGGGCGTTATATGGCAGTGTATGGTTACCATTGGTCGATTCCAACCTTATTTGGAGTTATAATTGCGGGTTTAATCATGGATTATTTTAAACCGATTTTGGTATGGTATTTAGCAGGAATTCTGTGTCTAATGGCTGTTATTGGATTTTGGTTACTCCATATCGTTGCAATGGATCGCTTTTCTAAAGAACTTGAACCTTCTAGTGAAGAATTGAATGAATAATGAATATTCCCTCAATTGAAAGTTTTCTCTAACCTTCATTTCAAAGAGTGTTGTGATGTTACATGGAACTATATCGAGGTAATATGAAGGTATATATTAAAGTACGTGAAAGTTCAGTTTCACGAACTTGTGCAACAAATAATTAAAATTAGATTTTTATTTTATAATTTGAAAATTATTGTTCAATTTCGAATATAACCTTAAGATATTCGTATTTGGAATTAAGTAATTTTAGTATATGGTTCGCAAATATTCTTAAGTTTTGTGCGTGTAATGGTT
>Ga0209991_10001013_pt1 | contig 12667 bp, 12 predicted proteins | sample ChitaG_FD_183167 | JGI IMG/M metagenome (GOLD analysis project Ga0209991, IMG submission 183167) | Deep subsurface microbial communities from South Pacific Ocean to uncover new lineages of life (NeLLi) - Chile_00310 metaG (SPAdes)... | ecosystem: Environmental > Aquatic > Marine > Oceanic >...
AATAGCTCATGCTATGTATAGAGATAAGACAGAATATATTGCTGCCTAGTTTCTTATAAAGTATTTATAATAAAATACAGTGTCAAAAGGAGAGTTTGTGGGTTGACTTTTAACACAGTATCTATTTTTTTCCGGTTTACTTTTAACGTATGCGACTATTCGAAGTTGGCGAAGCAAATTTGGGAAAGCGAAGCGCAACGAGCTTTCCGTATAGTCACTGTTAAGTGAGCCGAGCGTTAGCGAGAGTGCAACATGCCGACGAACCACGAAGTGGCGAAGAGAGTTTTTCGTGCACCTTAACTTTTATATTTTTTTATAAGATTACAAATTATAGGTTCTATTGGATTTAGTAAATAATCATCAAGTTTATCTATATTGATATCAGTTGGCCAAACATTTGATAAACAAAAATATTTTTTACCTACATCTTCATCTTCTCTAAAACCAGGCCAATTTAATGAAGTCAGTACTATCAAGAAAGCGGTAGCATTCGGAAATTCCTTTTTAAGTTTATTCTCTCTTTCAGAAAAATTGTTTTTCCAATCATGTCTATTCCAGCCTAATTGTGTTTTACATTCAATTATTGCAACAACTTCCGTATCGCCTCGCCATATAGAAATATCAGGACGGATTGAACTACGTTTTCTTTTTATTTGCCTTTCTGAATGAATCTCAAGAGGTATTTTATAAATTTTGAAAACCGCATTTAAGTAAAAAGCTATAGTTTCTACAAAGAAATCTGCTGCGGGAGAAGCATATCTTTTGTTTAAAAGTTCTTTTATGGCATTCTGGTGGTCATAGTAATATTTTAATCTGACTAAAATGGCTTTAGAAATTTCATTGTCATTAAGATCTACCTTTCCATAATTAATTATTTTTTCAAATAATTTATTTAACTCGTTGGAAAGCGCTTTAAAATTTTCACTAAAACTTTTTTCTAATTTTAAGATTCTCATATAAACACCATGATGGTTTAGATTATTAAATGCTTTGATTTGGGGGCATGAAAAATTTCACTTAACGATTAAGATTGCTTCCGAAGTTGGAGCACAGATGAAGCTAAGGTTTTTGACTTTAATGTTACCTATGCTCAATTTCGGAAGCAATTCGGTTGAACGAAGCCGCTCCGCTGTTGCTATGGGAATTCAATCCAGCGATTTCGTCCGTCAAATTGCTATTGAAGCTTCCCCTGATGACCTTATTAGGAAGAACTAAATATAAATTCAATGGTCCGGGAAATATTTTTCTCGATACGGTGTTCATAATAGAGTTGATTTCCTGAAAAAAGAGCGTTCTTCTCCCTTAACCTTCTATTCATATCCGATATTTGAAAATCAAGCTACCCATTTCACCTCCCTGGGAGGCGCATGGCCCTGGGGAGATAAGATCTCTCTGGTGACCATCCAGCCTTTTTTGCAACAAGGACAGATACGAGGGTCAATACCGGTTAATTCAACGTTGGGCATCTGCGACGTTGCCATTTCACCAAAATCCTGTTAATTTATTATGGCGATATAGCCTATTCAATGCACTAACTACTGTGGGGTCAAATCGGATACCTGAATCCTTGTTTATTACGGCCACCGCTATTTCCAATTTGTATGATCGTCTGTAGGGCCGATTGGACATCAGGGCATCTAAATTATCAGCAACAGCAATTATTCTGGCTAGTTGTGGTATGTTTTCACCTGCTAACCCATCGGGATATCCTTGACCATTAAATAGTTCATGATGGGACCTTACGATTTGCGCTATGCTTTTTAAACTTTGGACTGACGAAAGTAATTTTTCCCCAAATATTGTGTGCCGTCGGATAATTTCAAATTCGGACTGCAACAACGCACCCGATTTTCCTATTATGCTATCGGGAATTGTTACGTAACCGACATCATGAAGTAAGGCTGCAATTTCAAGTAATTGGCGTTCCTGAATTGGGATAGCCATTTCTTCTGCAATCATAAGTGTCAATTTTTGGACTCGCAAACTATGTTCTTTTGTAAATGGATCTTTTGCTTCTATTACAAAAAGCAGTACTTTTATAAGTTCTGCAAGAGCAATGTTACTAATAGAAAATTCTCGTTTTTTCTGTTCTTCAAATGAAATGGAACTCAATTCTGTCATGAATTCACCAAATCGTGCATCTATCAATTCTACATACCTTGCTCGCCACATCAGCCTTTGTACTTCAGAACAATCGGGCCATAAAGCATATGCCCACTGAGAGAATTTGCCCAACTCTTTTGAAACCTCAGACCATATTTGTGAAAGATTAAAATCAGAAAAAGAGTAACCGATAAATAAAAAAACACTCCTATACTTATGTAATTCAAGCTGTCGATATATAACTTTTCGATTATCAGCTGCAGAATAATAATCGTCTTCGGTAATAACTAACGGAGTTTCACTTGATGAGGGTCTTGAAATACAACCATGTGGTTTATATAGCAAAACACAGTTAGACTCATCTGTCATATCAGCCATCAGGTCACAACTAGAAATTACCGGTTTGCATTTAGGTCGAGTTTCTTTAACTATTTCATATGTTAGCTCAATCAATGTATCATAATTTGTTGTGTAAATAGCAGCCCAATTAAACATTGGGAGTAAAAGATGAGCTTTACTAGGTTTTAAGTGCATCAGCCGATTGATTAAATAATCAACAACTATTCTTCTTCCTAGACCAGGCTTTGCTTCAATATAAGCAGCTACTCTTGATAAAGGTTCTTCTTTGTGTTGCCCTATCAAATACTTTTCACTTAATTCCTGTGCTATTTCTTGAGCTGAAGGTGCTCCTGCCTCCATAGAGGCACCAGCTCCAGCAAATAGCACACAATTCCCTGAGATGATGTAATTATATAATTCTTCTGGGATTTTCATCATTTACCTCAAACTATTGGCGATGGTTCTTTGAATAAGCATGATTAAATGTTCGCAATTAGGCAATGGCGTATAACGATTAAATTATCTGATGTCGTCCGCTATGATATTGAAAATGCTTTTTGTAATCTTCCGTTTCCATCATACCCAATTGTTTTATTTCTAAAATATTTTATCATCATATCTTCATCTATTCCTGGGGAGCTGCTATTTAGAATTTGTTGATAGAGGTCCTCCCAAGTAATTCGAATGAATTTCATCCTTTTGTTTTTGTAGAGATGCCTTTTAAAAATCGCTTCAATGTCCTTCTCTCGTTCTGATAATACTAAGTTGACAAGATAAAAATTTAAACCTTGTTGTTTCGCTATCCATGTTCCAAGCAACCAGAATCGCATTAACTCATATTTCTTCTCATCTATCGCAATTGTTTTATAATCCGACTTAAAGACCTTTGAGAACAAGTTATTACCACCGTTTTCATATTTCTTAGAACTACTCTTGTTGCTTGGGTCTGTCTTATTTCCAGCAGTTAATTTTGCCTCAATAAAGAGCAGTGTATTGTCAGTTTTGATTATAACATCTGGTTCTGAACTTCTTATTATTTCTTCACCAAATTCTTTTCTCGCTTTGTTTAATTCAGACCAACTCGAATTTTCTTTTTGGCTATATGACCAATAGATTACTTCGGATGATTTTAGAGGAACACCGATGATAGGACTTAGAGTATTTTCAACCAAATTATTTCTTTCCAGGAATCTAAAAACATTCCAAGTAACTGCATCTTCACTATTGTCTCGTGCGATTCGGCTTTCACGCTTCACAGTTTTTATCATCTTAAACAAATCCAAATCAGCCTGATCTTTCCAGAGTAGATTGTCTAATTCACTCTGATATTCAAAAGTTGACGGTGAAATATAGATGTTGTGAACTGGGCATTTGAATTTCTCTTCTCGTTTAAAACCTTTTCTCTGCCTCTCTATTATTTCACAACAGCCTTTAACTGGACATTCAACCGTTGTTTTGGTTATTCCGATGTTCTCTTTCAATTCTTCTATACCGAGCATTTTCAATCTCCTTTCTTAAGGACGATTTTGGATAACGTTCCTGGTATACCTGATGTTGGCCGTAGGGCAATGTGCCGCGATGCCGAGCACGGTTAATACACCCGAAGAAGATATGCCATGATAAGCACTAGCCGGTCAAATTATTATTTTTTATTTTTCAAATATTCAAAATATTTTTTTCTATTTTCACCAAAGTATTTTTTATAAACTTCTGAATCTAATATATAACTTTTATCATTATTACAATAATAACAAGATAATACACAATTCTCTTTTGTATAACCATTAGAATTTATTTTTCGATCTATTTCTAAATTAGGGCCTCTTGTGCCATAACCAGTTTTTCTGGTTTTTAATTTATCTTGATTAATTAATGAACAAATATCAAATATAGATGTATCGCAATAATAGCATTTGAAATCTTGAGCTTTTATTGTATTTTCAAACCATTTTACAAATTCATCTTTATTCGAAAAACCTTTTCCATGTTTTTTTGTTGAATAAAGTTTCCCTATTCTTACTTTCTCATTCTTTAAAAAATCTTCTTTTTCTGTCATAAATTTCCTAACATATTTTTTTTCTATGTGACAGGTGACGGTTCTTTGTCACGCTTCAATCCTACCGGAATCAATCCATTCTTTTATTATTTCTCTTCTCTTTTCTTCTAAGACGCCTTCTTGTGATTTAGAAGTTTCTCCTTTGCCTATTACCTTATTGAGTTTTTTTTCCAAAAATCTGGCAGCCTCTTTTCTGTTTCTATTTTTATCTATTCTTACTGTGAATGATCAAGTGAATTATAATTTTTTTCTATGGTTTATTTTTCCACTTTACGAGGTCTTCCTTTAGGACATCTACCTATAGTAATATCTAAAGTCTTAACCATCTAGTTAAGAACTCCTAAGATACTATAGATTGTCCGCTAAAAGTTACCGAAATATTGCCCTGGTATACCTTCCCTTGTATATTACTAGTAACTTATTATCTACTAAGAAAATGGGATGTGTCTATTTAATTCAAGAAATTCTATTATCTATACAAAATACTTCTATTATTCAAGTTTTTTAATATTTTACAAGTAGATAGATAAGCTCAATAATTGATAAGAAATAAGTCAAAAACTAGCTTCACTTTATTTCCATAATTATTTTCTAATCTTTCACTAATTTATAATGAGTTATATCAATTGTATCTTGTTTATAACTTAAAGTTATTTTATTATCAATAAAACTAATCCAAATATCAACTGTATCTTGCTGATATGTTGTTTTATCTTTAATAACCTTATCTACTTCACTTAATGGTATTAACAATAATCCATTACGTGAAAATAAAAGATACCCTTTTTTATTTTGTAATGAATCAATAAAACTTCCTGACTTCCTACCACGAAATGTAATTTGCCATCCTCTTGGTTTTTTACTTCCTGGTCTTATAAAAGCTTCTTCATTATTTACAATTATAGAATATCTCTGTACTTTTTCAATTTTGAAACCTTTGCTTTTTAAAATTTTTTCAATTTCATCACTAAAAATTTCTTGTTGATTTTTTCCCTCGATCTCTCTAAAAATTAAATTCTTTTTTCTTAAAAAGAAATCAATTTCAATCTTTAATGTTTGAAATATAAAATCTTGGTTAGAATTTAAATTTTGTTTTTCTCCCTGAGCAGTAACAGTAAACCTATTTGCTTTAAATAGTTTAATTAAATAAAATTCTAAGGCTCTTCTGATAACAGTATCATTAAAGTCAGATTGAGTAGCAGGTCTACCGTCATTTATTATTAAAACTTTTTCCCATTTCTCAATTTTTTCCTCAGGATTTAAGATATGGGTTTTTATTCTTTTGTAGATATTTTTGGCCTCTCCAATATAAATCTTGTTTTTTCCTTCAATTAAAATATATAAACCAGGGAAATCAATTTTGCCTAATTCCATATTTAGCTTTTCAAGTGCCTTCAAATCTCTAATAAATTCCCAAGAACGTATTTGTCCTGTAGTCCTGGCCCTTATAATTCCCAAACCATTTTTTGGATTTTCCTGAAAACCTAACAATCCTTCCAACATTTAAATATTACTCTTTCTTTAAAGTTATTATAGATTCTCTTAATTTATAACTCCTTATTTGACCCGATCTTCTTTCTCTTGCTTTTTCAATTTTTTCAATTTTCATTCCTAATTCCCTACCAATTTGAGCAATAATCAAATCAGTAGGAATATACACATCAGCAATCAAACTATCTCCTACTACCAATATGAACCTTCCTCCAACTCTAATAACACTAATAACATTTTTAATTATTTGATACATATCATCAAAATACTTGTGTACTATATTTGGCATGTCTTGTCTTCTATAACTTCCTCTTTTCTTTATATTTCTGAAAATATTTACCTTTATTTTTTCAATCCTTTCCGAATTATAATTATTATCTCTTTTTGAAAATTCATCTATCAATTTTTTAGATACATTATCGCATGCGACCATCTCATTCTTTATATTCTTTAACTTTTTTTGGCAATCAACAAAATTTAACCAACCCATTTCTATTTTGTAATTAATTACATAATCCATTCCATTCATATAGGGTGGAGAAGTAATAACTAAATCAAAAAATTCATTAACATTAAAATCCCTTGAATTTGCTAAATATACCTTGCTTGGTATATTAATAAAATTTTTATAATTGCTACGAATTATTTTTAAATCATCAGCAATATTTTGAATTTTTTCATCCATCAAAATAAATGGAGTTTGATCTTTCACTATCTTATTTTTACAATAACCTAAGCAAGGACTTCTTTTTAAATTACTACAATCAATCAAAATTGAAGAAAATGCTAAAAGCAATAAGTTTTTTATCTTTTTTTGATTAATGCTTTTTGGATTATATTGATCAATACTTCCTTTAATTATTCTGAGGTTTTCTAAAATATTTCTATTAAAATGTTTTTCTGTTTTTAGAAATTTTGGAATGTTTGATTTCTCGTTTTTTGGAAGATTCTTAAAAATTGTTATAAGGCTTTTAGGAGATATATTCCAGTTATTTAATTTAGTATCTGAAATAAATTGTAATAATGGATTTAATTCAATTCCAACTGATTTATAACCATTTAATTTAGCTTGAACTAAAACTGTCCCACAACCTGAAAAGGGATCTAATATATTTGGCTTCTTATACTCTGATTTATATTGATCGAAAATAGATTGAACAAAAGAAGCTGAAAATCCTTGTACATATGGAGCCCATCTATGGATGTGTTCATTTATATTTGGATAAAATTGGATCGATTGTTTACGCTCTTCAATTTTTATCCCCATTTCTCTTAAATATGGAATTGAATCTATTTGGGAATTACCATTTATTTTGGGAGAGTTAATAATGTTCCTTTTTCGTTTGTTCATTTTGAATAAACCTATTTATATTAATATTAAATATTTCTATTCTTTTATATATTATCAACTAAAAGAAAATTTATCAAATCTCTTTATTGAAGTAACAAAAGGATTACACTTATCTAAGGTAATATGAATTAATTTTTTACTTAAGGCTATGAAATTAGAGGGGAAAATAGAGACACATCCTATTTTTCCTATGGTCTAATTTTCTCTTTTACAAGATCTTCCTTTGGGACGTCTATCTATTATAATAATCCCTAAAGTTTCAATCATCTGGTTAAGAAACTCCTCAGACCCCATAGGTTGTCACGGTAGGACAGCCAGTTACCTGACTGCCCCCGCACAGATCCCAGCGTGCGGAATTACCGCACTGGGCTCTTCAGAGATACTCGCTTCCGTAAAAGACAAATTAGTATTGCCTTCTTTGCTATTCCCTGCAGGGAGGTTTGCATTTGTTCCTCCAGTCCTACTTGCCCGGCAAATGTTATCCTTTGCAGGCTACGTATTCTGTCAGCCCCTTCCTCAAAAATGAGTAATATGAGCTGATCCGACTCCCTATATGCCATCAGTCTCCCTCTCTTTTCATCGGGTAGACTTACCTTTTATTAAGGAGCTTATAGGGTCTCCCAAGTTCTTTATATCTCTCTACAGACATGCCATGTGCCAAGACCCCGACAGACCCTCTTTAGAATCTCACCATAGGCGATTCTTTTGTATAGGCTTCCGTTACGGAAACAACGTCGCCATCTGCATTAATCTTTATTTACGAGGCTGTATACTTCACTTTTAGGAAGTACGGTCTTCCTTATGGCCTATCTGTTTCCCTGTGTACGCTTCATCTAATGGTTACCCATTTCGATGCAACACGCGGTATGGGTGGTTGGCTAGACCTTACCCAACAGGGACTTTCACCCTGTAAGAGATATAGAGCTTCTTGGCGCTCTTCTGCTAAAAGTTACCGAATTATTGAGCATTAACATGTTCCTATTTATTCCAATTATTCCAATAACTCCGAGTTAGATGTAGTTGCTTGGGCGTTATTTTATAATTCTTTTTTATAAATTTTATCCATCTCACCTACATCCTCATAAGTATTAACATTCATTAAATTATAAATATTCATATTTAGTGCTTTATTAGTTTTTTTTAAGCTTAAAAAACAATTACGAAAAATCTTTTTTTTAGTATAATTTACTAATTTTTTATTTTTAGTTTTGCTAAAATTTAGTCTTGAAAATAACTTTTCGTAATTAGAAATTATACACAATAAATATATAAATGGTAAAATAGAAATTGAAAGAAATGGTGGTAATAAGAAACTTCTCAATGTATTTAAATTTCCAAAATTATTAAAATCAGTAATTATTTTGGTTATTGATAGTGTAAGAATGATTATTCCAATAGCAATTTGAATATAACTTGTTAATTTTTCAATGGGTGAATATTTTTTATTGAATTTTGAAAAAACTTCTATCATCGCAATAAAAGTAATCATTGGTAAAAAAATTATTTCACCAATTAATGAAAACGTATAAGTATTGATAATAAATTCTAAAATGATTAGTACTTTAATATTATTAAAAATTATTTTTTTGAATAAATCTTCATCTTTAGATTTTGTTAAAGCATCAAAACCCAATACTATTCCTGTAAAACAAAACCACATTATTGAGTCTTTTAAAAAATCAAACGTCCAAAATTTTATTAAATGTAACAAACTGACAATAATCGATGAGTATATAATTAGTGAAAGTATTGATAATTGTATTTTCCAATTAAAAAATATTTTTAGAGAATTTAAAACTGAATTTCTTATTTCGCTTTTAAATGAAAATAGAATTGAAATTATACATATCCAAATGGCTGTTGCAATCTCTCTGTTATTAAAGATTTCAAAAATAATTTTCAAAAATTTTCCTCAAAGAATTATATTTACTAAAAAAAAATTAAGTCCGGGCAATTACACATAACGGTTCCGGCACATACGAAGTTTTAGTGAAACCGAAATTCGGCCTAAAGAGGGGTCTTATGGGGTCAGGACTCGCAATATCACTTTTCATCTTTCCCCTTCTTCAATTATTTTAATTAAGATGGGACAACACATCCTTTTTTCCTATGGTTTAGCTTTCCATTTCACGAGGTCTTCCTTTAGGACATCTATCAATAATAATACCTAAAGCCTCAACCATCTGGTTAAGAAACCCCTCAGACCCTATAGGTTTTCTGTTAAAAGTTACCGAATTATTGACTTGGTACACCTTCACTATTTATTTAATTTAAAAGTAAAATATTGATTATCCAAGAAAATGGGATGTGTCCCTACTTGTTTTCATTTTTTAAAATTCTCGGTCAGCCTGTTGAGACCTGACCCCTTTTGTCCTTTACTCTGTTAAGTGAGAGCGATAGCACAAAGCAATCCGAAGGATTGGGAAGAGTCATGGCGGATAGCATATTATTAATCATTTTGATCATCGCTTTCCTTTCTACTAAATATAACTGAAGGTTTATTTAAATACCTTTTCCACTCAGGTATTCTCACGATTATAAAAATAAAAGTACATAAGCCTATTAGCAAATTTGCTGATAATTGTAAGAGATATGTTGAGAGAAACAATACCAATAGATAAAAAATGAATAATTGAAAATCCGAATTTATATGTAGGCTCTTAAGATCACTAATTCTAAGTATTAAGCTCCAAATCACACATATAAGGTAGAAGAATACGATAAAAATCAAAAATAGACTCATTTTATTTGGAGTTACAATAGTGATAAGATACCAACAAAGTAATAGCGAGATGTCGAAAATATATCCCAAAAAATAGCCCTTAGCACTCAGTTTAACTGACGAAATATCAATGTGATAAGTTAACCAATCATCAAAAATAATCAGCAAAGCAAAAGCCAACATAAAATTCTTAGTTGACAAATTTAAAGAGAGTTTTGTTATTACACTAGATATTACCACAGCGTATAAAATATCTGTAAATTCTATTTTGAGATGAGGCGTATTTGTCATTTTACTCCCTTTTTAGCACTCCTAAGCCATCCGCCATGATTTTACTTAACTTAAAATAACCGAATTACTTCGTTTATGATATTAAATTGGCATGTTTTGCAAGGGCATCTCTGTTTTTCTCTTAATAAATTACTCGTAAACCTATTCCCGGTGAACACTAAGGAATTCAAACCAATTTTCAATCTTTGGCATTAATTCAGAAATAACTAACCTCCTATAAATTGGAAGTAATTTTTTTTAATATTTTGTTTGTAGATAACAAATTACTATAATATCTTCAGTTCTTCCCCTAAAATGAATGTTGGTTTAATCCTTTTCTTCAAAATGTCTTTATTTCTCTCTGCTACAGCTGTGACTAAGATAGGCAATGCAATTGTAGCATCACAATATACAGTTACCTTTTCAGCTTGTTGATTAATTTTCCCCCAGGATTGACCTTCTTCAAAGGTGCAACCGCTTAAACCACCCCAATGCGGAGAATCAGTTGTAATTTGAATGGCATATTTATATCCAGTAGATAACTTTTTGTCTAGGATAGAATTAAGAAGTTTTGCTTGCTGAATGAAATTTTTAGGTGTTCCTCCAGCAACCATTATCATTCCTGAAACATTGCGAGAAGTTACAATTTGATTAATCTCAACAACGTCCTTAATAATATCGAATAAGATCCCTCTTTTTTTCACATTTTGTTGAGTTCCTAAAGCTAATCCAAAACTACTGTCTCCTATAGCCGGGCAGTATATAGGTAAATTCGTCTTAGCGGCTGAAGTTAAAATTCCTTCTTCTCTATATATTTCTAAAAGCATTTTCCCTAATAAAAAAAAATATTCCCTAGTGTTATAAGCTCTATTTTGCTCTAATCTTTCTAAGAAATTAATAATAAATTCATCAGTCTTAATAAACTCAGAGTCCTTGGCGAACACATCATAAATTCTATCTATGCCCTCTTCCCAAAGTTCTATATCATTTACTTGATCGGTTCCCTGGTAGTGAAAATTTCCCAAGCTCTCATGAAGATCATGGAATAGGTTTGCACCCGTTGATACTAAACAGTCAATCATTCGATTTTCAATTAAATAGACAATAACTTTTCGCATCCCAGCCGGAACCATTGCACCAGCTAATCCAAGAAGAATTGTAGTATTTTCCTTGAGCATCTCAGACCAGATATCTGCCGCAATACCCAAATTTTTTCCCTGAAATGCGGTTTTTGCCATTCCTTTTAGAAATTCAGATATAGTAATTTCTGTAGAGATAACAAACGGAGAAACAGGAGCCTGAATGTATTTACTCAATTTATAATTACACCCTTAAAAAAAATATTTGCTAGCGTTTTACGCTATCAATGAAGTTTATTTTTTTAGCTAATATCAAAATGTCTTATATCTCGTTTAAATGCTTTGTTAGTAATATTTTCTAAGTCAAATTTACTCTTCATATAGTCTATAGCGTCCTTTGTATTAAAATCCTTACAAGAAAAAATATCAATAGTAATATATTTTCTTTCGGGAAAAGTATGAATACTAATATGGCTTTCAGCGATGATAACAAAACCAGATAAGCCTCGATCTTCAAGTTTTGGAGCCTCATACCAAAAGACAAAAGGGGGCTTAATTTTTGTCATACCTATTACGCTAGGACACTCATTAAGTAATTTATAAAGCAGATTATAATCTTGTAGCTTTTTTTTACTCCTGCTGTGTCCGTCAATAATAAGATGCATAAACTTCCTCTTTGTTTATAAATTTTAAGCTTATCTCTATTTATATATTCTTCTGTGAACTTTTTATTTGGATGTTTATTGAAAAGTTTCTTTATGTTTAAACATTACTTTTCAAGTTTAACAAAAATAGATTTAGATATCAATTCAGTGTTTGAGTCCAATATATTTAGATCCTTGGGGTCTTTTTACATTTAGAAAAAAATGCAAATATGTTTTCGTATTTTACATAACTACTTCCGAGACTAAAATTTTCATTATCTTATTCTTCCAAAATACTTTTATTTAAAACAAAAGAACAGATTAAGAAAATAATGATATTCCTTTCTTACTCTGTCCTTTTTACCTGAAAGATTCTTCCTAAGAAATTAGGAAATCATTCTTTATAGTAAACTCTGTAAGGGTTTTCCTAAAGATTAGGAATTGGCCCGTCGGTGCTTTTTTTTATAAAGCTCTCCAGAGTTCTGTCCGGCAACGGTTCTTTTGCCTGAAAGTTTCAATACTTTTGGTATCTTGCCTCTTCGGCTCCTTTTCTTTTATGATGGAAAGAAAAAGTCTCTCCCGTTACCTTCATACAGGTTACAATATTAAATT
>Ga0209991_10001014_pt1 | contig 12660 bp, 8 predicted proteins | sample ChitaG_FD_183167 | JGI IMG/M metagenome (GOLD analysis project Ga0209991, IMG submission 183167) | Deep subsurface microbial communities from South Pacific Ocean to uncover new lineages of life (NeLLi) - Chile_00310 metaG (SPAdes)... | ecosystem: Environmental > Aquatic > Marine > Oceanic >...
TCGGGATCGGGGGAGGTAAGTTTATTGGTACTCAGTGACCTTTGTTAATCTGCCAGTACTTGTAAACGGCGGAGCAAAAGTGTACCACCTGGCGGGCGGTTGAAAATTGTACCACTGTAACCGAAAATCTGTGATAATCGGCTGTAAAACGTCATTTAAAAAGTTTTGCAGTTATTATTACAGGAGATTACAGGAGTGTACAAAAACATGGATCAGTGGATCGAATTAAGGCGTAAAATCCGCAATCAGCAGATTCCTCTTCGTCAGTTGGCCAGAAAAACCGGCATTCACAGGCAAACTCTGCGCAAAATCAGGGACAACAGTCAGCCGCCAGGCTATCATAGAGCTCGTCCCATCCAAAAAACAAAGATCTGGCCATACCTTGAACGCATAAAGGCTATCATCGAAGCTGACAAAGAGCAACGTCACACAGCCAAACGCATCTGGGAGCGTTTACAGGCAGAGGGATTTGACGGCGGCTACACTATAGTCAAGGACGCAGTCCGCCAAATCAAAAAGACATCCAAAGAAGTATTTATGCCTTTAAGTCAGCGGCCTGGCGAAGCTCAGGTTGGCTTTGGTCATGCACTGGCCAATTTTGGCGGCACATTGAAGAAGATCGTATTTTTCGTAATGAGCCCTGCCCATTCAGATGCCTTGTTCGTGAACCTACCACGCTCTTACTGCTCGGCCTTGGTGCGGTGATTTTGTGTAGAAAACGCTGAAGGTTCTAAAAAGAAACTTTTGACGAAGACAGAAGTCTGTAGGACAATTGCCTAACGAAGGGGGAGGATTTTGCTGGAGAAAAGAGTTTTAATTGTGAGCAAGAGAAAAAATAACAAGGACGAAAAAGGGCATTTTGTCGGTGCTTTTTTTGTCATTTATGTTTTGTTAGGTTGCGGGCCTTTTAGCGAGGCAAATCAAAATACAGAGCAGCAATCTTCAATGCCTACAGTAAGTAATTCCTATGAGCCGAGTTTAGATGATATCAGATTTGTGGAATTACAGTTTTCGGCAGTTACTATTGATATGCAGATACCCCTCGGCTGGTTCCCAAACGATGGGGATATGATAAAGACAGCATCGGTTAAAGCACTCGATGATTTGAAAACAATAAAGGGTTATCTGCAGCAGCTCAGTTTCACAGGGGATTTAATAGAATTAAAAGATATGCAACTCGCCAACATGGATATGCTTATTCAGATATATAACGCCGTATTTGGACACAATAATTGCCACAGGCTATGCTTTATACGCCTTCCTTTGGCTCCTCCTTGCTGCTATTGTGTTGCCTTGTTTGTTGTTAATCGAACTTGTGAAGGAAAGAAACGCCCTGAGAAAAGAAAACTGGCTGCTCAAAGATAGGCTCGAGCAACTGGAAAAATAAAGAATCCATGCTCGTAGAATCGCCAATCCTACCTTGACATACAGCCTATTTTCAGAATCAGCCTTAAAATCCGCATTCGGATATTGAATCCGTGTGTCTTTGAGAAGTATAACTGCTGCATGAGTACAATAGGTAGCAACAGTATATATAATCCGTGTGCTGATTCGTATTACCGTTATTGTTACGATTATAAACCTCTGGAAGAAGCACAGTTACATTAAGTGTCAATTCATTCCTTTTTTAACATGTCTCCATAGTGTTACCAGCAAAGCTTACACCAATTTCAGTTCTGTCTTGATAAACTTAGGATGAATTGTCATTGACATGAAAAAAGGTTCAGTTTTCGCATCATTTCTGAACCTTTTATTGCTATTATCCCGTTTCTTGCCAACCGAGTCAAGGATAAGTCTCTAAAAAGTCTTTAAAAATTGGGAAAGTCCACCACAAGTACTTTTCCTCATTGTCTTCATATTATGCCCAAATGTGAAATTACTAAACTTTATAAAGCTTTTGAAATGCGTGTGAAAAGTGAGACTTGGTAGAATGAGTTGTTTGAAGCTCGCCTGCAATTTTTGCAGGAGGTCTCTGGTGCATTTGGAAAAATACCCCTTGAAGAAAACAAAATCTGGAGTAAAACAGATTGTTAATATATGAGCAGGGCAGTTTCTTGCAATTGTTGTTAGAGAAATGAAATTCAAAAGGGTATTCCGCCAGCTCACATTTGCTTGGTCCACCTAGCCGAGAGTTAGTGTGGTAGAGTCGGGTTTAGTGGTGGTCATGAATCGTGGGCTTAAAATTGCTTAGACACAAAGAATTTGGAACCGCTTTCTTAATAAAAGCTATGTGGCTGGCCTTCTCGGGTTTTATGACGATTCCATCGCGGCCGAGTTCGATAACAATGGTTCCTGCACAACACACGCCTTTTTCTTTGCCCTTAGCGTACTTTTCCGTTAGGTGCCCCAAATCCTTGCCAGTTAGTTTCGCAGCGCAGTGTTCAGAAAGTTGTGTGCAGAGTATTCTCATGGACGCCTTCGTCTTTCGCAGAGCGGCAACGACCTCGGGCTGCGGCGTGCTGTATTGGCCACGTCCGATGGAGAACACCACGATTTCCGGCGCAACGACTTGACAGAACCGCTCAGTGAACATGATTACATCACCCATCCCAGGTTTTGCACCATGATGAGGAAAAACTGCAATGGGCGCCTTGGCGTCCGTCTGAGAATCGGCAAGGTTTTCTAAACCGGTATTGTCGATGTCACTAGGTAGTAGTACGAGGGGAGTTCCCACCTTACTCAGTCGGACGACAGCACTGGCCGAGTTTGCAGTCAAACTTCGGCCTTGTCGGTCAGTACTCCCAGGTCCCTTCGCAGCCAAGTAAGGTGTTGGAGCGAGTATCTCGATGTGAATTTTTCCTTTATCAAACTTGCCTGTATCGTTGGTTGTTAACCCTACATCAAACTGCACCTTTCCCTTTTTGTTTGCGCAGTCCAACTCATATGTCAGGTCATCCCAAGTGTCGCTTCCCTTTTCTGAATCCGTATTTACTTGCACAAGGTCGATACTTATTTGCGATGCCAGTAGACTTATTACACCTCTAATGTGGTCCCTGTCCGCATGTGAAAGCAAAAGCACATCAATCTTCGTAATCCCTTCTCGAGTAAGGAACTCCAAAAGAGTAGTACCCGGACCAGCGTCGATCACCAATACAGCAGTATCATCCAGCAGCACAGCACTGTTACCATGACCAACGTCGAGGATAGTTAGGCTGATATCAGACAAAAGAGTAACCCCCGATTCTAATCAAACTGGAAATTCTCGAAATAGAGGTCGTCCTGGTTTTCTGCGCCTTTGTTTACTTCAGCGTGAAACCTTACGCCCGGTTTTATTTTGTTTCGTAACTCCGACGGAATCAAATCCAGCGGTAAGCGGATTTTGTCACTGGAATGCCACCCTGGCAAAAGCACAAAAAACATCGGCGGAACCATTTGTTTATCAACCTCTTCCACTCTCACCAGTGTGCGCCATGGTCTCCGGCTTGGGGAGAAGTCATTGTTGAACTCGCGGATGCAACATTCGAATCCCGTGGCGATGGTATCCGGATCAAGATCGTCGGGCTTAATCAATACTGGAATTCTTCTGCGATACACACGCATAGCGTCGATTACGGCCTTTCCCCACGTGGTGCATAGCAACGCAGGCCATTTGTATTGGTAAAATTGCGCGACCGCTTCTGCCCCATCAAACTTGGCGTAGCTCGCCAGATTGAGTTTGTGGTCACAAATCCCGGCATCGGCTTTATTCATAGCTGCCTTGACGAATTGCTCGAGGGGGGGAAGTGGATCGTTTTCGAGCACTGCTTCCAACTCAGCTTCCTTGACACAGATGGCAATCACCTTTCGAACATCCGGTTTGTCATCGACGATGTCGACACGTCTTATTTTATTTGCGCCCAAATCCGGAGACATATCTACGCTCCCAAAATTGGTAGTTCGATTAAGAATTCAGCACCTCCAAGCTCGCCCTTCTCGAGTGCATCTACAGTACCGCCGAGATCAACAACGGCGTCCCGAACAATAGTTAAACCCAGGCCTGTCCCATTTGGGCGAGTTGTCTGGCCTGGCAGCCAAATGTCCTTTGTACTTATTGCTGTAATTCCTGGCCCGTTGTCTGAAAAACGCACTGTGAGGATATTGCCGGTAATCTCCGTTCGGATGAGGACTTTGCGCTCGGCAATTTGCATTCCTGCAAACCAAACAATGCTATTGTTTAGAAAGTTGGTTATGATTGACTCGAGAGCGGCTTCGCTGCCGCGCAGAAAAGGCTTGTGTGGCGTGAATTCCTTAATAACGGTAACTTCACGCTCAGCGAGGAATGGTTTGAATGTTTTTAGGATGGTCTCGATAGCTTGGTGAATATCGACCCTGCTCGCACGGCGTTTTTCATGGTCCACCAAGCTGAGAGTCACGTTGCCGAGCACTCTCAGTGCCTGAGTCGACCTCCTAATTAGCAGGACAGGCTCCTCAAGAGTTGCGGCGTACTTTTTGCCGAGTATCTTCCGCCCCTGGCGCGCGATCGCGTTCGCCGCGAGGCTTATCACCTTGATAGGGTTTCCAGCCGATTCATGGGCAAAGGTAGCGGCAGTGATTCCGGCGGTGCTAAGTGTTCGATATAACTGTACCTCCTTGCGGAGGTCCCGTACCTCCTTGTCTCTGACGCGGTCGTACTTTCTAAATGCTTCTTTGAGAGCTGGCCTTGACTTCGGCGTTGTGGTTTCAATGACTTGTTCGACCGTGTCCTTTGCGCGGTCGGAGCGTTTGGGTGCTTCGGCACGTTGCTTGGCTCGTCGCCGTTCGGCGAGTTCCAGCCGTCGCTTGGCCAACCAGTCAAGGGCGTCAGTCGCAAATCGCTTTACTTCAAGAAAGGTATCGCTTTCTATGAAGCCCGAACGGTCCGTCTTTTGGATGAGTAGATCTTCCGTATCCAAAACGGACACACGCCCGATGGAGTTGTTGGTTGAGGGGCGTTCTTCAGGACTTTGGACACGCATAAGGTTCATTTCGAGCCAATCGTTTCCGGGATTCCCATAGGGATTGACCCGGAGCCCATTGTGGTAGAGGTGGACGCCGCCGAATGTGCGCAACCAAGTTCGAACTTCGCTCAGGGTAGAAAAGCGAGTCGAAAAGGTAATACTGTTTAGTATAAATGCCCACAGGTCGAATTGTGCAGGTGGACAATGGTAGGGGTGCTCCTCGTATTGGCCCGATAGGTCCTTGTGTTCGGCGCAGAAAAGCTCTTCTCCTCGCCAGTCGGTAACAGCAGCATGGGCGTTGCCTGTCTTGTCAAGGTGGGCAGTTAGGTGGTATTCAGCATCGTTAAAGTACCGGTTCTGAACTAAGGTTTGAAGGTCGGCGAATTCAGGCGCTTTCAGTACTGGTTTAAAGCCTTCAGGATTTTCAGCAAATGGGTCTGCCAAGAGAAGGAGAGCTCTGGCGAGTCGCTTGGCGTCCATACGACTGATGCTACAGCGAAGGTTCTCAAGTGTAATCTCCGTACCCTTACGGCTTTTGTCTGGACTGCGCTCCTCTGTTATGCTCAGAATCACGTCTTCTACGAGTGCAGCCTCGTCGTAATCTGACCAGTTGATGTCTAACTGGAATTGGCGCATTGGGTTTGTTCTAGGCCGACTTACAAGGGTGGCGGATGAGCCCATTCGTAATGCCGCGAGGCGTCCAAGTCCTTTGCTACCAGCACGAATACGCTTAAGCCTGGTACGACCGCCTGGTGGTTTAAGAGACTGACCCAGGACAAGCCATCCATCTTTGATTGCATCCGCATCCATTCCGTCGCCGTTATCCGAGACTCGGAGGGTACCGCCGGGATGGTCTGTCTTAATCAGTTCGATTGTGCAATCCACTGCATCGGCGTCATACGAATTTTTTACTAGTTCCAAGATACTTTGGTCTGGACTGGGATTCAATTCTTCGCCAAGGCGGCGGAGAATGCTTGTTGAGAATCTGAGTGGTACTTCAATTGGTCTCATGGCTAAGGTCTCCACCATGGTAGTTCTTTTATTGACTGGGTGGTTAGATGACGACACCTTATTCTCTTGTCCAGCCAGCGGTCTGTACGTTCAGACTTTAGGACCTTAAGTAGATGTTTGCATTCGGTAACTGTTTTCCTGTTGGGTAGGCAGAGTATAAGATGGTTTTCGACAGCAACTTTACGCTTGCCGGTTATGATTGTCCCAATGGCGCGTTTATCTCCTGGGCGTGATGTCCTTCTGACCGCAACGAAGGGCGGTCGAAACAAGGTTCCTTTATATCTACGCCTTTCATTTATTCGTTTTATTCTGCCCCAATGTGCGAGTAGTTTTGCGTGGATATACGCAACGAGAGAGCCTTCTTCTGGGTCACGGTGAGGGACTACCGGGCCAACGTGAACCTTAAAGTAGTCTCCAACTTTACCTTTATGAGCTTCTCTGATTGACCTCCACCATCTTGTTTTACCTGGTTTCTTGGAATCATTTCGCAAGAGTTTTAGTATGAACACATCGACGTCCACGCACTTGTCAAATTGGCCATATGTGGTTATTTCCGTTTGCTGTGAGAGGGATTCAATATGTTGTCTCCACTTTTCGTAGTACGAACCAGATCGGAGTACATCAGGAAGAATCGCCGCTATTTTGGCTCCGGGGGAAGCGTTTGAAACGCAGGCATCGATGAAAAGGGCTGCAACGGAAATCTTTCTGTTTCCCCACGTGCATTTAGGAGGAGCTGTTAAGTCGTAGTATGGGGGATTGATTATGATATGTGTAGCCTGTGTGACCTCGCTGGGACAAGAAAGAAAGTCGTGTCTGCGTATCATGGGAAAAAGCTCGGAGATGGGTGGAATAGATGACTGGTTAATTCGGACACCTCGGCTGATTGCAAGTAATACGAGCCTGGTTTTCGTCACACTAATAAACTCGGGGTGTATATCAAAAGCCATTAGGTGTTTACCCCAGATTTGGAGGGTCTCATTTAAGCCTAAAGCCAAGGGCAGCTTGAGTGCACAAGCAAGAATCAGGTCTCCGGCACCACAACCAACGTCGGCAATAATGGCGGAAGGCGGAATTTCCGAAATCAATCGGCGCGAAAGGCATCGAGCTAATTTGGCCCCGGTGAAGAAAATACCAGCAGCCTTACGGTCTGCCGGTGAAACAGTAGAGCAAAGTTGGTCAGCTGGCTGACCATTGAGTGCTGCAGTTACACAAGGATTTTTCTTTGTTGTACCCGGGTCCCTGATTAGGCTCTCCACTAGACATTGAAGGTTACGAACATACGGCTGAAACGCTTTCATTCCATGTTTATACATGTAAAACAGCGTAATTACTACAGAACTATTAGGCAAGAACTTTTTTCACACATTTTTCTTGATGGGAGGCGATGTAGTGTTGAGTTGGAGCAGGCGTCAACTGTGAAAAAATAACCTGTCTAAACTTCGAGTGGATGATTTGAGGGTTTTGTACGGAGGTAAAGGTCACCTGCATAGACCAAGTTTTTCAGAACAATCGCAGCTATTTTACTGTTTTAAAGGTCGTCTGACGAGAACTGATAAAGACTGGGCTCCTACACTTTTGATTTACACTTTTGTGATTGCATTTGAGGGTATTTAGCGACTTCTATTGTATTAGGATTTTTCTGAAACTGCTCATAGAGTACTGATAAATACAATAATCCTTTCCAATATCGCCGTCGGTCTGTGCAGGCGATCTATGATTTCGATTGAGTGAAAGCTTCATTTTTCACACCAAATCTGAAACTTTGGGGCTCGATTGCCAGTGCATTAGGGCAGCAAGCTAAACCTGTTGACCGTACGGCCGCTCTTATCTATTCGATGCCAGCACTTTAGTGCTTCATAATTGAACCACTAAGTAGCAACACCATCAAAGGACATTTAATCCTCTATGTAGCCAGGCCTGACGGAAGGATAAGCCACAATACAAAAATGCAACTATGACATCCTTTCTCATAATAAGCGTGTCAAACCTGGGGATTTTGACCTGATTGGCAGAAAATGTGGTCAACGGATTGAACATACGGTTGCTACTGTGAACGTATAATTACCATAAGAACTTACAGTTGTGATGTTTATGAAAAGCTACGAATTTTTGCTATCCCTAAAATACAACCAAAAGTACAACTGTTTTGCATTTAGCTTGCTACAAGATATGTACAGGATGTTTCCAAAAACAATCAGAGCCTATACCAATAAGTATAGGCCCTGATTTGGTGCTAAATCATTCAGCCGGCAAATGAGACAACACGTTACATTAACTTAATAACCGTATCGATTGATGTGTCACCTTCAAATAAAAGCTCCTAAAAACAAACTGAATACCAAGGGGGTTTTACTTTCTGCTTATTTCAGCCGAAAACGACTTTTTTCAATTAAAATCAAAGATTGTCACTCCTGATTGTGGTGTGCTTTTATCGGAAGTGTTTTTGGCTCGCCATCGTCAGGGGCTATTCGTTCGTCATCCAATTCTGGGCAAACAGAGCGAAATCCCGGAAATTCACAATACCGTCGCCTTCGGTGGGTAACTGCTTCACCAAAATAGCTATATCTTCATCATCGGCAAGGCTTGCTGGTGTCGTTGGCTGCAACGTTCCGGTTGTTACAGTTTCGGTGGTCGGCGAATAGTATGTTCCGTTCCATGTATTGTAAAAGCTTACTTCATATTTGCCGTTTACCATCCCGGATATAGTCGTTGTAACGCTTGTTGCAGAACCGGTATTATTCAACAGCCAAACAAATGTACCATCGCCTGCCTGAACTCCCATCTCTTCGACGTTGGGGCTGGTACTTACACTAATTTCATGGAGAGTTACTGTATCATCAGCGACCATATTATCGAGAAAAATACTCGCTGTACCGAAGTGGAAATAGTCATTCCACGGTTCAGGATCTGCGTGCCAGTCCCACCACCATGTAAGCGGTAGTATTGGAGTGGGCGAGAACATGCCCCGCCACAGCCCCATGTGCAGTTCACGTTCGTAGGAGGCCGGCGTACCGATCTCCCAGGGTCCCTGCCAGTGGCGGGAGAACTCTCCCGCGACAAACGGTTTGCCGTAGTTCCCTGCAAACGAGACGTGGGTGTCGTATATGTTGTCCGTCAAGCCGTACTCGTGCCTTCGGGAGATATCCATGTCCGGCAGATTCCACAGCGAAGGGTAATCGCTGTACGCCAGACTGGTGGTTACCAGGTGGTCATACTGATCGATACTCTTCAGATAGCCGGCCATCTCCCCATGCCAAGCCGACATGCTCGATACCGGGACCCCTTCGTCCACCACCACCTGGTCCACTTCGTTAAAGAACTCAAAAGCGCACAAGTAAGGATGGTAGCCCCATCGGGCGACTATGTACCTCAATCGACGTTTGTATATCTCCTTGGCGGTCTCTTCGGCAAAAAAATCCGCCGGGTCAGCACAGGGGCCGTTGTTGCCTTCATAATAGGGATTTTCCCACCAGAAGTCGCTGCCGCCCCAGTAGTCCGGCACGGTCTTAAGCACGCCGTGGTAATCCAGGGCCAGCATCATATAAAGCCCGTTGGACTCGGCCAGGGCGAGAGCATCGTCAATCTTTGCGGCGACCACCGGGTTGGGCTTACCCAAGCCATAGGTGGTCCATTCCAGCGGGGGTTGTAAATCCCCATAATCGCCCAGGCCATATGTCCAGACCCGGACGAAATTGCCCCCGTTATCGGCGAGCAAGGAAAATAGTTCACCAAAATCGTTATAGCCCCGTTCGCCTTCCCAACCGATGTTCTCACCGACTCCTCGGAAACGTTTGCCGGAATCGTGGATCAATGTATAATATGAACTCGGATTCATATGCAAAAATCCGTCTTTAGTTGAACTCGTAACTGTTAGAGTTTGAGTTGTTGAAGTTGCATCCAATACTCCGCCAACGTATACCTCCACACGACAACTATAACTTCCAACCTGTCTCGGAGTGAAGCGTCCTTCCCACTGAGAATTGCCGCTGCTGCCGGACACATAAAAACACGGCAATACTATCTGACTCAGATCAGGAGCGTCAATTATCGCGTCTACTCTGATATCGCATGGATCATACGGGTCGCTAAAGCTTGACGGTGTGCTTATGTCAAGGAAGACGTATCCGAACTGTTCTACAGTTGAGGTCGATGGTGTAAATGTAAGTGAGTCCGGAGGTGGTGGGCCACCGTTCGGCGGAAAAGCCGCGAACCAGACATCGTCATAAAGATAGGTACCTGAGCCGCCGCCTTTACCTACAGTTATGGTTACCAGTTCCGTGCCTGCAGGTGCCTGGCTCGCCGTAAACTCTACCAGATGCCAATTATTGTCATTTGGAATTGCAGTTTCGTACTTATCTGTTCGGATTTTGTTGCCTATGCCTCTGTTGGCAATTTCGAGCAGGCGATAGAGCAAGCCGGCAAAGCGATCGAACTGGCTGAATCATCTGACAATAAGGGATTAGCCCAGAGAATAGCAAAACGTCGCGAACTTTTTAAAAATGACAAGATGTACACTGAATAGTTTTCGATTTTATCGATCTTCCTCACAACTTAACTTGGATTCCCTTTGCAATCTGATAAGAGCATCACAGGAAATCTAATCTGAAAATTTATGGGCTGTAAGCATAACACTTACAGCCTTTTTTAATATATCATTCTCAGCCGAAATCCGTACAACCATAGTACAACCCAAATACCAAATAGTTCATAAGGTCTTTTCTGAAGTGTGTATCTCACTGTCTTGGCCAAAGAGCACAATCTTATAATCTATAGGATTTCGAAACTGGATAACCCATAACGAGATGTTGCCTGTCATCTACCTAAGACAATTTCTCAATTATTGTTTTTATGTCGGAGACTCTGGGGGCTTGCGGCACAATCTTTTTGCCGCAGTTATTTTTGACTAACAGGAAAGCTGTGTCCTGTGTGTGTTTTCCGGCGAAGATACTTTTATCAGCCAGGTGTTCTGTTTCGATATTTGCCTTGAGGTTAAAACCCTCGGCGCCGACCAATACTAAATCCGGTGCGTTTTCAAGATATGGGCCGGAATAGATTTGCTCTTTTCTGTAGATATCTCTTACGACAGCTCTGCCGTCTATACGCAGGGAACCGTAGAGATTCTCGAGCTGTTGTAAAGTTTCTTCGCTATCGGCTGGGCCGACAGTTCCACAGGGGAACTTTCCTTTGAGATTTAGATAAATCCTCGCAGGCTCGAGAACAAATGCTTTTGTGCCGTAACATATGTTATTTAAGACAATATCTTCACCCTGTTTGAACTGCAAGAATCCCTCTTGTCTGAGGAGGTAACTAATATAAACATCCTTTTCCAATCTTTCGAAACCGTGGTCGGAGAGCATAATCAACAAATCATCACCGCTGATTCTGTTGTTGATTTCGCCAATAGTCTGGTCGATTTTTCTGAAGTGCTCGAGGAAGAGGTTGTGGTACCTGTGGTCTTTGTCCTCGTAGGCGTTCCATAGAAAGTGCATCAGCCGGTCTGTGCCGGTGAATACGAGCATGAAGGTTTGCCAGTTTTGGGTTTCCCAAAGATAACGGTATGCTTCAATTCTTGCATTGAGGGTCTTGTCCAAATCTGCCAAAAACATGTCCATCGAACTGTGTGCTTTCTGCGAATCTACATCCAGTCGATAGTCCAAGCTGCTTAGCTGAGGTATAAGCGACTTTGGATAAACGCTTTTTTCAAAATCTATGGACACAAAGCCGGAGATAAGCACGCCGTTCATTTCGCGGACGGGATAGGTAGAGGGGACGTTAATTATAACGGACTTTCCTTCCCATTGGTCCCAAAATGGCGGCGATTTCAGGTCGCTGAAATTTGGGAATCTCATTTTATAGAAATCAGGTAGCAAATCCATAAAGCCGAAGATGCCATGCTGGCCGGGGTTCTCGCCGGTAATCAGTGATGACCATGCTACAGAGGAGACTTCCGGGATAGAGGAGTGCATTTTTTTGAATATTCCCTGAGAGATCAATTCTGCGGTGTTGGGCATAACGCCGGTTTCGGCGAAGTCTTTAATCATGCCAAAAGGCACGCCATCCAGGCCTATTATTATAGTTTTTCCGTTTCCGGTCACAATATCAATTAGCCACAGTAATTATTCCGCCAGCACATATATTTTCATCGTGGACAAGGACAAAGCGTCCCAATTCCTGAACATCGTTAAAGTCTTTGATGGCCAAAGGCTTTTTTGTTTTTACAATGACTTCCCCCACCTCAAGATTCTTGATTACTTCAGCGTTCTCCTCGATAATTTCGAGCGTTGAGGAGTTAATCCTTTTGTTAATGCTCTCTATCTTGCAGCTTGTTTCCTGGGTAGCACATCTCATGGTAAGTTTCTGGTTTTTGCCGAAGTCCCGCTTTGACATCCAGAAGATATTAGCTGGAATTCTGTCAGTTAAGGAAGGTTCGTTGCCCGGCAAACACACTACATTGCCGCGGTCGAGAAAAACTGAATCTGCAGTTGTAATTCCGATGCATTCGCTGGCGATAGCTTTGTCGGTATCTTCGAGAAATTTCTCGATGGAATTAACGTTTGTGACCTGTCCGCCTGGCAGAATTTTTATCTCGTTGCCTTTAGCGATAGTACCAGACTCCACTCTACCGGCATTTATCCTCTTGTCTCCAATCTTGTATATGTCCTGTATGGGAAAAAGCAATGGTTTATCTTCGGGCGGCTGCCTATTTTCTAATGTGTCCAGGCTTTGAAGGAAG
>Ga0209991_10001016_pt1 | contig 12655 bp, 13 predicted proteins | sample ChitaG_FD_183167 | JGI IMG/M metagenome (GOLD analysis project Ga0209991, IMG submission 183167) | Deep subsurface microbial communities from South Pacific Ocean to uncover new lineages of life (NeLLi) - Chile_00310 metaG (SPAdes)... | ecosystem: Environmental > Aquatic > Marine > Oceanic >...
CAGCGAAGAATACCCTTATGCTATCGGAGCAAAGCCAGGAGCTTCGATTGGTTTAGGATTGGAAACGCCTAAAATTGACAGGAGTGCAATGAGAGAGAGAATGGGTGATAGAATGCCCGGTGGTATCGGACGCGGCGGCGGAAGAGACGGTATGGGAGGAAGAACTGGCGGCATTGGAATGCGTGGAGAAGGAAGAAGCCCTCAAATGCCAAAAGAGATAAAACTCTGGGCAATTGTACAGCTTGCTCCTATAAAGTAAAGATTATTACCCATTTGGAATTTAGTATTTATTGCGTTGATTTCGAAGCGGTCTACGCCGTACTGGAAAACGTCCGCGTCCAGGCAGTCTGTTTTCAAGGCGTTTTTTTTGTCTGGGTGTCAAAATAAGTTCCATTTCCGTTTTCATGGATTCAAATACTGATTGGGTTTCTTCTCGGAATTTTGTGCGGATTTCGAAATTGCGCTGAGCATATTTATTTAAAATTTCTCTGATTGCTTTGCTCTGAGCAGAATTTGGTTCGAGAATTCTTTCATATACTCTGACAAAAACATCCGGCCTTCTCTCTGACAAAATATTCCTAATCCGGTGCTGTGAAATAGTTCTGTTCAGCATAGCTCCGATAACGATTCCGATTGCCAGCGTTATAATAATAATAAAGGTCATTTTTAATTTTATATTCATCCTGTTTCTCCAATTTTAAAATAGGGGCAGTTGAAGAATTTCTTCAAATGTAAAATCAGAAGCATAAAAGATCTCTTCTACAGACAAGCTGTCTCCTATTCCCAGATTGTAGATGATCAAAGCAAGCATTATGACTGCTCCGGCAATGGCAAAGCGTTGAAATACAGCCTTAAAAGTATCATAAAAACTTTCCAGAGTATTTTTCTTTTCACTAATTCCCTTAATGCGGTTCATAACCCGTTCTGCAAAGAATGGCTTAAAGGATTGCGCTGCGCTGTCAGAGATAAACTGACGCTGCGCAGCAATTAGTTCTTTTTCCTTTCGAAGTTCTTTAGAATTTTCCAGCGCTTCTGCCAGCTGTTTTTGTTCCTTTTCTTTTAAATTGTCATCAAAGGATCGATAAAGCAGTTCTAAGATTTTTTTATTCTTGCCTTTCCCCTTTTTATTCATGTCCGTCCCCTTAATAGTGGTTTTAAAATTTCCTTAAGTTTCATCTGGGCCCTGGCCAGACGCGACAACACGGTTCCAACCGGAAGATTTAAGGTTTGTGCTGTTTCCTGAGTGGAATATCCATCAATCAGGCGCAGCACTAAGACTGTCCGGAACTTTGGCTCAAGTTTTTGAATGCCCAAACGAACAAGTTCATTGATTTCTTTCTTGTTGTTTGACTCTTTCGTATCTGGCACATTTTCAATATTATCATTGGATCTTGAAAAGAAAAGTTTTCTCTGGCGTTTGCGGCGTTTTAGTTCGTTTAAAGAAAGATTGATTGCGATACGGGTAAGATATGTTCCAACGCTGGCATCACCTCTGAATTTGTCCAATGAATTGTAGAACCGGATAAAAGTTTCCTGCCCGATATCTTCTGCCTCGGTGCAATATCCCAACATGCCGATCACTGTTGCTGCCACCTGATGCTCATATTTTTTTATAAGCTCCTTAAAAGCGTCACTATCTCCGTTTCGAGCATTTGTAATCAATTCCTGGTCGTTCAGTTTCAATACCCCATTAGCAACAACTCATTTTGTCTTCTGAAAACAAACTATTATTTCTCTATTATATTAGACAAAAGAATTGTTTCTTTTATTCCATAACATTATAAATTATTTTTTTTTAAAGATACAAGGAGAAGAACAAAAGAGGGAACGTCCCCATGGATACTTCCGGAAATGAAACTTTTTCTTCCAATTTTCATTTTAGGAAGATAGAGGGAACATGTAATATAATTAAAGAAGGAGATAAAAAATTATTAAAAATAAATCTGATTTCAAAAGGCGAGGGTTTTGTTTCCTTTCTTCAGTTTTATTTCATGCTGTTTTAATTTTATTGTTTATTCATGTTAAATTTTCAGTTTGGATTAATACAATTAGAGAGGAAGTAAGAGAAGTAATTATCGTATTGCCTGAAAAGATATTTATTCCTGACGATATAGAAGGTTTTATCATGAACTCTCAGGGAAAGGATCTCATAGATAATATTATATTTTCAGAAAAGGAAAATAAATTTAAAAAGGAGTTAGGAACAGAAGCTGGCGATATCCCTGGATCAATAATTGGTGAGAATCTGAGTATTAATAAATTTAACATCAAAAATGTTAAAGATATATCTGACAATATTACTTTTGGTTCAGATTTGCCCTCAAGATTTAGCCTTGGCTCACCTTTAGAATCTAAGCTGAACTTATCCCGATACTCTACAAAAAAAGAAAGTTTGATTTATGAAATTGAAAGAGGCAAAGTAAAAAAAGATTTGGACTTATCAAAATATCTTTTTTCTGACTTTTCAAACATTCGTTCTATAAAAAGCAAAGCCTCTTTTGGCAGATACGTGACCGGCAGTACTTCTCATAGAAGAAGTACTTCTTCTCATGTTGTAGAATATGATGTAATACCGTGGGCAAAAGAGGTTGTTGATAGAATCCAGAAGAACTGGATCATTCCTCCAGAGCAAAAAACGAGAGCAAAGGGCCAGGTAGGAATTTCTGTAATTATCCAGAAAAATGGAGAAGTTTCATCAGTAGAGATTGTAAATTCTTCAAATGTAGAAATGCTTGATAAGGACGCTTTAAAGGCTCTCAATTGGAGTTCTCCCTTCCCAAAATTGCCGGATGATTTTCCGGAGGAGCGATTAGAAGTCTATTTTGTGTTTTCAATACAATGATAAAAAAGATATTCAGTTTAGTTTTACTCTTTCTAAGCTTCAGTTTTAGTATGTTTGCCGAGATTAGAACTACTTTATTATTTGATATAGCTCTCGTAGACGACGAAAGATATAAAGGCCCTAATCCACCGGCTGAAATAGGTATTGGAATAGAAATAACAAAAGATGCTTATTATAAATTGTCTACCGATAAGGATGTTATCAAGGGCGGCCTTTTAAAAAAGGGTTTTAATATTATCAACATAAAGGCAAATCATTTATTTGAGAAATCCGGTTCATACATATATTTGTTGGATTTAAAGTTTAATGACCTGATTTTGAAAAAAGAAATTGAAATTGATATTCGATTGGACTCAGAAGTAAATGTCAAAAAAACAGAGGATAAACCTCAGGATATTGAATATGGCCTCTCATTGTTTATTAGAGATGAACTGATTGCATCCAGTAAAAAGATGCACTATGAGAAATTTCCTTTGAATATTTTGAATATTAAGTTGCCGCCTTTGCCCAAAAATTACAGACCTTTTGATCCTAACGCCAGGACAGATCCCATAGCCAATTCATTTTCCATTTTAAGCGCAGTAGCTTTAGCCTATGAATTAATAAAGGGAATTAAAAATAAAAGAAGCGCAAGAAAACAAGCTTTGACTGTTCAGAAGAAGAAGCAAATCATTGCAACTTTTATTAAGAGGAATCTTGCAGGACTAGAGAAAGAAGTAAAAGCTGTAATCTTGCTGTCAATAAAAGATTAGCACGATTTCTACTAGGATTTGAATAAATTTATTTACATCATTTTAAATTTTCAGGAAGAAATCGTGGAGTTTCATCGTCTAAATAATATAAAATGTTTAAGAATCAAAAACAATTTCCTTTATCCATCATATTCTTTTTTTTGATTGAGTATTGAAGTTGCCTTGGTCAAAATAAGAGATGTGATTAAACATAAAAATTTATTGAAAAAGGGAGACTATTTTCCTAAGGAGAAAGGGAGGAGGTAAAATGAAGGATTTAGTATCCAAAAAATGTATTTTAATTGCAGTAATTTTCTTAGTTTTTGCCCAATTTATGTTTGCCAAGATCGATCCACAATTACTCGCTGGTTTAAGTGCCAGAAGTATTGGCCCGGCCAACATGAGCGGGCGGATCGGGGCCGTTGATGCGGTTGTGTCTGATCCCAATATTATATATGTGGGCGCAGCCACCGGCGGGCTCTGGAAGTCGACCAATGGAGGGCTTACCTGGACACCCATTTTTGATAAACAGCCTGTATCCTCCATCGGAGCTATTGCCATTAACCAGTCAAATCCTGACATTGTCTGGGTTGGAACTGGTGAGGCCTCACCACGTAACAGTGTGGGCGTGGGCCGGGGAGTTTATCTCACCATTGATGGAGGGAAGACATGGAAGTTTCTGGGTCTCGAAAAGAGCGAAAAAATCTGCAAAATCTTGTTACATCCCGATGACCCGGATGTAGCTTATGTGGGAGCCTTGGGTACCACCTGGGGAGAGAACCAGGAACGTGGTGTATACAAGACGGTCGATGGGGGAAAGACCTGGGACAAGATTTTATATGTGGATGAGAGAACCGGTGTGGCTGATATGGCTATGGCCCCCGGGAACCCCAATAAGATCATTGCTGCCATGTGGGAACACCGGCGTTGGCCATGGTTTTTTAAGTCCGGAGGTCCAGGAAGCGGTCTTTATGTCACGGTGAACGGTGGGAAAAAATGGCAGAAATTAACTGACAAAGACGGTCTGCCAAAAGGGGAACTGGGCCGTATGGGAATAGCCTTTTCCTTAAACAAGCCGGAGATAGTTTACGCTCTGGTGGAAGCAAAAAAGAATGCACTCCTGCGTTCAAGTGACGGCGGATTCAACTGGCAGGTTGTCAACGACAAAACTGATATCAACAATCGGCCCTTTTATTATTGCAGGATTTGGGTTAACCCTGTGAATGAGAATATTCTTTACATACTGCATACCCGGCTGATGGTCAGTGAAGATGCGGGAAAAACTACCAGTTCTCTGACCTCATTCGGCCAGTCCCATTCAGATTACCATGCCATGTGGAATCATCTCAACGGAGAGATGATGATCGTCGGTAATGATGGCGGTGTGGTGATCAGCTATAACCGGGGCAGAAACTGGCGCTTTGTGGAAAACCTTCCCTTAGGCCAGTTTTACCATGTGAGCTTTGACATGGAAATACCTTACAATGTGTACGGCGGTCTTCAGGATAACGGTTCCTGGGTGGGTCCAGGCTATGTGCTGAAAGAAAGGGCTATCTACAGTTATTTTTGGAAAACCGTAGGTGGGGGAGACGGTTTTGATACTGAACCGGATCCTGAAAATCCAGATGCCGGCTATGGTATGTCACAGGGAGGAAACCTCTATTATTTTGACACCTCAGTGGGAACAAGCCGGAATATCGTGCCTACTGAATCCGATGTCAAGCACCGGTATAACTGGAATGCAGGTTTTGCCGTGGATCCGTTTAGGCCGGCCACTATCTACCTTGGAAGTCAGTTTGTCCACCGCAGTCCTGATAAGGGGAGAACCTGGGAGATCATCAGTCCGGATCTGACTACCAATGACCCTGAAAAACAGAAACAGGCAGAAAGCGGAGGTCTGACCCTGGATGTGACCAATGCTGAAAATCACACTACCATCATGTGCATTGCTCCAAGCCCGGTGAAAGAAGGAGTGATCTGGATCGGCACCGATGATGGAAACGTTCAGCTCACCCGGGATGGAGGCCAAAATTGGGAACTGGTTTCCAAATCTTTGACCAGCGGTAGAAAAGGGAAGGTTCCTCCTGCAACCTACATCCCCCATGTGGAAGCCTCTAAATTTGATGCAGCCACAGCTTATGTGGTTTTTGACGATCATCGCCGCTCCAACTGGACTACTTATGTGTTTGTCACTCATGATTACGGAAAAACATGGAAGAGCCTGGCTACTCCGGAGATTGACGGCTTTGTGCATGTAATCAAGGAAGATACGGTCAACAAAAATCTTTTATTTCTGGGAACCGAATTTGGGCTTTTTATCAGTTTTAATGGGGGCGGAAACTGGATGAAATGGACTCACGGACTGCCCACAGCTCCTGTTCGTGATCTGGCAGTTCATCCTCGGGAAAATGACCTGATTATAGGTACCCATGGCCGGTCGATTTATATTATTGATGATATCTCACCCTTGAGGGAGATCTCTGATGAACTCTTTAAGAAGAAACTCCACCTTTTTAAAGTACCAGATGCTTATCAGTTTCAGCAGGGGCGCTTGAGTTCCTACCTGAGTCCTGGAGATACAGCTTTTACTGGTGCAAACAAGAGAACAGGTGCATGTATCTCATATTATCTTATTCCCAGCGAACGCAAAGCCGATGAATCAGAAGCAGAGGATACAGCCAGAAGCCAAAGATTCCAACAGATGATGGAGCGTATGAGACAGCGTGGTATTACGCCCAGAGCTGGTATGAGGATGCCTTCAGCCTCCTCAAGAGTTTCAATTACCATTCTGGACAGTGATGAGAAAACAGTGAACCGATTAAATGGTACAGAAAATAAAGGGATCAACCGGGTGTACTGGAATTTCAGAGAACAAGCTCCCCAGCAAGATGAATCAACTCAACGCGGACGTTTTGGCTTTGGAAGAGGAGGCTTAACTGTTTTACCTGGGACATATACAGTCAAGATCAAATACGATGACCAGGAAGTAAGCCAGTCCTTCACCGTTAAAAGCGATCCCAGGCTAAAAATTGACTTTGAAATTCTGAAAGCCAATTATGAGACAGGCAAAGCAGCCCAACAATTATCTCAGACCATAACATCAGTCCAGCAACAGATCCAGGAGACACAAAAAGCTGTCCAAACGGTTCTTGAATATGCCCGCACTAACCGCACTCCCAAAACCCGAGATCTCACCAAGGCTGCTCGTGAACTTGATAAAAAACTGAAAGAACTTTCTGAAACCTTAAACCCAACGCCTGCCAAACAGGGAATTGCTGACCGGTCGGCTGGTTTGAGCAGCCAGGTAAGGCAAGCAGTGAGGATGATGTCCGGAGGGATCGAACCGATAGGACAGGCAGCCAAAGTGAAGTATGAGAAAGTGAAGGCTAAGGTTGAGGCCTTTCTGGAAAAATTTAACAACTTCTACCAGACCGATGTAGAAAACTTTATAAAATTGGTCAAAGAATCGGGTTTCACCCTGTTCAAGCCATTCAAGCCTCTGAAGCTGGAGAAGAAATAAAAAAATAGCAATAAAGCCAAAAAAAATAAAAGAATTCCTATTGATCAGGTGTGCTCACACGGCCAGGAAGGCGGACGCCTTTTCCTTCGAGTTCGCTGTCTCCGAGCTCTTTGCGAGCTTTTTCACCCAGGGCCTGGAGCTCTTCAACCACTTCCGGATATTTGGAGGCGACGTTGCACTTTTCGCTGATATCGTTTTCCAGGTCATATAGCTCCAGTCCGGTTTCGCCTTTTGCGTAAGGACCAGGAAGGCCATCCATGCCCGGCTTTACCCCTTTATAAGAACGGTAGATGTGAGGGAAAATGAGCTTCCACTTTCCCTGCCTGACGCACTGAAGCTGCTTTCCGTAATAGTAAAATAGATGGTCGCGCGGGTTAGCCTCTGGCTCTCCTTGAAGCAGACTCATGATGTTGACGCCGTCGATTTTATGCTTTGGCAGCGGGGCTCCAGAAATTGCAGCAAAGGTAGGCAGCAGGTCCAATGTTGCAGCTATTCTATCACAGATCCTGCCCGCAGGGATGTGTCCGGGCCAACGCATGATGCAGGGTACACGCACACCTCCCTCCCAGGAGGTGCCTTTTCCTTCCCGTAGCGGTAATGCCGATCCCCCATGGTTGCCGAAGTTCAGCCAGGGACCGTTGTCAGTCGTAAATACAACCAGCGTATTATCTTCCAGGCCGTTCCTTTTCAAAGCCTTGAGTATTTCACCTACAGACCAGTCGATCTCCATGATCACATCCCCATATATGCCCTGCTTGCTCCTGCCGCGGAATTTATCAGAGACTCCAAGCGGTACATGGGGCATGGAGTGGGGGACGTAGAGGAAGAACGGCCGGTCTTTGTTTTTTTCGATAAACTGCACGGCTCGTTCTGTATAGTGCGTGGTCAGAGTATCCTGATCTTTCATTGTACGTAGTTCGGCAACCTTCTCGTTTCCATCGATGAGCGGGAGAAACGGATGTTTAGTTTTCCTGTGCTCTTTAGGAGCTAACTTACCGCCATAGTCCAAGGGCCACATGTCGTTTGAATACGGAAGTCCCAGGTATTCATCGAAACCGTGCTGGAGGGGAAGGAATTCCCTGTGATGGCCCAGATGCCATTTTCCGAAAATGCCCGCAGCGTATCCCTTTTTCTTGAGAACTTCGGCTATGGTTTCCTCATTGGGATTCAAGCCGATTTTCGATTGAGGCGACAGAGCGCCGAATATACTTACGCGATTTGGATAGCATCCTGTCAACAGTGATGACCGCGACGCACTGCACACAGCTTGTGAGACATAGAAGCTTGTAAAGTGCACCCCTTCTGCGGCCATTTGATCGAGATTAGGCGTTTCAAATCCTTCTGCACCGTAACATCCAACATCAGAGTAGCCCTGGTCATCTGTAAAAATAACCACAAAATTCGGTAAATGCTTCTGTGCTGCTTCTGGCGTTTTGTCACGCCGGCTGCATGATGAAAAAGATAACACTGCAGCGCCCAGTCCTAAAGTTTTAAGAAAATCACGCCTGCTGGATGAATGTTTCATAGCTCACTATTTATAATGAGTCCACATTCGGATTACTTTTACAGTTTGTTCTTCTTCTATTACTTGATAGACAAGACGGTGTTGGATATTGATGCGGCGAGAGTAGGCACCTGACAGATCTCCTACTAGCTTTTCATATGGAGGTGTTTTCTGAAATGGATTTAAACGGAGTATTTCAATCAACTTCTCTGCTTTGGGTTTAAGTCCAGCAGATTCCAATTTAATAGCGTCTTTCTGAGCTTGTTTCGTGAATACGATCTTCCAGCTCACCAATCAAGTTCCTTAGAACATTTGTCTACTGGTGTGGATAATCCTTCGCGAATTGATTCCCTCATACCTGGGATGGAGAGCAAATATAGAGTTTCCTGAATTGAACGCCAATCATCTTCTGAGATAAGGACTGCATTTGATCGTTTTCCAGATATAAAGATGGGTTCATGGGATGCTGCTGTATCATCTATTAATCGGTACAATTTGGCTCTTGCCTCAGTTGCATTTATTGTGGGCATAACGACCTCTAATTAAATACTGTGATCGCATAGTACGTTATTACGTACGATTTGTCAAGTAGAATATTTTACCTCTGGAAATAAAATGGGATCAGGCCTTGACATTGGACATTTTCAGCTAACAAGCACTTAAATGCTTCTGTTATTATGTCCAATGTCAAGGCCTGACCCCATTTTCCTAGTGTCCCGGGAATGGTTGATAAAGAAACTTTATGCTTGACTTTATTTGGATTATGAGGGGATAATCTTTCTTTCGGGTCAGAAAAACGAAAAGCCTTCTATTTTGGCTCTGCCACTCTAAATAGAATAACGATGATGAATGAACACCGGGTTGTCGTAACCGGATTGGGTGTTGTAACCCCTATTGGTGTGGGGCTTGAAGAATTCTGGAAAGGGTTGAAAGAAGGACGAAACGGAATATCAAGGATTACTCAGTTCGACCTGTCTGATTTTCGCTCTCAAATGGCGGCAGAAGTAAAAAACTTTAATCCTGAAGAATGGATCGACGGGAAATCTGTAGGTAGAATGGATAGGTTTATCCATTTTGGCATGGCTTCATCGGCCATGGCGATCAAAGATGCCGGTTTAAATTCCTTTGCCTTTGATGGAAACAGAGCAGGGGTCATCATAGGTTCCGGTATCGGGGGAGCACATACGATACAAGACGGGTATTCTAAGCTTCATGAGAAAGGACCAAAATCTATAAGTCCCTTTTTTGTGTTAAGTTCACTCATAAACATGGCAGCTTGTTTGGTCTCCATCTCATATGGTTTAAGAGGGCCTCTATCTGCCCCTTCTGTAGCTTGTTCCACTGGGGCAAATGCAATCGGCGATGCTTTTCGAATTCTTCAGCGGGGAGATGCTGATATCATGCTGGCTGGAGGTTCAGAGGCCAGCGTGAGCCCTTTGCCTTTTGCTGGTTTTTGTGCGGCGAGATCAATGTCGAGCAGGAATGATAACGTGGAAAAAGCGAGCAGACCTTTTGACAAGAACCGTGACGGTTTTGTTATGGGGGAAGGCTCTGGCATCGTTGTTTTAGAAAAACTTGAACATGCTCTAAGCCGGAGAGTTCGTATATATGCTGAGCTTGTTGGCTATGGCAATACTGCTGACGCCTTTCATTTTACTGCTCCAGAGCCTGGTGGTGATGGAATGGTCAGGGTCATGAGCGAGGCACTCAGAGACGCAGGAATCGACACGAGAGAAGTGGGATATATCAATGCACATGGGACCTCCACCGTACTGAATGATAAGATTGAAAGCGCAGCCGTTATGAAGGTCTTTGGCGACCACTGGAAGGATCTTAAGATTAGTTCTATTAAGTCGATGATTGGCCACCTCTTGGCCGCTGCTGGGGCAGTGGAACTTGTGGCCACTGTGATGAGTATCTATACCGGCAAACTACCCCCGACGATCAACTATGAGGAACCCGACCCGGAATGCCCTCTTGATTATGTGACCAAAGGAGTCGAATCGATCGACCTTGAGGTAGCAATGAGTAATTCTTTTGGCTTCGGGGGAGGTAATGCATGCCTTATAGTGAGAAGATACAGGAATTAAAATGAAAATCCCCAAGCTTCAAATTGGAAGTATCACCGCAGACATACCGATTATACAGGGAGGTATGGGCGTGAGGGTTTCTCTCTCCTCGCTCGCCTCTGCTGTGGCTGAGGAGGGTGGGATAGGTACCATTGCAAGCGTAGGCCTGGGAGATTTAGAAGCTGCCAGGCATGAATTTGAAAAGACATGTCGGGAAGCTTTGGGGAAAGAAATTCGTAAGGCAAAAAGCATGACGAATGGTCATATCGCAGTCAACTTCATGGGAGTGCTCAGCAATATAGATGATCTGGTAAAAACAGCCGTAAGGGAAGGAATTAAGATAATTATATATGGTGCAGGACTCCCTATTAAGCTTCCCGGCCTGGTCGAAGACAGCTCAGTAAACCTCCTGCCCATTGTTAGTTCCGCACGTGTAGTTGAATTAATTCTCCGCGCCTGGGACAAACGTTATCAAAGGACTGCCGATGCCATAATCCTTGAAGGGCCTCTGGCGGGAGGACACCTTGGTTTCTCCGAAGAGCAGCTCAATCAACCGGAAAAATATTCCCTTGAAAATCTCTTACCGGAGATTTTGGAAATAGTAAAAGCATATGAAGATAGATACGGGAAGAGAATTCCTGTTGTCGTCGCTGGGGGGATTTTTAACGGAAAGGATATAGCTCGGATGCTGTCCCTGGGTGCTTCAGGAGTCCAGATGGCTACACGTTTCGTGTGCACTGTAGAGTGCAGTGTCTCCCAGGAATTTAAGCAGAGCTACCTTGACGCCAAAGAAGAGGATATTGTCATCATAAAAAGTCCTGTTGGCATGCCAGGAAGGGCCATTAACAACAAGTTTTTGAAGGATTTAGAAATTAAGGGAAAACTTAAGATCAAATGTCCTTACAGGTGTCTTTCGGTCTGTAATGTTGATAAGGCGAGGTATTGCATTGCTCTGGCTCTCATAAACTCTTACTTTGGGGATGTTGACCACGGCCTTATCTTCTGTGGGCAGAATGCTTATCGTATCGACAAGATAGTAACGGTAAAAGAAATCATCTCAGACTTACTCGCTGAACTCGAGGCGGCTTAGGCAGGTTTTGTAGCATCAGCCTGCCTGTTCGAGTCCGACCCTCGGCATTTCTGCCAAAAAATTGTCAATTCAAAACAGGGAAAGCCGTTAAAAACATTCTCAATAAGTTTATTGATAATAATCCATGATCCCATAAAGATATTCAATTACCCTGGCCATAAAGTTTATTATTACACCAGTAATCCTGCCAGTGGTGGTGATAAGACTAGTACCCGGACCTGATTTGGGCACAGTTTTGTTTTTGGAAGGTCATGAGATCGTGTTAGTTGTTGAAAAAAAAGAATGGGCGATACAGGATTTGAACCTGTGACTTCTACCGTGTGTAAAAGGCACAAAAAGAAGAGAAAGTGGAAAATATAAGGGGTAGTCCAGTTCATCGTCTTCGCTTTATTCTCTCTTGATGCGGTTTTCGCCGCAAACTATTACTAATTCAGACTCATTATCAGAAAAGGCGAGTGTCATATTAAGAGTATTCCCCATTTCTACGGCAAGAGCAGTCGGTCTTGATTCACTGATTATCATCGGCAGATGCGCTCGAGCCGCTTTTTGAACTAACTCATAACTTATCCTTGAAGATAGAACCAGGAGGCGGGCTTTAAACAGCTTCCTGTTCATAAAGGCTTTGCCGATTGCCTTATCAAGTGCATTGTGCCGACCTACATCCTCAGCAAAGGAGATCACTTCCAGTTGATCGTCCAATATGAGTGCAGCATGTGAACCTCTGGTTGTCAAGATGGACCATCTATCGTCAACATCTGGTTACATCCAAGGCAAACTAGTCTGACTTTGGGCTTAAGCTTACCAGGCTTATCTGGTTTTTGAGGCTCTTTTCTACCTCTTGGCCAATTCCATGAAATTCTCTATTTCTTGCGATTTTCTTGTTGACACTATATCTTTTT
>Ga0209991_10001017_pt1 | contig 12655 bp, 14 predicted proteins | sample ChitaG_FD_183167 | JGI IMG/M metagenome (GOLD analysis project Ga0209991, IMG submission 183167) | Deep subsurface microbial communities from South Pacific Ocean to uncover new lineages of life (NeLLi) - Chile_00310 metaG (SPAdes)... | ecosystem: Environmental > Aquatic > Marine > Oceanic >...
GTGATACTCCCTTCGTAATTTTTATCTGTTTCTGTCACAACCGCATTATGTATCTTTGCCTTCAGCATTATTCTTTTCACGCATCTACTCCTTTACTTTTATTATAGCATTATCGATCAGCCTGACCTTTCCAATATAAACAGCAACGGCAATCAATATATGCCCGGTCAGCCTTTTCAGAGGAACCAAACTTTCCCTATCCACAATTTCTATATAATCAACACGGGCCTGAGGTTTGGAAAGAATCAGCTCTTTCATTTTTTTTATCAATACACTCGGCTCTCTTTCGCCCTTATCAATCTCCAAAGCGGCCATTTTCAGGCTTTCAAACAGGAAGAGTGCCGATGTTCTTGATTCACCTTCGAGGTAGGCGTTTCTGGAGCTGAGTGCAAGGCCATCCGCACTTCGCACAATCGGAAGAATATTTATTTCGATGTCCAAATTCAGATCTTTGACCATTCTTTTTAAGATAGCGGCCTGTTGGGCGTCCTTTTGCCCGAAAAAGGCCATATCCGGCTGCACGATATTGAAAAGTTTCAGCACAGCCGTACAGACTCCCCTGAAGTGCCCAGGCCGAGATAAACCGCACATTCTCTCCTGAAGTTCATGAACTTCGACATATGTCTTATACCCCTCCGGGTACATCTCCCTGACAGAAGGAGCAAAAAGATAGTCGACTCCCTCCCTTTCCAGTTTTGAGGAATCTTGAACCAAATCACGAGGATAGTCTTTTAAATCTTCTCCGGGCTCAAACTGAGTTGGATTGACAAAAATGCTCACTACTGTGACATCGGCTTTTTTAAGGGATGCTCGCACTAAGGTCAAATGGCCTTCGTGGAGAAATCCCATTGTCGGTACCAGCCCGATCGATTGTCCCATTGACTCGATTTTGGCAGAAAGGGTCTTCATCTTTTGAGTTTTTTCAACTATCTTCATCGTTCGGCTCCTGGTGATCCAGGTTTTGAAGAACATCCTTTGACTTGAGGTGATAGGAGTGACGGTCATCCGGGAAAACTCCCTTCCGGACATCCATGCAGTAATCGCCTACGGCCTGACTCAGGACATCATGGAGGTGGACATATCTCTTTACAAATTTGGGTAGATACCCGTTTAAAAATCCCACAAGATCATGAAACACAAGAATCTGACCGTCACAGTAAGGCCCTGCACCTATTCCTATTGTGGGGATATCCAGTTTCTCAGTAACAATCCGAGCCAATTCCATGGGTATACATTCTAAGATGACAGCAAACACACCGGCCTTCTGCAGATTGAGGGCATCTTCAAGGATGCCTTGAGCATCCCTTTCGTTTTTTCCCTCGACCTTGAATCTCCCCAGATGATGTATGGATTGAGGCGTCAGTCCCACATGCCCCATAACGGGAATTTCCGCTTCGACCATATCTTTGATCAGTCCCAGCCTTTTCTCTGATGCCCCTTCAATCTTAACGGCATGAGCACCCGCCTCCTTGAGAAACCGGGATGCATTGGTGATGGTCTCTTCTTTGGTAAGATGAAAAGAAAAGTAGGGCATATCACCGACAACAAAAGCCCTTTTGACCGCGCGGGTAACGGCCTTCGTGTGATGAATCATCTCCTCCATGGTGACGGGAATCGTGTTTTCATAGCCAAGGACAACCATCCCTAGAGAATCTCCGACCAAGATGAGATCGACACCGGACTGGTCGACAATTTTTGCTATGGGATAGTCATAGGCCGTGAGCGCGGAAATCTTTTCTCCGTCCCTTTTCTTCTTGCGGAGAATGGGAATTGTGACTTTCTGGATAGTTTGTTCTGACATGATAATTCCTTTCTCCCCATCTCGTCTGTTTATCGAGATTGAGGTAAAGTCTAGTTATCAAGACATTTTATCGTAATAAATGACTTGTCGTTTATTTCTCCCTTTTTGAATGAGGCTGCACGTGCCCAAGAGGAACGTAATACATTGGACTCGTCTTCATATTCTCGATTTTATCTAAGAGATCTACGACCTCTTCATCCCTGTTGAAATCAATATCATCGGCCTTGATCACAAATAATGGAGTGGAATGATAGTTGAAGAAAAAATAGTCAAAAGCACCAATGATATCTTCCAAATATTTCTCGGAAATGTTCTGTTCCATCGAAGAACCATATTTGGCGATCCTTCTTAACAAGCTTGACATAGAAATTTGTAAATACACAACCAGGTCGGGCTTTGCTAGTCTTTCATTAAAAACTCCGTAGATTTTCTCATAAACGATGAGCTCATCATCGGTGAGAGTTTGATACGCATAGATTTTGTCTTTTTCAAACAGGTAATCGCAGATGACTTTTTCAGCAAACAAATCCTGCTGGAGCAATCGCGCCTGCTGGTGGTATCTATTCACTAAAAAAACCAATTGAGCTTGGAACGCCCCTCCTTCTTTCTCCTCATAAAAATCTTTGATATAGGGATTATCTCCCCTGTCAAAAATAGCCTGCCCTCCTAATTTTTCAGCAAATATCTTGGCCAGCTTGGTTTTGCCAGACCTGAGTACTCCCTCAATGGCAATGTGCTTATACGGGATTTTTTCTTTATCTGACATTATTTAAAAACATTCCCTCAATAAGCAAAAAAGCATCACAAGTTAGCTTAAAAAATAACGGATAACAGGGGATAAGTCAAATGAGCATTTCCATTTCAGCGATTTCACTTTACAGGACTCGTTCTTGAAATCAAGGAAATGGAAAGGCTTCGGTCAATTGAAGATTAGCTTTTGGGCTCTTTAACAGTCTGCTCCATCTTAACGTCTATCTCTTCTTTCACTGTAACTATGACACCGGCAGGTATCACAATCCAGGCGATAATATAAAATAAGATCATGGGGATAAAAGCAGAAATGATACAAACAGCAACAAACAATAATCTGACCAGGGAAATATCCATATCCATGTAATCTGCGAGACCCGCACATACACCCCCGATCATCTTCTTATCCTCCAGCCGAATGAGTTTTTTAGCCATTACAATTGCCTCCCACTATAGTATACGTCTTGTGCACAAAATAGTTCCTCTCTTTAAATTTGTGTATATCCGCTTCTATAACGAACAGCCCTATTTTAATCTCCAAATTTTATTCCCTGCGCAAGAGGGAGCTCTTTGGACCAGTTGATAGTGTTTGTCTGACGCCGCATGTATCCCTTCCACGCATCCGAACCTGATTCTCTTCCCCCTCCTGTTTCTTTTTCTCCTCCGAACGCACCTCCGATCTCAGCTCCTGATGTGCCGATGTTCACGTTGGCAATCCCGCAGTCCGATCCCCTGTGAGAAAGGAATGTTTCCGCGGTGAGGAGATTGGTGGTGAATATTGCGCTGGACAGTCCCTGAGGTACGGCATTGTGGATTTCGATGGCCTCGTCGATATCCGTGTATTCCATGAAGTAAAGGATGGGTGCAAACGTCTCATGGTGGACGATTTCGGTCTGCGCAGGCATCTTCACAATAGTGGGCTCGACAAACTGCTCACCGAGTTCGGGCAGTCTGTTCCCTCCATAGAGGACTTCTCCGCCCTGCTCTTTGGCTTTCTCCAGAGCGGCCATCATGTCCTCGACAGCCCCTTTGGTGACCAGAGGGCCCATGAGGATTCCTTCCTTGAGGGGATTTCCGATCTGAACCTGACTGTATGCACTACGAATTTTCTCACTCAATTCGGAAACAACCGACTTGTGAATGATTACGCGCCTTGTGCTTGTGCATCGCTGCCCTGCCGTACCGACCGCACCAAAAAGGATGGCGCGCATGGCCATATCCAAATTGGCATCCTTATCAACGATGATGGCGTTATTCCCGCCCAATTCAAGAATGGTCCGGCCAAACCGCCTGGCAACGGCTTCGGACACCCGCCTCCCCATCTTCGTGGAACCGGTAAAGGAAATCAGGGGAAGCCTCGCATCATTGATCATCCTTTCCCCGACAACAGCACCTCTCCCTATAGTGATATTAAATATCCCCCTCAGTCCATGATCGGCCATGACTCTGTTAGCAATGTGCTGAACTGCAACTGCGGTTAACGGAGTCTCAGAAGAAGGCTTCCAGACTACGGTGTCACCACACGCTGCAGCAATGGCCGTATTCCAGGCCCAAACAGCGACAGGAAAGTTAAAGGCTGAAATGACGCCGACAGCACCCATCGGATGCCACTGCTCATACATGCGGTGTGCAGGACGTTCGGAATGCATGGTCAGGCCGTAAAATTGCCGGGAGAGACCCACAGCAAAATCACAGATGTCGATCATCTCCTGGACCTCACCGATACCTTCTGCTCTGATCTTTCCCATTTCAAGAGTGACCAGTTCGCCCAGGGGTTCGCAGTATTCCCTCAGCGCTTCCCCCAATTCTCTGACAACCAAACCCCTCTTTGGAGCAGGGAGCATACGCCAGGATTGGAAGGCGTTGACTGCCTGGGTCACCACGTCCTCATATGTTTTTTCCGTGGCCTGAAGAACGGTGGCGATTGGATTCCCCGTGGCCGGATCATAGGAGACAATCTCTTCACTCTGAGGATCCTCATACCAGTCATCTGGACCGGAACAGGAGCCAATATTGACGTCTTTAATATGGAGTTTTTCGAGTAATGCTTTCATTTTATCCTCATTTTTTTGATGATTCTAATCTTCTTGAAGGAAGGGGTATCTATAATCTCTGGGCGGATTCATCACTTCCTTAATCGTACGGGCGCTTGTCCAGCGGAGAAGGTTCATGTAGGAGCCTGCCTTATCATTCGTTCCAGAACCTCTGGCCCCGCCAAACGGCTGCTGGCTGACAACGGCTCCCGTAGGTTTGTCGTTGATATAGAAGTTTCCTGCAGAATGGCGAAGAGCTTTAAATCCCTGGATCACCGCCTGTCGGTCATTGGCAAAGATAGCTCCTGTCAGTCCATAGGGGGACGTCGTATCACAAATCTCAAGTGTTTCCTGAAACTTGTTCTCATCATAGACAAAAATCGTCAGTACCGGCCCAAAGATCTCCTCTTCCATGAGCTTATGGTGTGGATCTGTAGTGACAACAATGGTCGGCTCGATAAAATAGCCCTTGGAATCATCATACTTACCGCCGAAGATGATCTCGGCATCGGTTGACTGTATGGCAAATTCGATGTATTCCACAATCGTGTCGAAGGCGGCTTTATCGATCACCGCACCCATAAAAGTGGAAAAATCGACAATATCACCCATTTTTATTGTCTTGGCCTGATCGATCAAACTGTCTTTGATGGAATCCCACAAGTTGGACGGAATATAGGCCCGGCTGGCCGCGGAGCACTTTTGGCCTTGATATTCGTAGGCTCCTCTGATAAGGGCCGTCACAACGACATCAACATCGGCCGATGCATGAACAAAGATAAAATCTTTTCCTCCGGTTTCTCCCACAATTCTCGGGTAGCTTTTGTATTTTTTGATATTGGCACCTATGGACTTCCACATACCCTGAAAAACTTCCGTGCTCCCCGTAAAATGGACTCCAGCCAAGTCTGGCTTTTCCAGTACCGGATCACCGACATAACGGCCTGGACCGGGAATAAAATTGATCACTCCGTCCGGCAGTCCGGCTTCTTTGAACAGCAAAGCCAGAAAGTACGCCGAATAAACAGCCGATGACGCCGGCTTCCATAGGGCTACGTTGCCCATTATGGCCGGTGATGTGGGGAGGTTTCCGGCAATGGACGTAAAATTGAAGGGAGTAATGGCAAAAACAAAACCCTCAAGAGGCCTGTATTCCAAATAATTCCAGATTCCCGGGGAAGAGTCCGGCTGCTGTGCATAGATTTGGCTCATGTAATAGGGATTAAAACGGTAAAAATCGATGAGCTCGCAGGCCGCATCGATCTCTGCTTGATGGGCGGTTTTGGACTGTCCCAGCATAGTCGCCGCATTGACGATATCTCGGTATTTTGTGGCCAGAAGTTCGGCGGCACGGAGAAAAATGGATGATCGTGAAACCCAATCCATTTCTGACCAATCCTTCCAAGCCGTTTTTGCGGCCTTGACAGCTCTATCGATCTCTTCAGGCCCGGCTTTATGGTAGCGACCCAGCAGGTGGCCGTGGTCATGGGGAATTCGACAGTCCGCCATTTGGCCCGTCTTCACCTCTTTCCCGCCAATGATGAGGGGAATCTCAATCTCCTCTGAAAGCATCTTTTTCAGCTGAGCTTTTAATGAAACCTTTTCCGGTGATCCCGGAGCATATCCTTTGACAGGTTCGGTTGATGGGGCAGGAACTTTAATTATGCCGTTCATGTGTTGGTCCTCCTTATAAAATATTATGATTTGTCCCCAAAATTTGAGCTCGACTCAACTCACATTATGGGGATTAAAAAGGCCATAATTATACATCCAATTTCCTTTTTTAAAAAGCATTATCCCCCGGCAACTAGGCGCATAATTGTAAAATGTGCATTTTCCGGAACAATTAGCGTTGAGTACAATTCCTTTTTGATGATCTTGTTGTTCATCTTCACAATAAAAATCCGATGGCTGAATTTCATATTCTCTAAAAGTCTCTGGATGGTCATCCGGTCTTCCCATTCCTCAGCCCGGCCATTTACAGTGACGGTTTTATTCAAAGTCCTAACTCTTCGCTAATCCCCTGCATGGCTTCCAAACAGATCGATATAAACTCATCAAGATCCACACCGATGTTCTTGATCTGCTCAATGTCTTCCCTTCTCGCCCCCCGTGCAAAACTTTTTTCTTTATACCGTCTTTTTGTAAATCCCAGATCAATCTCCTTGAGTTTTTTAGTTGGATGCATGAGGGTTGCGGCAATGATCAATCCGGTCAGGGGATCGATGGAAAAAATGGACCATTCCATATCACTTTTGCAGGAAATCTGGCCTGCATGGGCTTGAATAGTGCAGATAACCTCGGAATCGATATCCAAATCCTGTAAAATTTTCACGGTCTCAGTGGTGTGCAGCTCCGGGCTCTTCTCAGTTATTTCATAGTCAAGATCATGAAGGATCCCAGCAAGCCCCCATTTCTCCACATCTTGATTGAACCTGGCCGCCATGGATCGCATGCAGGCTTCCACGGCCAAAGAATGTTTGAAAAGATTTTTATTTTTGAGATACTTTTTTACGAGTTCAAGAGCTTCGTCTCTTTTCATGGTGCACTCTCCTTTTTTATCTTATTTATTTCTTTTTTTATTTTACTCATTTCTTTGAGTTCGTCTTTATTTAAAATTAAAAAATACCTAGAAACACTTTTACGTTCACTGTCGTCTGAGACAATCATACTTATCAAATAAAGACCGCGGCTGGTGGGAGTCCAAGTCCAATTTTCAGATTCTGATTTCTCTAACACAATGTTTTCCAATTTTTTTCCACTAATTGAAAGTACAGATCTTCTGCCGATCAAAACCAAATTCACCCGGCTGATTCGCAACTCGTAAAAAGGATCAATAAAGCCTGTCGAACCGGCAGTAAAGACAATTTTTTCGTTAGATCCCCGAGGAGAAGGTTTGGAAGGATAGAGTGTGGCCTTGGGGTTAATTTTCTCGATCACAAAGGGGATCTCTGCCTGTTTATTGACTTTCTCATCGCTGACCGTTACACCTACGGTATAGCTGCCGGGTTGGGAGGGAAACCAGGGCCATGTGCTTTTATCGGACGCGGCTTGGACAATATTTTTTTCCTCTCCATTCTTAATATAAAATTCATACTGAGGCAAATGAAAACCGACGGTTGTCACGGACAGTGATATTTCTTGATTTACAAATTGAGGGGAGCTTACGGATGATGACAGTGTCATCTGAACGACCTTCTTCATCTGAAGTATCTTCCCTTTTTCAGTCTTGCGATCGTACACATTGACGAGGAGAAAAGGAGAGTTCCACAACGGATTGGACTTCATCTCGCGGCCCACATCGAAATCCCCAACTCTGGCTCCAGTTTCGACGTCGAAGCAGACAAGGATGGATGACATCGATGAGACAACAATTTTATCTTTATAGACTTCCAGCGGGAAGAGACTCCGTGAAGGTATAGGCCTCCACCAAAGAATAGATCCGTTGCGCTTATGCAGGCAGTACAAGACATTATTCCATGCCAAAAAGAACACTCTCTTTTGGTCAGAGACAGGAACAGGAAGGACGCGCCCCCCTGTTTTGACTTCCCACTTTTTAATCTTCTTCTTCAGATCCAAGCAGACTAGAAAATGGTTTTCCGTTCCAAAGTAGAGAAATTTTCCATCCACCAATAGTGTATTGAGAATCTTATCTTTTGCCAAATATTTATCGATGAGGTTTCCATTTTGATCTATAAAATATAATAAATGGTCGTCACATCCAAAAATTATATGTCCTTCAAATACAACAGGATTCGAACGTATGGCCTCCTGGGCCATGACATGCCAGACCTCATTCCCGCTGAGTACGTCAATGGCAATAAAACTCCCCTGGGAGGTGCCCAAGAAAACGGAATTTCCAATCTCTGCCAGCGGACTCGTGATCTCTTCCTTCATACTAATTTGCCACTGCGTATTCCCATCCAGATCAAAACAGTAGACATTGTTCTTTGTATCGAAAACAAAAAAATGACTCTGGCCCATAAAAACGGGACTCTTTGGGACTTCCTGCATTCTCAAACGCCACTGTAATTTATAATCCAAGGCATCTATGCAGTAAATGAATCCTTTCCGTGTTGCAAAATAGAGACGGTTTTCTTTCTTCAGGATCCGGTCGATAATCTCTCCGTCATAAAGAAATTCACCGGCTTTCTCCACAGGAAAAAGGATCCCATCGGGATAGGGAGACACCTTAGGTTGAAACACACTGCAGCCACCCAGGAGGAGAATCAGGGAAAGGACAAGATATGTTTTTTTCATGGTCCAGATTAGACATATTAGCATTTTCTTCTCAGCTTGCTCAATCTTTACATAATATTATGATGTTGATATCATGCGATTGAAGACAACAAATGATTAATTATATCCAGCTCTACAAAATCCGGAAACGAGTCAAAAGAATCTTGAAAGAAAAAATTAAAGATGAAGAGCTGGCCACAACAGAAAAATCATGTGTAGGCTGCGTCGCTGACGAAATCAGCTGGGAAATCTATTATCTGATGAAGGAAGAAAAAAAATAAAGAAAGGATTCAAGGGGTCAAGGAGGCGAGCCAATCTCACCGCATCTGCTTTGTTGCGACGGATTTGCGGTGGAATACCACAGCTTCATCCGCCACGCCTCGCATCTGCAGCAACCTTGACTCGTGAATAATTCAGGCTAAATCTTCGGTATCTTTATCCGTATTGTTCTTTTTTTTCCGCTTCGCTTTGACACTCTCCCACCATTCGATTCGTTTTTTTATGTCCTTTTCAAGACCGAGATGACCTGGAATATAGTATTTACGTCCTTTGAATTTCTCCGGGAAAGTCTCCATGGCCGTCGTAGATTCCTCATAGTTGTGCGCATAGGCATAATCTTTCCCGTAACCGACATCTTTCATGAGCTTCGTTGAAGGATTTCTCAGATGCAGTGGGACTGGCTCAAAAGGGCTGGATTCCACATCTTTCATCGCCAGTTTAAATGCAACATAGGCTCGATTGCTTTTGGGGGCCGAGGCCATATAAATCACGGCCTGTGCCAGGGCCAGTTCACCTTCCGGAGATCCTAAAAAATCATAGGAATCCTTCGCTTCGAGGGCCATGGCTAACGCTTGAGGATCGGCAAGCCCTATATCTTCCGACGCAAAACGCACGAGTCGTCTGGCTATATAAAGGGGATCCTCACCCGCGGTAATCATTCTGGCCAACCAGTATAATGCGGCATCTCCATCACTGTTTCTCAAGCTTTTGTGCAGTGCGGATATGAGATTGAAGTGTTCTTCTCCTTTCTTATCGTACAGGAGAATTCTTTTTTGGAGGGCCTCTTTGACATCGTTTTTGGTGATGCTGTTTTTTTTTGCAACATCCGCAGATATCTCTAATGTATTGAGCGCGCGACGGGCATCGCCGTTGGCGTAGTCGATGAGCATCTTGAGGGCAAGGCTGTCGAGTTTTAGGCTGCGTTTTCCCAGTCCCCTTGTCTTGTCTTTCAACGCCTCACGGATGATACGGACGAGGGCGTCTTCAGAAAGTGGATTGAGTAGTAGAACACGCATGCGTGAAAGAAGCGGGGCAATAACTTCAAAGGATGGATTCTCGGTAGTGGATCCAAACAGGATAATAACACCTTTTTCCACATAGGGCAGGAATGCCCCTTGTTGAGCTTTGTTGAACCTGTGTATTTCGTCGATAAAAATAATTGTCGGCTGACCGTAGAGTTTTTTGTGGCTGTCAGCCTCAGCCATCACTTCTTTAACTTCTTTAATACTGGAGAGAACCGCACTAAAAAACAAACACGGAAACTGAAATTGCTGGAAAAGAATATGCCCCAGGGTGGTTTTCCCCGATCCCGGAGGACCCCAAAAAATCAGAGAGACTAACCGGTCTGCCTCAATAAGCTGAGACAGGATTTTCCCTTGGCCGATCAGATGGTCCTGCCCGAAAAAATGTTCCAGAGACTGAGGACGCATCCTTTCTGCCAGTGGAGTAAAATCTTGTTTTTCCTCTTTTTCAGGCTTTGGAGTCATGTTGTTCATTATATCAGATTAGGAGAAAACATATACAGAGAATCAAGCTTCCGTGAGGAATCTTTTCACCTTGACCTCCGACTATATCCATGCTAACTTGAGGATTAATTTCCCGGGTTTTAACGAGGAAGATTTGATAAAAGAGAAGAAAAAAAAGGCAGCGTTGGGATCGGAGAAACTTGTTTACCGCCTGGAGGAAATCAGCCGCATCGCCAAGGTCTCCCCTCGTACAATCGAATCTTGGGAAAAAGAATTTTATTTTGTCCATGCCGGCGTGACGGCGTCCGGAGAAAGGATTTTTCGGAAAAAGGACCTTGAGATCATCATCCGACTGAAAGAGCTCCTGGAAAATCAAGGGCTCACTTTAGCGGGCGCCAAGAGACGGATTGAAGAAGAGTTCAGCCTGAAAACTCCTGTCTCCGTCCATCCCGATCGTTTGAAAAAAGTCCTCTTTCAAGTCCGCGAACAGCTCAAAGAAATTGCCTCCTCTCTCAACACGGACTGACCTTATTAATCTTTGTCGGTTCTCTTCCATTATGTATGGGCCATACACTGAAATGGCCTTGCTCTATTCAGATTTTCGAACAACTTGCCTGTTTGAACCCACATACTGTATAATGACTATCTTTCAGTCGGGACGTGGCGCAGCCTGGTAGCGCACACGCTTGGGGTGCGTGGGGTCGGCGGTTCAAATCCGCCCGTCCCGACCATTTTTTTATCTAGCAATGGGAGAGAAGAACCATGGAGAACTTAGAAGCATCGCCGTTCAAGCTCAATGAGATGATCAGTTATCAGGATGGATCGGTCGTCAGCCATGAAATACTGCGAAAAAAAACAGGCACTGTCACTCTATTCGCCTTTGACAAAGGCCAGGGTCTCAGTGAGCATACGGCTCCTTTTGACGCGACGATCTTCTGTTTGGATGGAGAACTGGAAGCCACTATCGACGGAACTCCCATGAAGGTTCAAGAGGGCGAAATGCTCATCATGCCGGCCGATATACCCCATTCCATCAAAGCTGTAGAGAAATTTAAAATGCTCCTCATCATGATCCGCACTTGAGTCAAAAAAAGACAGTATGAATAGCACCGAGAGTAAAGCCCCCATCCTCCTTTTGACTAATGATGATGGATTCTACTCGGAAGGAATTGAAGCGCTCTTCAGCCGTTTAAACGACCTTGGACAGATATTCATCGTTGCTCCTGATCAAGAACAGAGTGCCACCTCACTCTCCCTGACTTTGCATCACCCCTTACGCATCAAAACCATCAAGCCTAATATCTTCGCCGTCAGTGGGACTCCGGCCGACTGCATCTACCTGGCTGTCCAAAAAATCCTGCCGAGAAAGCCCGATCTGATCATTTCCGGAATCAACCACGGCCCCAATCTTGGACAACAGGATATTTCTTATTCCGGAACCGTGGCCGGCGCAAATCAAGGGACTTTTCTCCAGATCCCCTCCATAGCCGTATCTCTCATGCCGGACACATCAGATCATTTCGACTTTAAATTTGCCGCTGACTTCACTCACAAAACGGCACATCACATCTTGAAAGAAGGCCTTCCTTCTGGAATTACGTTAAATATCAACATCCCTCCTCCTCCCGTCAAGGGGATAAAATTGGCTAAACTGGGACAGAAACGGTACAATCCCAAAATCGTTGTCAAGAAAGATCCAAGGAACAGGACATATTACTGGATCGGAACCGGCCAGCCTAAAGAAATCGGAGACAAAGACAGTGATGTTATGGCGTTCAAAGAAGGTTTTCTGACAATAACACCTCTTCACGCAGACAGCACAGACTATACCGCGATGAAATCACAGGCGCTCAAAAATATAATATCCTGGATTAATCATGAAACTTTTTAAAAAGCTTTACGACTGGATGCTGCATTGGGCGGAAATCCCTTGTAGAAATATCTACTGTGGCCGAGTATCTGGTTTTAGAGAGCACCAGTAGAATGAAAGAAACCATAGGGCTTTTTTTTAAAGGCATAGGTATGGGTGCTGCTAATGTTATCCCCGGTGTCTCGGGCGGAACTATAGCTCTTATTACAGGGATATT
>Ga0209991_10001018_pt1 | contig 12650 bp, 12 predicted proteins | sample ChitaG_FD_183167 | JGI IMG/M metagenome (GOLD analysis project Ga0209991, IMG submission 183167) | Deep subsurface microbial communities from South Pacific Ocean to uncover new lineages of life (NeLLi) - Chile_00310 metaG (SPAdes)... | ecosystem: Environmental > Aquatic > Marine > Oceanic >...
GATGTGGTCGAGCAGATCCTCCACACCGCCCCGGATGGGATCCAGGCTCATCTTCGAGGTGGAGATGCCCTCTTCGAACAGCGTCTTGCGGGCACGGTCGAACGAACTGTCGGCTGCGGTCCGTGCGGCTACGGCTCGCTTCGAGGCCATCCCGTAGCTCTCCTTGTACAACCGGCCGTCGCGGTCGCGCAGCAAGTCACCGGGGGACTCATAGGTACCGGCGAACCAGGATCCGATCATGACGTTCGACGCGCCGGCGGCCAAGGCGAGCGCCACGTCGCGGGGATGACGCACACCACCGTCTGCCCATACGTGACCGCCGAGTTGCCTTGCTTCCATGGAACATTCGAGAACTGCGGAGAATTGCGGGCGGCCGACGCCGGTCATCATCCGAGTGGTGCACATGGCCCCCGGACCAACGCCGACCTTCACGATGGACGCCCCGGCGTTCAGTAACGCGCGCACGCCCTCGGCGGAAACCACATTGCCCGCCGCCAGGGGCAGACCGAGGCCAAGCGATGACACCGCCTTGATCGCGTCGATCATTTTGTCCTGGTGTCCATGCGCGGTGTCGACGACCAGTACATCGACACCGACCTCGGCCAGTGCGGTGGCTTTGGCCGCGACATTGCCGTTGATGCCGACCGCCGCAGCGATCCGCAACCGTCCGGCCGAGTCGACCGCGGGAGTGTAGAGCCCAGCACGAATCGCGCCGGTACGGGTGAGGACTCCGGCCAGCGTGCCGTCAGGTTCGGTCAGCACCGCCACCTCAGCCGAGGCGTGCTCCAGCAGATTGAACACCGTGCGCGGATCGGTTCCCACCGCAGCGGTGACGAGGTCGGTGTCCGCGACGCTGCGCACCCGCGCGAACCGATCGACACCTACGCAGGCCGACTCGGTGACCAGACCGATCGGCCGGTTCTCCAGGACCACCACCGCGGCACCGTGCGCCCGTTTTGGAATCAGCGCGATGGCATCGGACACCGAATCGTCCGGCGACAGCGTTACCGGGGTATCGACCACCAGGTCGCGACTCTTGACGAAGTCGACGGTGTCCTTGACCACCTGGATCGGCAGATCCTGGGGGAGCACCACGATGCCACCGCGACGCGCGATTGTCTCGGCCATCCGGCGTCCGGCAACCGCGGTCATGTTAGCGACGACGACCGGGATTGTCGTGGCGGTGCCGTCGCACGTCGAGAGGTCGACGTCGAACCGCGAAGCGACGTCGCTTCTACTCGGCACGACGAAGACGTCGTTGTACGTCAGGTCGTACGGCGGCTGGTGGCCGTGCAGAAATTTCATTGTGAACCTGTGCCTCTCAAGGCCCGGCCTGCTTTACGCCTCGACCTCACTGCGGTCCCCACTCCACAGCGTATGGAACCGTTTGGCGGGATCGGCGTCAATGCGACCGTAGGTGTGCGCGCCGAACAAGTCGCGCAATCCCTGCGTCAGGGCGGCGGGCAGTCTTTGGGTGCGCAGCCCGTCGTAATAGGACAGCGCCGAGCTGAATCCGGGGATCGGTATGCCCAATTCGGTGGCCGTGATCACGACACGACGCCAACTGTCAACGGCGTTTTCGATAGCGCCCCGGAAATACGGTGCCACGATCAACGAAGGCAGATCCGGGTCGTCATCGAAGGCGTCTTTGATGCGGTTGAGGAACTTCGCCCGGATGATGCACCCACCGCGCCAGATGGTGGCAAGGTCACCCGGGTTGATGCCCCAGTCGTATTCGGCCGAGCCGGCCTGAATCTGGTTGAAGCCCTGCGCGTACGCGATGATCTTGGACGCGTAGAGCGCTTGGCGAACATCCTCGGTGAACTGCGCTGACATTTTCTCATCAGATAAGCGCCCACCGAGTTCACCAGCGGCCAGACCGGTGGCTGCTGCGCGTTGTTTCACCGAACCCGACAGCGCGCGAGCGAAGACGGCCTCGGCGATACCGGTGACCGGAACACCCAGATCGAGTGCCGATTTCACCGTCCACCGACCGGTGCCCTTTTGCTCAGCTTCATCACGGATGAGGTCTACGAGCGGTTTTCCAGTCTTAGCGTCAACCTGCCGCAGCACGTCGGTGGTGATTTCCACCAGGAAGCTGTCCAGGTCGCCTTTATTCCAGTCGTCGAATACATCGGCGATCTCCGGCGCGGACTTACCCAGACCGTCGCGCAGCAGATGATAGGCCTCGCCGATCAACTGCATGTCGGAGTACTCGATACCGTTGTGCACCATCTTCACGAAGTGTCCAGCGCCGTCGGGCCCGATGTGACTGCAGCAAGGGACACCGTCGACGTGGGCGGAGATCTCCTCGAGCAGTGGCCCCAGGCTCCTGTAGGACTCCGCGGGCCCGCCGGGCATGATCGACGGACCGTTGAGCGCGCCCTCTTCGCCGCCCGAAATCCCGGCACCAACGAAATGCAGGCCTCGGTCTCGCATCGCCTTCTCGCGCCGGATGGTGTCGGTGTAGAGCGCATTGCCGCCGTCGATGATGATATCGCCGGATTCCATGGCATCGGCTAGCTCGTTGATCACCGCGTCAGTCGGGTCACCGGCCTTCACCATGATCAGCACCCGCCGCGGCTTCTCAAGCATGGCAAGGAATTCCGGGATCGTCTCGGAGCGCACGAAGTCGCCATCAGATCGGTGATCGGTCAGCAGCGCATCGGTCTTGGCGACAGAGCGGTTATGTAGCGCAACCGTGTAGCCGTGCCGGGCGAAGTTGCGGGCGATGTTAGATCCCATGACAGCCAGACCGGTGACACCAATTTGTGCGGTGCCCGTCAGTGCGGAGGACTGCGAGCCCATAGTCAAAACTCCTTTGATAGTTGTTGCGGCACAGCTACTGGTCGTCCGACACTGCTGTGCGCATGATGCTCAGGCACCGAACAGCCGATGGAGCTCAGCCAACCAAGGCAGCGCCAACGCGATGGTAGGGATCACGATCACCGCCGCCGCGGCGGAGTAGGCACCCGCGGCGAGGATCAGACTATTGGGCTTACCCGCAAGGCGGCGCACCCGCACCACGGTCGTCGGCCCACCGGCAGCCAAAGCACCGCTGGGGGTACACCCGGAGGCGCAGGCGACCAGTGCGCGCGCCAGGGGGGTGGGTCCGGTCGTGCGCGCCGCCGCATCGTCGGCGAGCGATTCGATCAAGAGCCGCACTGCGGTTAGCGCGTTGGCGCTGCGAACAAATCGGGGAAACGCAGCGTGTAGCGCTGTGAACATTTCCAAGACCAGATCGTGGCGGGCTCGAAGGTGCGCTTGCTCATGTTTGAGGATGGCGGTGATCTCGTTGTTCGACAAAGTATTTAGCGCACCCTCGCTGAGAACGACGCGTCCGCGGACCCCTGGTACGCAGTACGCAAACGGCTCGGCGACGTCGAGGATGCGCAGCTGCGGCGCCGTGGCGTGCGGTGCACCGACCAGGTCGACCACCATCCGATGGTGGGCGCGGCGGCGCCGCGTGGCGATGGCGCCATTGAGCACCGACACGATCAGCCGGAACCCGACCATCAAGGTAAGCGCGAACACCGTCACGTAGACCGTCCACAGGGGCCACCCGAGGATCGCGATCTCACTGGTGAACATCGCGGTGGGGCGTCCGTCGTCACCCAGTATGAACAATCGGCTGGCGATAGCGATTCCGGCGGAGAAAGCCGACAACACCGCTGCCAGCGCGATGGATTGCCACAGCACGATGGCCGCCCTGGGCGCACGCAACGGCCAGGCGGCCCGCGCCAACATCGCGGGCACTGGCCCCGACAAGAGCAGAGCAACGATGGTGAAGGCCAGCGCGGACACGCCGTAAGTGTCCCTCAACCACTGCCTGCACCGCCAGCGGGTCGGTTGTGCCGTTCTCGGTCTTCAAGTTCGCCCAACGCGCGGCGTAGCGCGGCCGCCTCTTCGGCCCCAACCCGCTCGACGAAATGCACCAGCGCGCCCTCTCGGCTGCCGGAGTCGGCAGCCTGGTCGAGCGCATCGACCATGAGTCCGGCGACCAGTTCGTCGCGACCGTGGGTTGGGGCGTAGCGGTGTGCCCGATCGTCGCGGTGCTGGACGACAAGATCCTTCTTGGCCAACCGTTGCAGCACAGTCATGATCGTTGTGTAGGCGAGGTCGCGGTGGACGGAAAGAGCTTCGTGCACCTGACGGACAGTTTGCGGCTCGTCAGCCGACCACAGCAGATCCATGACCGACCGCTCCAACTCACCGAGCCGCGTCACCTTGGCCATCTGCCGTTCATCTCCTGCCAGCTATAGATCCAGACTACTACCCGATTACTACCGTGCGTCGTATCGCGTTCGGCGCCCACCGATCGCGGCCGTGGGAGCAGCAGCTGATATTGACATCGCCATGTTCACCGGCCCGTTCGGTGAAGTGTTGTGAGTCCAGTCACAGCGGTAACCCGCCCGGGCGCAAGTGTCATCGCAAGGCCAACCCGACTGGTTAGTCATGGCGGCTTGGGCCGCGAGCCACTGGCGTGAGCCACTGGGTAGTCATCGCAGCTTCGGCCGCGAGCCCAGACGCTGGAGGTCATCGTCCGCCTCGGAGCGCCCGTTCACGACACATCTGGGGCGGCTTCCAACAAAAGCTTGCTTAATTAGGGCAGCCTTGCCTATTATCTACGTGGCTTCCCGATGACACTGACCTCCCGATGACTGTGGGGAACCACCGGACCGCGCCGAAGTCCTGAGGGCTGCAGAGACTCCCGGTCCACACCGAGGGCGGGCCCCACGCAATGCGTGGGGCCCGTCCGCACTTCCAGAACCAACGCCTTCAGCAGCCAGAGCGCATCGTTCCGGCGACCCCTGCCGGGGAACACCTACGCCGGACGTGTAGACACGAGCGGTGACGATTGATCTTCCCGACGGCCTCGGCGACGGATTCGACGCCGAGCTCGGCCTGGCCTACCTCGAGATCACCCCCGAGGGCGGACGCGCGCAGCTACAGATCACCGACAAGCTGTTACAGCCGTACGGCATCGTGCATGGTGGTGTTTACTGCTCAGTCGTTGAGAGTCTGGCCAGCGTCTCAGGGGCTGTGTGGCTGGCGGCCAACGGCGGCGGCAAAGTCGTCGGTGTCAATAACAACACCGATTTTCTGCGCGCGATCGGTTCCGGCACCCTCACCGCCACCTCAACCCCGGTCCATCGCGGACGCCGTCAGCAGCTCTGGCTAATCACCATCGCCGACACCGACGGCCGCCTGGTCGCACGCGGCCAGGTCCGACTGCAGAACCTTCCTACCGAGTAGCTGCCGTGCGTGTGCTGCTGACTACCGCTGACCGTGGCAAGATCGGGAACTATGCGTTTGACCCCGCATGAACAGGACCGGCTGCTGATTTCGTATGCGGCCGAACTCGCCCGCCGCCGCCAGGCCCGCGGCCTGCAACTCAACCATCCCGAAGCCGTCGCAGTCATCACCGATCACATCCTCGAGGGTGCGCGCGACGGCCGCACCGTCGCGGAATTGATGGTCAGTGGCCGCGCTGCGCTCCGTCGCGACCACGTAATGGAGGGAGTGCCCGAGATGCTCGACGATGTCCAGGTGGAAGCGACGTTCCCGGACGGCACCAAGCTCGTGACCGTCCACAACCCGATCCCGTGAGGCAGGGCTCTTGAGCGGGAAGCCTGGCGATCGCGGATACCTCACGCCGGGCGAGGTCCTGTTGGGCGAGGAAGCGATTGAGATCAATGCCGGCGCACAGAGGCTGGAGTTGGAGATCGTCAACACCGGCGACCGGCCCGTCCAGGTCGGCAGCCACGTGCATGTGCCGCAGGCCAACGGCGCACTGCAGTTCGATCGGGTCGCTGCGCATGGGCGCCGGTTCGATATCCCCGCCGGCACCGCGATCCGGTTCGAGCCAGGAATAGCACAGCGTGTCCGTCTCGTTCCGTTGGCCGGCGCCCGCGCGGTGTACGGGCTGACCCTCAGTCCGCCGGGCAAATTAGACGCCGAAGCTCCGGGCAGATTGGACGGAAACGAGTGACCGAGCTGACCCGCTCCCGCTACGCAGCCCTGTTCGGCCCGACCACCGGTGACCGCATCCGATTGGCCGACACCGACCTATTCGTTGAGATCACCGAGGACCGCAGCGGTGGACCCGGCCGGGCCGGCGACGAGGCGGTCTTCGGGGGCGGGAAGGTCCTGCGCGAATCGATGGGCCAGTCGCGTGCGACACGCGCCGAAGGGGCACCCGACACTGTCATCACCGGTGCGGTGATTCTCGACTACTGGGGAATCATCAAGGCCGACATCGGCATTCGCGACGGCCGCATCAGCGCAATCGGCAAGGCCGGCAATCCCGACATCATGTCCGGCGTGCACCCTGACCTGGCGGTGGGCCCCTCAACCGAGATCATCGCGGGCAATGGCCATATCGTCACCGCGGGTGCCATCGACTGTCACGTCCACCTGATCTGTCCGCAGCTCATGGAAGAGGCCGTGGGCAGTGGCATCACCACCATCGTCGGGGGCGGAACCGGCCCAGCCGAGGGCAGCAAGGCCACCACCGTCACACCCGGGGCATGGCACTTGGCTCGGATGCTCGAGTCGATGGACTCCTGGCCGGTCAACATCGCGCTGCTCGGGAAGGGCAACACCACCCGCGCCGAAGCGATGTGGGAACAATTGCGGGGCGGTGCAGCGGGTTTCAAGCTGCACGAAGATTGGGGAACCACGCCAGCGGCGATCGACACGTGCCTGACCGTCAGCGACGCGGCGGGTGTGCAGGTCAACCTCCACACCGACACGCTCAACGAAGTCGGTTTCGTCGAAGACACGCTCGCCGCGATCAGGGGCCGGTCGATTCACGCCTACCACACCGAAGGTGCCGGCGGCGGGCACGCACCCGACATCATCACCGTCGCGGGCCAGCCCAACGTGCTGCCGAGCTCGACCAATCCCACCCGGCCGCACACCGTGAACACCCTCGACGAGCACCTCGACATGTTGATGGTGTGCCATCACCTCAACCCCAGCGTGCCAGAGGATCTGTCGTTCGCCGAGAGCCGGATCCGGCCCTCCACGATGGCGGCCGAGGACCTTCTACATGACATCGGGGCGATCTCGATGATCGGCAGCGACTCCCAGGCGATGGGGCGTATCGGCGAGGTAGTGATGCGAACCTGGCAGACGGCGCACGTGATGAAGCGGCGTCGCGGTGCGCTGGAAGGCGACGGTGCAGCGGACAACAATCGGGCGCGCCGCTACGTCGCGAAGTACACGATCTGCCCGGCCGTCGCACACGGGTTGGATCACGAGGTCGGCTCGGTCGAAGTCGGCAAATTGGCCGATCTGGTGCTGTGGGAGCCAGCGTTCTTCGGCGTGCGCCCGCACGCCGTCATCAAGGGAGGAATGATCGCGTGGGCGGCGATGGGGGACGCCAACGCCTCCATCCCCACGCCCCAGCCGGTGCTTCCCCGGCCGATGTTCGGTGCAGCGGCCGCGGCCGCTGCCGCCACGTCGGTGCACTTCGTCGCACCCCAGGCGATCGAGGACGGCCTCGCCGACCGGATCGCGGTGAACCGCAAGCTCATTGCCGTCGGCAATGTGTGCGGTATCGGTAAGGCACAGATGCCGCTCAACGACGCCACCCCCGACATAGCGGTGGATCCCGACACCTTCACGGTGCGCATCGACGGTGAGGTCTGGCACGAACAACCCGCCACCGAACTGCCGATGGCACAGCGATACTTCCTGTTCTAATGTCGAATTCGACGAGCTTTGTCGCGTTGCTCGCATTATCCGACTCCCGGCTACCGACCGGGGGCCATGTGCATTCCGGGGGCATCGAGGAGGCAGTGACCAGCGCTCTAGTCACTGACGTCGTCACGCTGCGCGCGTACTTGCGCCGCAGGATATGTACCCACGGCCTGGTCACCGCGTCGCTCGCGGCTGCGGTGCACATCGGCGCCCTATCGGCTGCCGCCGGCGCCAGCGGCGATACCGAGACCGATGCTCGCACGCCGGCTCCCGCCGCACGCCGCGCGTCCCGAGCGCAGGGGCGGGGACTTGTCCGGTTGGCCCGCCGCATCTGGCCCAACCGCGATTGGGATGAACTGGGCCTCACCCCGCACCTGGCCGTGGCCGCGGGTGCGGTGGGTGACTTGAGCGGCTTGGCGCCCGAACACACCGCGCTGTCACTCGTCTACACAACGATGACCGGTTCGGCGACTGCAGCGCAACGGCTGCTGGCACTGGATCCCGGTGATGTCGCAGCAGTGACGTTCGAGCTGTCCCAGCTATGTGGGCAAACCGCCGGCGAAGCCGCCAAAGGTCTCGCCGACCTGTCCGACCCGCTGCTGGACATTCTCGCCCAACGGCACACCAAACGCGAACGTCCCCTATTCGCGTCGTAATCCAGGGATCACAATGAAAGGTGCCCGCTGTGCCTCCAATGCCACCACACTTCCTCTCGTCTGATTCAGTCGGCCAACCGCACGGCCACACTGATCGCCCCCGCCGGAGCCGCGAGCCGGGGGAGCCGCTACGCATCGGTGTCGGGGGCCCGGTCGGCTCAGGAAAAACAGCCCTGGTGGCCGCGCTGTGCCGGCAGCTCCGCGACGAGCTGTCCCTGGCGGTGCTGACCAACGACATCTACACCACCGAGGACGCTGATTTCCTGCGCCGCAACGCCGTGTTGCCCGACGATCGGATCGCCGCTGTGCAAACGGGCGGATGCCCGCATACCGCGATCCGCGACGACATCACCGCCAACCTGGACGCCATCGACGACCTAGTGGCCGCCCACATGGGGACCGGGCGCGACCTCGAGCTGATCCTGGTGGAGTCCGGCGGCGACAACCTCACCGCCACTTTTTCCTCCGGCCTGGTCGACGTGCAGATCTTCGTGATCGACGTGGCGGGCGGGGACAAGGTGCCCCGCAAGGGAGGACCGGGCGTGACGTACTCGGATCTGCTGGTCGTCAACAAAACCGACCTTGCACCGCTCGTCGGCGCCGATCTGGAGATCATGCGTCGTGACTCGGCCACGGTCCGTGGCGAGCGCCCTACGGTGCTGATCTCGCTGACCGCCGACCCGGCCGCCACCCCCGTGCTGGGATGGGTGCGCGAACAACTCAACCACGCGCAGGCGGTGTAGGTGCGATCCGACGTTGTGATCGTCGCTAGGCCGGACCGCCCACCGCATATCGAGTCCACGGGCGGACTTGCCGCACGCCGCACCGAGCCCGACACCGTTCACCTGGTGTCGTCGGCCGCGACACCGTTGGGCGGCGACTCGATCCATATCCGGCTAGTGGTGGAGCCCGGCGCGACCCTGAAGCTGCGCACTGTGGCGGCGACGGTGACGCTGCCGGGCAGGGCCACCACCGACTCGCATGCGGCGTGGACAGTCGACGTTGCAGGTGAGCTCGATCTCGATCCGGAGCCGACCATCGTGGCCGCTACGTCGCGGCACTTCGCGACGACGGTGATGAACCTGACCGATGGGGGCAAACTCAGGTTTGTCGAACGGGTTCAGATCGGCAGAACCGGTGAACGCCAAGGCTTCTGGTCGGGTTCGCTCCACGCTGACATAGACGGTAGGCCTTTGCTGCGGCACCGTGTGGAGCTGGGCAACGGCTCACTCGCCGATGATGAGATCGCTGCTCCGCTGGCAAGCATTAGCGAGTTCCACTACCCGCGCAGCGATGTCGAGGCCGCCGGGGTGACACTGGCCCTGGCCGGCGGAGGCTGTCTGACGACTTGGCAAGGACACCGGCTGTAAAGCCGGTCCGACAGCGAGCGGCGGGGGTTTAACGCCACCGGCCGCTAACTGGCGGCCTTCTCCGTCTCCTTTGCGGACGCGGCGATCTCCTCGAGTTCTTCGAGACGGGTTCGCGCGTACGCCTGCTGCTCGGTGATAGTCAACTGGCCCCGGTTGCGCCCGAGGAACGTCACCGTCCACGACAGCAGAGTGGCAATCTTGGTCTTGAAACCGACCAGATAGATCAAGTGCAGGAACAGCCAGGCCAGCCAGGCGATGAAGCCGCCCAACTCCAGCGGCCCGATTTTGGCCACCGCGCTGAACCTCGACACCGTCGCCATGGAGCCCTTGTCGAAATAACTGAATGGTGCGCGCTGGGCCGGATCGGCGCCCTTGAGGCTGCTAGTAATCGCCTTGGCTGCGTAGTGGGCTCCCTGAATCGCACCTTGTGCCATGCCTGGCACCCCGTCGACCGCCGCCATATCACCGACGACGAACACGTCGGGATGGCCTGGAATCGACAGATCCGGCAGCACCTTGACCCGCCCCGCGCGGTCGAGTTCGACTCCCGACTGGGCGGCTAGGTCACGGCCGAGCGGGCTGGCGGATACACCAGCTGACCAGACCTTGCACGCAGATTCGATGCGACGCAGGGTGCCGTCGGAGTCCTTAACGGTGATTCCATTGCGGTCGACATCGGTGACCATGGCGTTCAGCTGAATGTCGACGCCCATCTTCTCCAGCCGGTCCTGAGCCTTCTTGCCGAGCTTCTCACCCATCGGGGGAAGCACCGCAGGGGCCGCATCGAGCAGGATCACCCGCGCTTTGGTCGAATCGATATGGCGGAAAGCACCTCTGAGTGTGTTGTCAGCCAATTCGGAAATCTGCCCGGCCATCTCCACGCCCGTCGGGCCTGCGCCCACCACCACGAACGTGAGCAATTTCTCTCGTCGCACCGGGTCACTCGAACGTTCGGCCTGTTCGAACGCTCCCAGGATGCGGCCACGCAATTCCAGTGCATCATCGATCGACTTCATACCCGGCGCAAACTCGGCGAAATGGTCGTTGCCAAAGTAGGACTGACCGGCGCCCGCCGCAACGATCAGGCTGTCGTAAGGCGTCACGTAGGTGTGGCCGAGCAGTTCGGAGCGAACGGTGCTGGTCTTCAGGTCGAGCCCGGTCACATCGCCGAGCAGCACCTGCACGTTTTTCTGGTTACGCAGGATCACCCTGGTCGCCGGGGCGATCTCACCCTCAGAGATGATGCCGGTCGCCACTTGATACAGCAGGGGCTGGAACAGGTGGTTGGTGGTGCGGGCGATCAGCTTGATATCGACATCGGCCCTCTTGAGGGCTTTGGCGGCGGTCAGCCCACCAAATCCCGACCCGATGATCACCACTTTGTGTCGATCAGCTGCTGCAGTTCCGGGATGGCTCATCGCTGCTCCTTGACGGATCCGCTTATTGGTTACCAGTTCAGTACACCGAATACGTTAGCCGCCGCACGTACGGCTGGGCAGGCCGATACGCACACTTGGCTCCCAATCGGCTGTCAGAAGCGGCTTGACCGCCTTCCAGCGCAGCTATCTGACCCGCTGGATACGAACCCCGTTAGCCGAAGTTCGCCAACGCACCGTGACTGACGTGCAACGTCTGGCCGGTGATGTGGCGGGCAGCGGGGGTGGCCAGGAACAGCGACAGCCGGGCGATCTCAGCGCTAACCGAAGGTGGAGTGGTGCCCAGCCCGTCGTAGCCGGGTTCTACCCCGCGTCCGGCTGCCACAGCATTGACGGTGATTCCCCTGGTGCCGAAATAGTTGGCCTGCCCCGCGGCCCACTCAGAGATCGCGGCCTTGACGGCGGCCTGGGCAGTACCTTCCCGCACAGGATCGGGGATCACGGTGACCACGCAGCCGCCCGAGCGGAGATGGTCACCGAGGACCTGAACCGTCAGCACCGTCGAGACCACGTTTGTGTCGAAGACGCCACGCCATTCGGCGGCGTGGTCGGCCAGCGTGTAGGTGCGAGGATCGCGCTCATTGCACTTTGGGACCGGTACGTTGACGACAACATCCAGGTGGGCGGGAATTTGACTGTGTATCGCCGCGATCGAGGCTGGGTCGGCGTTGTCGAACACGAGCACCTGAGCATCGCTGACCTGAAGGTCTTTCGCGGCAACCGCAAGCTCTTCGCGTCGACCGCCGGCGAGAAACACCTGGTGGCCCTCATCGCAGAAGCCCGCCGCAACTGTGCGACCCAGCTCGGTGTCGCATCCAGTGACCAGAACATCCATCGTCGGCCCCTCCTGTCGTGTTCGACGCTAAACCCAGCGAGTGCCGCCAATGTTACTGGACAGTAGCAACTCGACGAAACTGCAGGGCGCAGGGACGCCGAGGTTATCCAGTATGCAACGCCTGGCGGCGAGATGGGCCGTCACGATGAAGGTTCTGTCACTGCACGGAGCTCGACCTCCGCAGCCTGGGGCGGCGCCCCCGCGCGCCGCGTGTTTGTCTTCAGGTGCCAGCAACTGCAGACAAACACGCTCTTCTCGGCGTTTAGCTTATTCAGCAATATCTCAACTTGACACTCAGTGAGCATCTCGCACTTGCGTCACAGCCGTAACACGGTAGTTTCTTCCCCATGGTTCAGCTGCACGCAAATGCCCACCGCAGTAAGAGTTTCCCGAAGTCGCTGGGGCTCGCGGCCTTGACGGGCGCCACCACCGTAGCGTTGGTGGCAGCGTTGAGCCTGCCGATCGTGGCACAAGCCCAGCCCACAACACCCCCACCACCGCCACCAGCCGCCGTCGAGGGCGCCCCGCCTCCCGCGGCGCCGCCGCCACCGGCGGACCCCAACGCACCACCACCACCCCCGGCCGATCCCAACGCACCACCACCACCACCCGCGGACCCCAACGCACCACCACCGCCACCCGCGGA
>Ga0209991_10001019_pt1 | contig 12649 bp, 11 predicted proteins | sample ChitaG_FD_183167 | JGI IMG/M metagenome (GOLD analysis project Ga0209991, IMG submission 183167) | Deep subsurface microbial communities from South Pacific Ocean to uncover new lineages of life (NeLLi) - Chile_00310 metaG (SPAdes)... | ecosystem: Environmental > Aquatic > Marine > Oceanic >...
CACGCATCGGAGCTCAATACGCTGCAGTATCTGGCCACCGACATCGAAACGGGTGCGGTCGACGTGGTGGCCATCCACGATGCCGCCCGGCCACTCGCCGCGCCGGAAATGTTCCGAACGGCGATCTCAGTAGCCCGCGAGTTCGGCGGGGCGCTGCCATCCCTGCCCATCGTGGGGCTGGCGCAGGTCGCCGCGACAGGTCCGCAATCGGTGGCCGACCTCGGACCTCTGGTCAGGGTGCAGACCCCGCAGGCATTCCGGGCTCCTGAGCTACTGCGCGCGTATCGCAGTGCCGAATGCGACGGGTTCGAAGGCACCGACACCGCGTCATGTATCGAGCGCTACACCGACGTGCAGATCCACACATTCCCGGGCCACGCCGCAAACCTCAAGGTCACCTATGCCCGCGATGTCGCAGTCGCGCAACGCCTTCTCATCGACCGGGTAGATTCTGCCGACCCGTGATGAGCGCAGCGAGATAGTCGGCGTCGCGGGGCAAGTCGACGCTCAAAGCCTCGTCATCACCTTCGATAAAGGTCAGCGGTGTCCCTGTCGACAGGACTGCCTCGAGTTCGTCGAACGTGTCCGATCCGCTTCGTTTCACTAGCTTGGCCAGCACATCGGCGGCGAAACCGCGGGGATACTGGACGGTGCGCAGCTGAGAGCGGTCCAGCGTCGCCGTCAGCAGACCTCCTGTGTCGATCGCCTTGACGCTGTCGGTGACCGGACTGGCAGGCATCACCGCTACGGCCCCACTGCGCAGCGACGCAATGATGCGCCCCAGGGTGCCGACCCCCACTATTGGCCAGCCGATATCGTGCACCACCACCTCGTCGCCTTCGGCGAGCCCCCGCAAACCGGCTGCCAGGCACGCCACGCGCTCACCGCTTGGGGCCGACACGACCACCGGCAACCGCGAAAAGTTCTGCCCGGCAAGGGCTTCCCGCACAGCACCGGCGAGCGGCGCGGCGCTGGCGACCACGACGTCACACTGCTGTTCGAGCACCCGGACGACCCGGGCCAGCGGCGACACCCCAGCCACCGACGCGAACACGGCGTCGCGGCGCCCGGCGAACCCAATCGGCACCGGAAGAATAGCCGTCACCGCCACAGCGCTGAGGCTATCCCGCTACACCGGGTCGAACGACGCGATAAGCCAGGCGCCGTCGATCCTCTTCAGACCCACCTTGACGCTGCTCGCTGCGAACGCCCCGTCAGGATTCTCGTTGCTCATGGTGGTCTGATTGATGAATACCAGGACCTCGGCGGAATCTGGCCGGATCGCCGACACTGCAGCCCGCACGACTGAGGCCTCTGTCCTGACGGATTTCTCCCGGGCCGCCGGCGTGACTATCTGCTCGGTGAATTGCGTGTAGTACGAAAGGAAGTCGCCGGTGAGCTGGGCTTTTGCTGTGGCGAAGTCTTGATCGAGGGAATCCGGCGCATAGGACAGCAACGCGACGGTCCCCCTAGACGCGGCGTCGAGCGCCACCTTCGCTGCTGCGGCGTCGGTCTGCTGATCGGGGCGATATTGATTCAGGTACAGCCAGCCCGCCAATCCTGCAGATGCGATCAAGGCACTGGCCAGCAGAATAGCGCCCACTTTGGCGCGTAATACGCCTAGAGGCCGCCACAGGCCGCTCGCCCTCCCTTGGACAGTCCCGCTATCGGTCAGCGTGGGCTCGCCGCCCTCGTCTTTGGGCCGCGCGTCATCCGTCACGTCCACGTCGGCGGTGTCAGTTGTTTCAGTTGTTTCTGTTGTTTCGGTGTCGGCGGTTTCTGTGGTTTCGGCGTCGGCCGCCGTGCCTTCATCACTCACGGGACGAAATCGACTTTCGACATCTTGATCTGTCCGTCTTCTCTTTGCAGGGCCACGCTGAGTCGCCACGACCGCGGCTCCTGGTCGGCCCCTGAAGTGTTGGTGACCCGAGACGAGGCCGCAACCAGCACGATCGCCGAATCGTCGGTCATCGTGTCCAGGTCTACGGCGGTGGAATTGACGGTGACTTCGGTGATGACCTTCGAATCCTGTGCAACCGCGACGAAATCAGCCGCCTGCTGCTCGAAGTCGTCCTTGAAGTCCCCCGTCGAGGTGTCAATGATGCGCTGCACATCCTCCTGCGCCTGGTTGAAGTCCAGCGACATCAGCGTCACGACACTCTGCCGAGCCGCCGCTGCGTACTCGGCGTTCTGGTGCTGCAGCTTCTCGGCCTGTCGGTGGTTCCAGATCATGTAGCCGCTGCCAGCCAGCAGCGCCGCCGTGCACAGCACGACCACCGTGGCGGCAATGCCTTTCCAGGTCGGGCGTGGCAGGCGGCTCCACCGCGACTTAACTGTCGGGTTTTCGGCCTCCCCGACGCCAACAGTGCTGCCGTCGGCCTCGTCGATGCTCGAACCGGCTTCCATTCTTTCCGGGTCGACATCTCTTTCAGGGGCGACATCTCTTTCCGGGGCGACATCGTCACCCTGTTCCTCGACCTCGGTGCCTTGTTCGGCCTCTCGCCGAAGCCGGATCGCACGCGCACGTGCCCGGGCGGCCACCGCCCTCGCTTCGGCCTCTGCCGCCTCAGCTTCGGCCTCCTCGGCAAGCGCTTGGGTTTGACCTTGGGTTTGAGCGAGCCCCGCCGCAGCGTCCGAGGGCGATTCGTCGGCGTCGGCACCGGTCACCGAATCACGGCGCCTGAATGACCGCACACCCACCTCCTGTATCCGAATACACGCCAGTACGCCTGCGTACATGACACTTCGTTAAGAATGTCACAGCTGATTCTTGAGTATCGGACGCGACCATACCTGTCTCCGCCGTGCGGCGGCAAAGCGCCGCAGCCTGCGTAAATGCCATCTAACGCTGGGCGATGCCCAGCGGTGTTCGTTCTGCGACGTGCATTGCATCACTTCATGAGCCTTTTCATCCCCGAGTGTGTGCTCAGATCGTCGAATCGTCGGAATTCGCGATCTGAGTGCACACCAGACGCGAGGTGGTGTCCGGCTCCGGGAGCTCAGTGTCGCCACCGGAAGCGGCTCGCCCTCGAGGCGGCGCAGCCACTGTTCACAAAACTCGAAGGTCTCGGCGTGCCCGGTGTCAATGCCGAGCGCACGTTCCATCACCATGCCCGGCGACACGTCGAATCTGCGCACATTGCGGGAAACGTCACCCTAGAATCTAAAAATGCTGTTCTGCAAGCGGTTTCCTTTGGCCTTCGCGACCGCGGTCGGCACGCTGGCGGCCAGCGCCGTCACCGGTGCGCCGGCGGGCGCCCAGCCGACACTGCACCACGTCCAATACACCGTGGGCGCCAGCCAGGACATCTTCGGCGCCGAGATCTACTACCGCGACACCCAGCCGCCCAATTGGGCAGACTACAGCCACAATTCCTACCTCTACAGCCCCAACGTGACGACCGACCTTGGGCCGGGCAAGCCGTGGGTGTTCGAAGCCATGCTCGAAAACCCCGACCAGTGGGCGATGGTCGTCGCCGGTCTTCCCACCGCTTTGACGCCGGCACTGGAAGACCCAGGCTTCGTCTGCGAACTGCGGGTCGACGACGTCGTGGTCGCGACCGACTCGGGTACCAGAGGGGCGCTCTGTTCACTCCGCAACTGGTAAGACCCCGCCGACTGAAATGTCGCCGCGCGTCCAGAAGGAGTGATTGTGCTTCGTGATGCATGTGAGGAACAGACCATCCGGCGCTTGAGCGACGTCGCCATCCAAGGCCGCGCAATTGTCGCCGACGTTCTTGACCCCATGCATCACAGGTGAGCGGAACCAGCGTGGTTCGTATCTGCGTGCAGACCCGCAGAACACCAGCCGTCCCCACGACGTCACGCCGAACACGTAGTACGTGTTGTCGCTGCAGTAGGAGCCGAGCACGATGTTGGGCTGGATGCCCGGTGTGCAGTTGGGAAAGCTGCATTCGACACCAGCCGGCGGAGGTGGTGGTGGCTGGGCAGGCGCCTGCGGCGCGGTCAGAAGCAACGCGGGAGCCGCCACGGCAGCCAGCGCTGCAAAAAGGGATCGCACCTCGCTATTTTCACACGCGCGGGAACGAAATTCTTCCGTTCGGAGAGCATTGCCTACTCACGAGATTAGGCTGACACCATGCGTCCTCACCATATGACCGGCCCCCTGGCGGCAACGGCGATCGCTGTAATGGCCAGTGTTGGCGTGGCGCCGGCGGCTCAGGCGACGGATTTCGGAACTGCCCTCAATGGGACTTTCAGGGTGCAGTCAGACGGCCAATGGGCGAGGACCAATGGCGTCAAGATCAAACAGGAGACGGTGGTCGAAACCTGGGTGGTCACGACAAGTTGCGTGAGCCCGATCGAATGCAGCGGCGTGGTGACGAGCGACCGCGGATGGACCGGTACCGCCAAGCTCAACGATTTTTGGTGGATCGAGCACGTCATCCCCAACTGGATACCGTGCTCCGACGGCACGTTCTACTCCGGCCTCCAGAAGTTCATCCTGTGGGGAATCGACCAGGCCGCCGAGGGAAGAACTTACACCGACAGTGACTTTTGGGCCGGCCGCAATGTCACGAATGGCCCCAGCGGCGCCTGCGGCGTCAACAAGCCGGTAGTCATCGAGCTCCCCGTGACGATGGTCAGGGTCAGCTAGCGCTCAGTTCGGAAGCAGATCCTTCCACGACTTCGGGGTCCCGCCGGCCGCCAGATTCGTCATCTCTTGCAGCTGCCCGTCGGGAGTCAGGAACTGGCCGGTCTGCGGGTTGTACGGCGCGGACGCAACAGACGGCCCACCGCCAGCACCATTGCCGTGGAAGGCACTCGGCACAGCGGGGACGGCACCCGGTGGCGGTGGTGGCGCAGGGACGGGCGGTATGGGTGTCCCGTTGATGGAGTTGCCAGGTGGAGGCGGCGGAATGTAGGGAGCCTGGACCGGAGCAGGCGGCGCAGCACCGGGGGGCGGCGCGACCCCAGGCGGCGGCGCAATGGGAGGCGTTCCAGACCGAACCGCGCCTGGGGGCATCGGTGTGCCTTCCATCGGCGCGAAGATCCGTTCCTGGAAATCCACCCGATCGTCGACCGGTATGCCCTGTTTGGCCAGATTCGGATCGAACGGGTACGGACCGGTGATGTGCTGACGCATCGCCAGCGGTTGATATCCCCTGGGGTCGTTACAGAGTTCGACTGTCGGAGCACGCTTTCCGGGATGCGCCATGCACGGGTAGTTGCGCGCACCGCGGACATTCATCGGCGAGTCCTGCGGTAGCTTGCAATACAACCCGTCGGGCGTGTCGATCGAGGTCTCGTCCTCTGGTGACCGCCATTGTGACGGCGGCAGGAAGCCGACCGTGCACGCCGGTGGATCGGCGACGGTCAGGGCGAAATCGCCGGAAGGTATTCCTGTGGGATTAGCTGGCGGCGAGACGGACTGATTGACCGCAATTACTGCCGGAAACAACACCAATAGTTGCTCCAGCGCCGGGTTGTACGTCACGAATAGCTGGCTCACTGTGGTGAGATTCGCCAGGAGTATCGGAAGCGTCGGCTTTACTTGATCCAGTAGCTGGCTGACCTCCTGGGCGAATCCGGGGCCGCTCTGCAGCAGCGTCCGAATTTGCGGGTCGTTCTGCACAACCTGGCCCGTGATTCCGGACAAACTGCGCGCCCACGTTCGGATCGCGTCGCTGGTCTCGGCCTGTGACTCCAGCAGAGGTCCGCCCTCATCGACAAGCGTGCGCATCTGGTCGGACACACCGCCGGCGTCTTCGCTCAATGTGGCCATCGAGTCAAGCAGTGACCCGAAATCAGGGCCGGCGCCGTCAAACGCCAGAAAGGTTTCGTCGAGCAGCTCGGGAATTCTGTCCTTCGGCAAGCTCTGCACCCAGGCGCTCAGCTGGTCCAACATCGGACCGACCGGCTGAGGGATGGACGTGTCGGCCATGGGGATTCGCGCTCCGTCCTCTAAGTACGGTCCCGAATCGGTGCGCGGAAGCAGATCCACAAACTGCTCGCCGACTGCTGAGACGCTACGCACCTGAGCCTGCAGATCGGCGGGAATCTTGGGTGACCTGTCGAGTGACAACGTCGCTTCCGCACCTGTCTCGGTTAGCGTCACCGCCGTCACCCTGCCCATCTGCACACCGCGATAGGTCACGTTGCTGAAGTGATAGAGACCACCGGAGGCCGGCAATTCCACTGTCACAATCAGGCGACCGATGCCGAGCAGCATGGGCACCCGCATATAGCCGAAGAACATCACCGACACACCGACCATCCCCAAGATGGCGAAGACGATCAACTGGGTTCGAATGAAACGGGTGATCATCAGCCACCACCTCCAGGTGTCGGCGCCGGTTCCGGCGGTCCCGGTGGTTCCGCCTCCGCGTATGGCCCGGCGAAGATCTGCGACGCCGTGATCGCCTCTACCGGAGGTAGCCAGGGTGCCGCCGGGGGCCGCGGGGCCACCGGCAGCAGCGGTGCACTCGCCAGGGTCGCCGTATCCGGCGCTGCCTCGGGCAGCGCCTCTGTCGGCGGCGGCGCAACACCGATCTTCAACGGATCGTAGGAGTAGTTCAGATAATAGGGATCGCCGGGCGCCGGGATCAGTTTGGCGTTCTCGTCGCCCCAACGGGTTCCGAGCAGCAGCGTTCTCTTCAGTCGCGGGTAGGTGAAATCTAGGTTGACGTACAGGTTGATGTAGTCACCGCGGGTGATCCGGTCGGCGAACGTCGGGCCATACGGAAAGGCGGTCAGCCACAGCAACGCGCCGTTGAGGTCCGGGCCGATGTCGGCGAGGGCCTTAAGGGCCGGTCCCATGTTCTCCAAGTTCTTCACCAGGTCGTCACCGGCGTCGTTGACAAGACCGGTGGCGGTGTCGCTGAACTGCCCGAGCTTCTCGAGCGCGGTAGTCAAGTTCGGCCGCTCCTTGATCAACACGTCCAATGCCGGCGGAATGTCTTTCAGCGCGCGGTCGATCACATCCCGTTGTCCGGCGAATGTACCGGCGACCCGGTCCAACTGCTTGACCAGGTCGATGATGTTGTCCCGCTGGTCATGAAGAACTCCGACAAAGGTGTCGAGTCGGGTCAGGAGTTCACGGATCTCGGGTTGTCGGCCCGACAGCGCGAGATTCATGTTGTGCACGATGTCACCGAACTGCCCCAACCCGCCGCCGTTGACGACGGTCGACAGCGCAGAGCCCGTCCGTTCGGTCGACGGATACGTCGACGACGCGCTCAGCGGGATGGTGGCGCCGGGTTGCAGGCGCCCCTTGGGCTCTTCGCCCAGGGGCGGGTTGAGCGCCAGATGCATCGAACCCAGCAGGCTGGTCTGCCCGACCGTCGCCACCACATTGGCAGGCACCACGACATCGGGCTTGACCGAGATCGCCACGTCGGCGTGCCAGTCACGGACCGTCATCTTGCCAACACTGCCGACGATGACGTCGTTCATCATCACCGGCGAATTCGACTCCAACGTTGCCACGTTGGCGACCTCGACGTGGTAGTGGACGGCATGCCGCCCCTTACCGACCGCTCCGGGAAGGGGTAGCGAGTTGACTCCCTGGAACGCGCAGCCCGTCAACGACACCGCAATGCATGAGCCAACGACCGCCAAACGCTGCACACTCTTCCGGCCAATCATGACGGCGGCATCCCTTCGGCTGGTAGCAAAGGTGCGTTAGACACCGCAGTCGACGGAAGCAGCATGCTGTCGACCGTAGGTGGCCCCGCCGGAACATTCGTCAGGACATTGGGCGGCCCAGGGATCGGCGCACCGGGGAACAACGCCGGCGACGGAATGCGGGACCCATGAGGGGTAGTGGCGGGAGAGGTGTAGAGCCCCGGCGGACCAGGCGGCGCACGCCAGCCCGGCGGCGGCGGTACATCGCCCATGCCGGTGTAGGCCGACACCGTCGGCGGCGGCTCGGGGGGGTCACCTGGTCCCGCGCCTCCAGGAGCGAGCTTTGGATCAGTGTAGATCAGATGTCTCGGACTGATCGCCGGCCTCAGGTAGGGGTTCACCGGAAACGGAAGATCGCCAAAGTTGAGAAGGCGCAGCGCCGGGCCCAGGTATTGCTCGCAGAGTTTGGCGGTTTCCGGTGCGGTGGCGTTCACGACACCGCCGATCATGCCGCAAACGAAAAACACCGGGTCCGAGAAGTTTGCGAGCGAGAATGCGCCCGTTATTGCTCCACCGTTGGGGTAATAGATGTTCTGGTAGTTGGCGATCGCGTTGGGCATGATGTGCAGCACGTTCTCTAACGCCATTCGATGGTCTACCAGGATCTGGGTAACGCTGCCCAGCCGCTGGACCGTTTCGGAGGCTTGGTTCCTGGTTCCGGCAATGAAGCGCTGAACCTCGCCGGTGGCGACCGACAGATCAGACAACGCCGCGTCCAGATCGGACTTGCTGTCATTCACGACGCTGGACAGACTGGCCAGTCGATTTTCGAACATGACGATCTGCTGCTTGCTGTCGCGAAGTGCGGTGACGAAGATTTGCAGGTTCGTGACGATGTCAACGAGGTTGCCGCTGCCTTCGGCCAAGATCCTGGCCGCTCCGGACAGCTGAGCCAGTGTCTGCCGCAGCTTCGCCCCATTGTCGTCCATGGCATTGGCAGCGCTGTCGAAGAACCGAGACACCGACGTACCCGCCGACCCCTTCGTTGGCCCCAGTTCCGTTGCCAAACGCGCCAACTGGGCCTTGACCTCGTCCCACTCGACCGGAACGGCGGTTCGATCGCTCGGGATCACCGCCCCGTCTCGCATAGTCGGTCCGCCACCGCTGCGGTAGGCCGGCGTGAGCTGAACATATCGGGCCGAAATCAGGTTCGGCGCGACGATCACGGCCTTGGCGTCGGCCGGAACGGACACGTCGCGATCAACCTTCAGGGTCATCTTCGCGTGGGTGCCTACGGGCTCGATCTTGTCGATGGTGCCGACCTGGACGCCTGCTACCCGTACTCCGTCACCGGGATAGATCGCCGTGGCCGTCGGGAAGTAGACGGTAACCGTGATCGGACTGAAAAAGACCTGGCGAACCAAGAAGGCGGAGCCGGCAATCAGCAGAAGGGCCAGCAGGATCACCGTGCTGGTCACCAGGCGCTTACGGGTTGCCATCATTTGGCAGATCTCCTGGCTGAGGAAGGCTGTTGACGGGGAAGGGGATCTCTGCCCGAGGACCGGCGTTGTCCGGTGGCTGCCCGGCGTTGACGCCGCGCCGGAACCCGAATGCGTAGTCCAGCCACGGCTGGAGAAGCTGCGCCGGGATGAGATTGGGCACGAACGCGTTGTAGTAGGCGCCGTTCGACACGATCTCGCCCTGCGTCAGATAATATTTGGCGGCGCCGGGCAGCATCTTGGCGATGTTGTCTCGTTGCCTCTCGAGCATCGCGGCCAACGTGTTGACCTTTTCCAGTGTCGGGGCCAACTCCTGCTCATTGTCGGCAACCACGCCGGTCAGTTCCCGCGATACGGCCGAGGTGTTGGCAAGCAAGCTGGTGATCGCGTACCGCCGGTCGTTGAGCACCGCGAGCAGGTCGCTGGCGTTGAGGATCAGCGCGTTGACCTGTCGGCTGCGCTCGGAGAAGACCCCGGTGACATCGCCTGCGGTCCTGAGCAACTCGGCCAGACCTTCGTCTCGGTTGTTCAACGCCTGCGAGAGTCGAGACAAGCCGTCGAACGTCGGCCCTAACTCCGGAGCGACCTGGTCAAGTGTCTCTGCCAGCGTGTCCAGCGACTGGTTGAGTTCACCCATGTCAAGGCCGCTGGTATTGGTGGCGAGTTCGCCGACCGCGTCGGTCAACGTGAAAGGGGAGGTCGTGCGCGTCGTCGGAATAGCCTTATGGCGGTCGAGCACGCCACTGCCGTCAGACTCCAGGACCAACACGCGTTCGCCGAGCAGAGTTCCGGTACGGACGTGCGCGCTGGTTTGGGAGCCGAGCGCGTACTTACTGTCGATGGTGAATCCGACTAGCGCGTCGCCGTTGTCGAGGCCAATCGAGGAAACCGAACCGACCTTGATTCCCGACACCGTGACGTCGTTGCCGACGTTGAGGCCACCGGCCTCGACGAAGAGCGCCTGATAGCGCGCTGCGGTTGCCCAGGATATCAATCGTTCCGGCTGCAGCCCGACAGCGATGACCAAGATGATCACGACGACGCCGATGAACCCGGTCCTGGCGAGTTCCGATTGGCCATACTTCAGCATCTACTCGTCCACGCACCTTCCGGTCTCTTGTTTGATCCAGGGGAAGACCACGGTGCGTCCCTCGAGGTCGCTGGCTCGGAAGGTCATCCCGCAGAGGTAGTACGGGAAGAAGGCGCCGTAGGAGCCGACCCGCGCGAGTTTGCGGTATATCTCGGGAAGCCGCTCGATCGTGGCCTCCGTTTGGTCGATGCCGTCAAGCAGAAGCGGGGTAAGCCTGTTCAGCTCGTCGACGGTGCCGGCCAACGGCGCCCGCCCCCGGCCTAGCAGATCTGCCAGCGACGCCGTGCCATTGTCGAGTGACTCGATCGCCGTGCCAATCGGGTCGCGGTCCTCGGACAATCCAGAAACCAGCTGCTCGAGGCGATCGATCGTGGTGGAAAACTCCTCACTGTCGGTGGACAGGGTGTCCAGCACCGTTCGTAGATTGTCGATCAACTGCTCGATGACCTGGTTGTTGTCGGCCAGGGAATTGGCGAACGACGATGTCTTCGACAACATTGATTCGAGTGTCCCACCTTGGCCCTGCAGTATTTGCACCAGCGACGAGGTGAGCGAATTGACGTCCTGAGGATTCAAACCACGGATGACGGGCTTGAGGCCACCGAGTAACATGTCGAGGTCGAGTGCCGGCGCCGTGCGGTCGACAGGTATCTGTGCGCCGACAGGGAGAATTCTCGTCGATTCCGGGGTGTCGACCAGTTCCATGTACCTGTCGCCGGTGAGATTGAGGTAACGGATGGCGGCCTTGGTGCCGGACGTCAGCAAGTTGGTGCGGTCGATGTCAAAGCTGATCACGACGTTCTTGTCTTCCTGCAAAGACACTTTCTTCACGGTGCCGACGCGAATGCCGGCGATCCGCACCGAATCCCCCGACTCCAGCCGCGACGCGTCCTTGAAGACCGCCGAATACTGGTTTGTCGCACCGGTTCTGGCATCGCTGAAGACAAGCAACAGAAACACGGTCAGGACCGACATGACAACCGTGAACGAGAGGAACTTGATCAGCGTGCCGGCGATTCCCGTCATCCCGGCATTCCGATCATTGCTGTGTTGCGAGGAGGTCCATCCAGCGGCCCGAACAACCAGTTCTTGAGCCCGTCAGAATTCAGCAGCGTTCCGGCATTGCCGTAACGCGCGGAGTTGGTGCCGACGTCGGCGACGAGCATCGGAGCCCTGAAGCTCGCGGGCTGCATGGGCAAGCCCAGTTCCGTGCAGTAATCGCGCCCGCCACTTGTAGCCGCGACCTTGGGCAAATCGCCCGGATAGCGGTACCGCTCGACGCCAAGAGTCAGGCCGGTCGAGAGCATGAGTCCCGCGAACTGCGGTGGGGCCTTCGGTTGCAGACCCAGGCCGCCGATCCCGCACCATATCGACTTGCGGTAGTTGTAAAGCAGATCGGTCGTGGGCACCAACAGGTTCACCACGTCCGTCAGCCCTTGGCGGTTGCCGCCGACGACCTCCTCCCCAATATCGGCTAGACCGATTACGCTGACCAGGAATTGGTCAAGGCTGTCCTGTTCCTCGACGATGGTGTTGCTGAACTGCGCCATATTGTCGATTGCCGACATGAGGTCCGGCGCCGCGTCGGCGTAGACGTCGAGCACCGGAACAGCCGTCTCGATATCGTGGGCCAGATTCGGCAGGCTCGGTTCCAGCGTGGCCAGCAGTGCGTTGAAGTCGGTAAGCGTCTGGCCCACCTTCTGGCCGCGACCGTTGAACGCCTGAGAGATTGCGCCGAGCGTCTGGTTGAGCTTGACGGGGTCGATCTTGTCCAGTAACTCGGTGAGTTGTTGGAAGACGGTGTTGATCTCGACTTGGATGTGGCCGCCCTCCAGCACCTGACCCTTGTACAGCACCTTCGCAGAGGGATCAGCCGGCGCCACAAAACGCACGAACTTGGAGCCGAAGATGGTCGACGATTCGATGTCGACGCCGACGTTTGATGGGATGAGGTGGAGTTGCGACGGGTCCATGCCCAACGTCAGGGCCGCCTTGCCATCGGGGCGGTATTCGATCGACTCAACGCTGCCGACTTGCACTCCGCGCATCTTGACCTTGGCGTCGGGATCCATCACCAGGCCGGCACGCTTAGAGATCACCGTGACGGGAACGGTTTTGGTGAATTTGCCAGCGAACAACCCGAGGGACATCGCCACGATGGCGAGCAGCGCGACAACCATCCCCAGCCCGGCCAGCGGCCGGGCAATAGTTGACCCTACGTTTCCACTCAACTCGACTCCCCTAGCCCGACAGGTTGAAGTTGCCGTCGGAGCCATAGATCGCCAGCGACAACAGCAACGTCACCGAGACCACGACCACCAGAGAAGTACGGACGGCGTCACCCACCGCCGCGCCCACACCGGAGGGTCCGCCAGTGGCGAAAAAACCAAAGTAGGTGTGGAGCAACAGAATAGCTAACGCCATCACGACGGCCTGAAAGAACGACCACAGCAGGTCGACCGGATTGAGGAAC
>Ga0209991_10001020_pt1 | contig 12641 bp, 8 predicted proteins | sample ChitaG_FD_183167 | JGI IMG/M metagenome (GOLD analysis project Ga0209991, IMG submission 183167) | Deep subsurface microbial communities from South Pacific Ocean to uncover new lineages of life (NeLLi) - Chile_00310 metaG (SPAdes)... | ecosystem: Environmental > Aquatic > Marine > Oceanic >...
AGTGGACCACCCAGATTGCTCAGCCCGTCGGAGAGCATGAACCGCGCCACCCGGGTGCCCGCGTCGACCGTGGTCAGAATGAACAATGCCTCGAACATGATCGCGAAGTGGTACCAGAACGACTTCAGGCTGGCGCCGCCGAACACCTGGTGCAGAACCTCGGACATGCCGAATGCCAGTGTCGGTGCACCGCCGGTGCGGGCCACGATCGACTCCTCACCGACGCCCTGGGCGGCGTCGGTGATTCCCTGCGCGGTGATCGGGGCGCCGGCCAAACCGAGACCGTTGACGTAGTCAGCAGCCGTTTGGGCGGTGGCCCCGGTTGAGGCCGACGGTGCGTTCATCACGAAGTACAGGTGCGGGTTGAGTATCGCCGCGGTGATCAGGGCCATGATCGCGACGAACGACTCGGTCAACATGCCGCCGTACCCGATGAGCCGCATCTGGCTTTCTTTCTCCAGGAGCTTCGGTGTGGTCCCGGAGGAGATCAGCGCGTGGAAGCCCGACAACGCTCCGCACGCGATGGTGATGAACAGGAAAGGAAACAGCGACCCGGCGAACACCGGGCCGGTGCCGCTGGTGGCGAAGGTGGAGATCGCCGGAGCCTCCATCATGGGCCGCGCGATCAGGATCCCGAGGGCCAGCAGTGCGATTGTGCCGACCTTCATGAATGTCGACAGGTAATCGCGGGGGGCCAGCAGCAGCCACACCGGCAGGACTGATGCCGTCAGGCCGTAGATCATGATGCACCACGACAAGGTCACCTTCGACAGCGTGAACCAATCGGCGCCCCAGGCGGTCTCGGCGACCCAGCCGCCTGAGACGACCGCTAGAAGTAACAGAACCACGCCGATCAGTGAGACTTCTGAGACCCGGCCCGGCCGCAGGAACCGTAGGTACAGCCCCATGAAGATGGCGATCGGGATCGTCATGGCAATGGAGAACACGCCCCACGGGCTCTCGGCGAGGGCGTTGACGACCACGAGCGCCAGGACCGCCAGCAGGATCATCATGATGACCAGCACCCCGACGATGGCCGCGGTGCCACCGATAGCCCCAAGTTCGTCGCGCGCCATCTGCCCCAGTGAGCGTCCGCGGCGGCGGACCGAGATCGACAGCACAAGGTAGTCCTGGACGCAGCCGGCGACCACGGCGCCGATGATGATCCAAATCGTCCCGGGCAGGTAGCCCATCTGCATGGCCAGCACCGGGCCTACGAGCGGGCCCGCACCGGAGATCGCGGCGAAGTGGTGACCGAAGAGCACTCGCCGGTCGGTCGGCATGTAGTCGGTGCCGTTCTCGAAAATCTCTGCCGGCGTGGCATTGTCGTCGCGCGGGCGGACAACTTTCATCTCGATCAAGCGGGCATAGAAGCGGAATCCGATGACGTAGGTGCAGATCGCGGCGACGACGAACCAGACCGCGTTGATGGTCTCGCCTCGGAAGAACGCGATGACCGTCCAGGACACCGCTCCGAGCACAGCGATAGCTGCGAATATGATCCTGTGTCTGGTGGTGATCGGCGACCGATCGATGATCGCGACCGGCGGCAGCGTCCTGTCCGTACGGACAAAGGTGATGTCGCCGTTGCGCTCTTCGCTTCGCTCCGCTGATGCGGCGGTTGGTGTGGCCACGGTCCCTCCTCGTCGCGCGACCCTACGCTGGATCACAAGCCTGCGTTGATCCTTGCACCCACCAAACTAGGGATCGAGTGAACCCTGGTTTCGCGAAGTCAGCCTCCGGCGCGGCTATGTCGCCGGTTGCCGCGAGAGGGCCTCACTTGACGGCAAAGGTGATCGAAGGCCAGCCCGTCGCGCCGTCGGGCACTACATTGGCCCGCTCGGAGGTCTGCGTGTATCCGGTGTTGTCAGTCGCACGCGCAGTGATCTCGTGGGTCCCGGGCTCCTGGGCATACCAGTCGAAGCTCCAGAGTCGCCAGGTGTCGTCGGAGTAACTTGCGCCCAATTCGGCTGGCTGCCAGTCACCTTGCCCACTCGGACTGCCGATCTGGACTTCGACGTCACGCACACCGCGGCCCTGTGCCCACGCGACACCGCCGAACTTCACCGGGCCGACCGGTACGTCTTGACCGGCCCGTGGTACGTCGATGCGGGACTCTGTCTTGATCGGCCCGTGCGCCGACCATCCGCGTTGGGTCCAATAGGCTTTCGCGCGGTCGAAGCGGGTGAGCTCCAAGTCGACCACCCATTTGGTGGCCGAAACATAGCCGTAGAGGCCGGGAACGACCAGTCGTGCAGGATATCCGTGTTCGACGGGCAGCGGCTCGCCGTTCATGCCAATCGCCAGCAACGCGTCGTCTGCGGTGAGTGCTTCTACAGGAGTGCCGGCGCTCCATCCGTCGGTCGACATCGACAGCACCATGTCGGCATCGGGTTGTACACCCGCCTCGGCGAGCAGATCCCGTACGCGGTAGCCGATCCATGCGGCGTTCGAAATCAGTTCGCCCCCGACTGGATTCGATACGCATGTCAGCGTCACCACGTCCTCGACGACCTCGAACCGCTTGAGATCCTCGAAGCGGTAGGTCACTTCCCGGTCGACCATTCCGTGGATCCGCAGCTGCCACTCGTCGCGACTGAGCTGGGGCACGGTCAGTGCGGTGTCGATGCGGTAGAAGTCGGCGTTGCTGGTGACGAACGAGGGCAGCTCAACACCTTTCGGCTGCACTGCGGCAGGTATCGGAGGGGCCGGGACGTCGACGCGCGGGAGCGCGAAGTCCTGGCGATCTCCGGCGACAGAGGACTTCAGCCTGCTGATCACGACGCCCGCGACACCGCTGGCAGCACCGGCGGCGAACAAGCCCAGTGCCAGCAAAGACAGCCGTCTGCCACGGTCGGGCGCCTCCGGTTGCTCCGGAACCGGTGCCGAGTCGCTGAATCGTTGGGAGACCAACAATCGGAGCACAGCCACCCCGCAAACCGCACCTACTATCGTCGGCACGATGTCCACGATCGTCGCGCCGGTTCGTGACAGCACCGCGGCGCATCCGGCTACGCCGGCGGCCGCGATCATTGCACTTCCCACCGGTCGGCGGACAGACTCGACGACCCCCGCGAGCGCCGCTAGCACCGCGATGACCACGAGCACGAGCACGCTGAGCACCAACTTGTCGGAGGTGCCGAACGTCTGAATGGCCCATTCTTTGACCGGACCGGGAGTCAAGTCGATCACCGAGGATCCGACTGCGGTGCGGACGTCGGCCTTTGGTCCGAAGGCGGCGGCGACTAGTTGGGCCACGCCTACCGAGACGGCAGCTGCCGCGATACCGCCCATCGCTCTAACGCCCAGCGTGCTCATGTTGACCAAACTACCGCCGTAATGAACCTGAAATCCTTACCGAAAGATGTCATCTGCGAGGTCGTCGGACAGATCTAACTTTGCTGCCATGGCCGGTGTCCAAATCGCATGCCGGCGATGGTTACCGCGAACCTTCGGCGACCTACCAATTCGGCGATGCGCTTTAACGCAGTGGCCGCAAGACGATGGGCATGCCGTCGACCGGAACCGACATGCCACCGTGGTCGTAGTGCGGCTGGTAGCCCGGATGGACGAGCTCCAGCCGATATTTGCGCAGCAGTCGGTGGATCACGGTCTTGATCTCCAACTGTCCGAACACCATGCCGATGCATTTGTGGGCGCCGCCGCCGAAAGGGGCGAACGCGTAGCGATGGTTCTTGTGCTCATTTCGGGGTTCGGCGAACCGCGCCGGATCGAATTTCTCGGGATCGGTCCATAACTCGGGCAATCGATGATTGATCGACGGCCAGGTCATGATTTGGGTGTCGGCCGGGATGTAAAAGCCCATCAGCTCGGTGTCGTGGATCGCCTGGCGGAAGTTGAACGGCAACGGGGTCTGCATCCGCAGGGCTTCGTTGATCACCAGATCGTAGGTCTCGAGCTTCTCTAACGCTTCGATGTCGAGTGGGCTGTCGCCGATCCGCTCGGATTCCTCGCGGCATTTGTCTTGCCATTGCGGGTTGGCCGCCAGTTGGTAGGCCATTGTCGTCAGCGTTGACGTCGACGTATCGTGGGCGGCCATCATCAAGAAGATCATGTGGCTGACCACGTCGGAGTCGGTGAAGCTCTGGCCGTCTTCATCCTGGGAATGACACAACACGCTGAACATGTCTGTGTTCTCCGAGCGCCGCTTTTCGGCGATGCGCGCGTTGAAATAGTCTTCGAGCGTCTTGCGGGCGCGAATGCCGCGCCACCAGGTCAGCGGCGGCACTGGCTTGCGCACGATCGCGTTCCCCGCCCGCGTAGTGGTGGTGAACGCCTCGTTGACAGTAGTGACCAGCGCCTTGTCAGTCCCGGCCTCGTGTCCCATGAACACGACCGAGGCGATGTCGAGGGTTAGTTCTTTGACCGCCGGGTGGAACAGAAATCGAGGATCGTCGGCCACCCAGTCATGGGCGATTACGGCCGAAGCCACCGTATCGATGTGCTCGACGTATCCGGTTAATCGGCTGCGGGTGAACGCCTCCTGCATGATCCGACGGTGGTACATATGGTCGTCGAAGTCGCGCAACATCAAACCGCCCTCGAAGAACGGTCCGATCACGGGATCCCACGCCTTCTGTGAGAAGTCTTTGTTTCGGTTCGACAACACTGCCTGGGTCGCATCGGGACCCAGCGCTAGGACAGCGTTGAGCACCGGAGAGCCCGAATAGTGGATCGGCCCGTGCTTGCGGTACTGATGCAGGACGAAATCGGGACCGCCGCGGAACAACTCGATCATGTGGGCGAACACAGGTAGTCCGTTATCGCCCGTAACGGCTTTGAGGCCGCTGCCCGCCGGAGGCTGTGCCAGGACGACCTTCTTCCATTCGTGCTCGAGCAGCCGCTTCTCGAGCGCGCCTATGCCGGGGACCGTGACCGGTGTCGGCTTCAAGCGCCGTTTCGCCTGGTCAAGCAGATAGTCCTTGGTGTTGATCGTCGCCATCGAACGCTCCTGAAAAGCCATGCTGTGGTGGATGTAACCCCTGCCCATATCCTGATAGGCCGACTTGACGCATGTCAAGTTTTGATTGCAGCGAGTCGCGATGCAAAGGTCTATTGCCATGACCGCCGTACCGTCAAGTCCGCCGCAGGAGCGCCGCAGTCGCGGTGACCGGCAACGCGATGCAATCGTCACCGCGGTCCGTGAGCTATTGCAGGAACGCTCGTTTGCCGATCTTTCGGTCGCCACCATCAGCGAGCGTGCCGGCATAGCCCGATCCGGCTTCTACTTCTACTTCGACTCCAAGTACGCGGTGCTAGCGGTGATCGTCGCTGACGCCATGGCCGAACTCGACAAGCTCACCCACGATTTCGCGCCGCGAGAGCCGGGGGAGTCGCCATCGGACTTCGCCAAACGCATGGTCGGCTATGCCGCGATCGTGTTCTCGCAGCACGATCCGATCATGAGTGCGTGCAACCTGGCGCGAAACACAGACGCCCAGATCCGCGAGATCATGGATGACTTTCAAGACACCGTGATCGACAAGATCGTCGGGCTGGTCAAAGACGACTCGGGGGCGCGCCCGGTGTCCAAGGACCTCGTCGCGCTGGTGCGCACGTTGACGTCCATGACGTCCATGACACTTGCTCATGACAGTGCATTCATCGGCCGCAATCAGGGTGCCGCCGGTGCCGTCGAAATCGTCGAGCGGCTGTGGCTCAGCGCCCTATGGGGTGGCCCCGACAGCGGCGAGTAGTCAGGACCACTCAGGCAACGGCCGGGTGGGCCCGCGGGGCGAGGTCTGTGGCGCCCGAAAGGCACGCCGGTAGTGTCGCCGTCATGGCGCAGCAGACTGGGTTCGACGGGGGTTTTGCTGGCAAGCGGTGTTTTCTCACCGGCGCCGCCAGCGGCATTGGACGTGCGACCGCGCTGAAACTGGCTGCCGACGGAGCCGAGCTCTATCTGACCGATCGCGACGCCGCGGGACTGGAGGTGACGGTTGCCGACGCGCACGCGCTCGGTGGCGTGGTCGCCGCGCATCGAGCCCTGGACGTCTCCGATTATGACGACGTGGCCGCTTTCGCTGCCGATATCCACGCCACCCACCCGGCGATGGACGTGGTGTTGAACATCGCCGGAGTGTCGGTGTGGGGCACTGTGGACCAGCTCGCCCATCAGCACTGGAAATCCATGGTCGATATCAATTTGATGGGCCCGATTCACGTCATCGAGACCTTCGTGCCGCCGATGATGGCGGCCGGCCGCGGCGGGCATCTGGTGAACGTCTCGTCGGCGGCCGGGCTGGTGGCCCTGCCCTGGCATGCCGCGTACTCCGCCAGTAAGTACGGCCTGCTCGGGTTGTCGGAGGTGTTGCGCTTCGACCTGCACCGGCACCGCATCGGCGTATCGGTGGCGGTGCCTGGTGCGGTGAAAACACCTCTGGTGGAATCGCTTCATATCGCGGGCGTTGACCGCGAGCATCCTCGCGTGCAGTTCTGGACGAACCGGTTCGTCAGCCACGCGGTGTCACCGGAGTTGGCCGCCGAGAAGATACTCCGTGGCGTCGTCAGGAACCGGTACCTGATCTACACCTCGTCCGACATTCGCGCGCTTTATCTGTTCAAGCGCACAATGTGGTTGCCCTACAGCATGGCGATGAAGCGCGTCAACGTCCTGTTCACTCGGGCGCTGCGGCCCAATCCCACACGGCGTCTGTGAGGGGGGTACCACAAGCATGTCAGATAAATCAGGGGTCAAGATATTGGTTCTGGTCGGAAGTCTGCGCGCGGCGTCGATCAACCGCCAACTTGCCGAACTAGCTGTCGAGACGGCGCCGGCAGGTGCGACGCTTGAGCTGTTCGACCGGCTGGGAGAGTTGCCTTTCTACAACGAGGACATCGACAACGATTCCGCACTCGGCGGGGTGGCCGAACCTGTCGCTGCCCTGCGCGCGGCAGCCGCGCACGCCGGCGCGGCCTTGGTCGTGACCCCCGAGTACAACGGCAGCATTCCGGGCGTGCTCAAGAACGCCATCGACTGGCTCTCTCGGCCATTCGGCAACGGCGCCTTGAAGGGCAAGCCGCTGGCGGTCGTGGGGGCCGCGCAGGGACGGTACGGAGGAGTGTGGGCCCACGACGAGACGCGCAAGTCGTTTGGCCTCGCCGGCTCGCGGACCGTCGAGGGGGCCGAGCTGTCCATCCCGGCGACGTCGCTGAACGGCAAACATCCACGCGAGCTCCCTGAGGTCCGTGAGCAGCTGGGCGGGGTGATCGGCAGACTGATCGCCGAGGTCGGCTGAGGCGTTGAATATGGCGCGATGAGTTACAGAGCCCCCTAGCGGCTACGTGAACCGGCTGCTGGGAAGTTTGCTGGAGGTAGCTGAATCACCCCTGCGGGACCGCGATGGTGTCGTTGGTTGTAGGTAGGCCGAGTAGGTCGTGGGCCGTATGGGGCGACACGCGTAGATGTGACGTACGACACGCCGGACGGTTCGGCGCACTAATGCTCACGACCTGGGAGTTTCAAGAATGTCATTCGGAACATCTTGTATCAAGCCTGATTGTCGGACACCAGGTGTAGTGTTTTGAACACCGACAGACCCCCAGGATACGGAGGTCGGCCGGAGCCAAGAGAGCCGGCGATGTCAGTTTCCCGACACCCCGGATCGCGGCCCGGGCGGCCCGGAATTTTGGAGGCCTGCGGGTCGCTGAAACTTAGCGACATGCACCATCTGACCAGTTGCCAGTCCTCGTACCATCCACGTCCCGTAGAGGAGCCGTACCGCAGATGACTCAGCCCGCCCCGTCCCCTGTCACCGTGTACACCAAGCCCGCATGTGTGCAGTGCAATGCCACGTACAAGGCCCTGGACAAGTTGGGCGTCGCCTACGAGACGGTCGATATCAGCCTAGACAGCGAGGCCCGCGATTACGTCATGGCGTTGGGCTACCTGCAGGCTCCCGTGGTGGTAACCGGCAGCGACCACTGGTCGGGTTTCCGGCCCGATCGGATCAAGTCACTCAGCGGTGCGGTCGCGGTGACGGCTTGAGAGCCAGCGCCAAGCGGGTGCCTGGAAGGACAACAGAGGACTGAAGGGGTTTTCGATGAGCAACCTCGTCTACTTCTCGAGCGTGTCCGAAAACACCCACCGTTTCGTCGAGAAGTTGGGCCTGCCCGCGACCCGGATCCCGCTGCATGGACGTATCGATGTCGATGAGCCCTACGTTCTGGTGCTACCCACTTATGGGGGTGGGCGGGCCACACCGGACATCAACGGCGGCGGCTATGTGCCCAAGCAGGTCATTGCGTTCCTCAACGACGAACACAATCGGTCGTTGATCCGCGGAGTCATCGCCGCGGGCAACAACAACTTCGGTGCGGAGTTCGGCTACGCGGGAGATGTCATCTCGCGCAAATGCGGGGTGCCGTACCTGTACCGCTTCGAACTGATGGGAACCCCGGAGGACGTCGAAGCCGTCCGTGCGGGCTTAGAAGACTTCTGGAGGGAACAGACGTGTCACCAATCGTCACAGCTACAGAGCCGGTAACCACCGGCGTGCACTCCGCGCATCTTTCCGGGGCGGACGAGCTCGATTACCACGCGCTGAACGCGATGCTGAATCTGTACGACGCCGACGGCAAGATTCAGTTCGACAAGGACCGGGAAGCTGCCAATCAGTACTTCCTGCAGCACGTCAACCAGAACACGGTGTTCTTCCACAACCAGGACGAGAAACTCGACTACCTCGTTCAGAAGAACTACTACGAGCGCGAGGTGCTCGACCAATACTCGCGTAACTTCGTCAAGTCGCTACTGGACCGTGCATACGCCAAGAAGTTCCGGTTCCCGACGTTCCTAGGTGCGTTCAAGTACTACACCAGCTACACGCTGAAGACGTTCGACGGTAAGCGGTACCTCGAACGTTTCGAGGACCGGGTCGTCATGGTGGCGCTGACCTTGGCCGACGGTGACACAGAACTGGCTGAGAAGCTGGTCGACGAAATCATCGACGGCCGGTTCCAGCCGGCCACTCCCACATTCCTCAACTCGGGAAAGAAGCAGCGCGGCGAGCCGGTGAGTTGCTTCCTGCTTCGCATTGAAGACAACATGGAGTCCATCGGTCGGTCGATCAACTCGGCACTGCAGCTGTCCAAGCGCGGCGGCGGAGTTGCCTTGTTGCTGACTAACATTCGTGAACACGGTGCGCCGATCAAGAACATCGAGAATCAGAGCTCGGGTGTCATCCCGATCATGAAGCTTCTTGAAGACTCCTTCTCCTATGCCAACCAGCTTGGGGCGCGCCAGGGCGCTGGTGCGGTGTATCTGCACGCGCATCACCCCGATATCTACCGCTTCCTGGACACCAAGCGTGAGAATGCCGACGAGAAGATCCGGATCAAGACGCTGAGCCTCGGCGTGGTGATCCCGGACATCACGTTCGAGCTGGCCAAGAAGAACGAGGACATGTACCTGTTCTCGCCGTACGACGTCGAGAGTGTCTACGGTGTGCCGTTCGCTGATATCTCGGTCACCGAGAAGTACTACGAGATGGTCGACGATGGGCGGATACGCAAGACCAAGATCAAGGCGCGGGAGTTTTTCCAGACGCTCGCCGAGCTGCAGTTCGAGTCGGGCTACCCGTACATCATGTACGAAGATACTGTCAATCGAGCTAACCCTATTGCTGGCAAGATCACCCATTCCAACCTGTGCTCGGAGATCTTGCAGGTGTCGACTCCATCGGAGTTCAACGACGATCTGTCCTATTCCAAGGTGGGCAAGGACATCTCATGTAACCTCGGCTCGCTCAACATCGCCAAGGCGATGGACTCGCCGGACTTCGCGCAATCCATCGAGGTGGCGATCCGGGCGCTGACCGCGGTGTCGGATCAGACCCACATCACGTCGGTGCCATCGATCGAGCAGGGAAACAACGACTCCCACGCCATCGGCCTGGGGCAGATGAACCTGCACGGGTATCTGGCACGCGAGCGCGTCCACTACGGCTCCGAAGAGGGCGTGGACTTCACCAACATGTACTTCTACACGGTGTTGTATCACGCCCTGCGGGCGTCGAATAACATCGCGATCGAGCGAGGCAGGGCTTTCGGTGGCTTCGAGCGCTCGAAGTACGCCTCGGGTGAGTTTTTCGAGAAGTACACCGACAAGGTGTGGGAGCCGGCTACTGAGCGGGTCCGTGAGTTGTTCGCCGAGGCGGGCATTCGTATTCCGACACAAGAGGATTGGTCCCGGCTGAAAGAGTCGGTGCAGACCCACGGCATCTACAACCAGAACCTGCAGGCCGTTCCGCCCACCGGGTCGATCAGCTACATCAACCACTCCACGAGCTCGATTCACCCGGTGGCCAGCAAGATCGAGATCCGCAAGGAAGGCAAGATCGGGCGCGCCTACTATCCGGCGCCATATCTGACCAACGACAACGGGGAGTACTACCAAGACGCCTACGAGATCGGCTACGAGAAGATCATCGACACCTACGCCGCGGCGACCCAGCACGTGGACCAGGGGCTGAGCCTAACGCTGTTCTTCAAGGACACCGCCACCACTCGCGAGGTGAACAAGGCGCAAATCTATGCCTGGCGTAAGGGAATCAAGACGCTGTACTACATCCGGCTGCGTCAGATGGCTTTGGAGGGAACTGAAGTCGAGGGCTGCGTCAGCTGCATGCTGTAGGCCGCTGTGGAGCGATAGTTCGACGCTGGTTGTGACCACCCGCGAGGCAGATAGCTGGATCGCCCGGTCGGGCTCGGCCCGGGATTCGGCAATCCGCGGCACACTGTCTGGCGGCATCTGTACTGGCTGGCTGGCTGGCTGGCTGCGCTCGCGATCAGCATCACCGACCTATTCGAAGTACTCGAAGGCATCGACGAGGTCCAGGTAAACGCCGTCGAACCCGGCGGCGGTGATGCGGTTGACGTAGGCGTTTGGGCCGCTGAGGATGACGTCCTGCCATCCCTGTTCCCAGTAGCGCAGTTTGTAATTCCCTTGCCAGTCCGGATTCTCCGTCTCCAGCCAGGACGGTGAACCGGGTTGCCATCCTGCCTGCCAGTAGTAGCGATAGTCCTCCGCTTCTCCGATGCTCATGTAGGAGATCACCAGCCGGCGGCCACCGTTGGCCTTCTGTTGCAGCGCAGCCACTTCCGCCGCCGTGAGCGCGTCGTCCTCGTAGAAGGCGTCAATGATGAAGACGTCGTAGTTGGTAGCGGCGAGGGTGTCGAGGTAGTCCGCACGGGAGTCGAATCCGCCTGGGTCGATTAGGTACAGGAAGTTGCGTGCCTCTGCGAGGCTGTCGATGTCGTCGGCGGTGTTCTCGATCGGCTCGGCGGGCTGGGGGGGGATGGAGTCAAGCCCACGGTGATTCGCGGCGAATGAAATGAAGCCGCGCGCCGCGTTCTGGGTGTAGGAATTGTTGACTTTCCGCGCGGACGAGACGTAGTCGGTGACCAGGACCTGCATGCCCTCTGCTTCGGCGCGATCCAGGTACTCAAGCATATAGTCGCGGTCCGCGACGGGCGTGGCCACGTTGTCGGAGTTGTAGCCGTAGTAGAGGTCTTCGCGCCCCTGCCCGTCGATGGTGGCCGCGTATTCGCTAGCCAGGGGGCCGTCCGCCGACCCGTTCTGCGTGATCAGTTCCTGTCCGTTCTGCGGAACGACGATGAAGCCGGGGTTTACCGAGCGCGCTTGCTGGGCGATGTCGATGATCAAGGCGCGCATGTTCTGCCGATAATCTGAATCCGGTTGCTGTTCAGCGGGGGAGATGCTTACTGAAATGGCCACTGTTGAGCTGCCGCCGCGGGTGTCGGTGACGGTCACCGGGAACATGTCGGTCTTGTCTGCGGGCGTGGCGTCGTCTTTGGCGGCGGCATTACGCGCGGCCGCCGTGGGGGCGAAGGTGAAGTTGCCGCCCGCCGCGACAGCCAATGCGCCCTTGGCGGTGGAGTCGGGACCCGTGAACGTGAGCAGATCACCCTCGGGATCGCTGGCCGTGACGGTCCCGGTTACCACCCCGGTGGTGTCGTCGAGACCGAGGATGCTGTACCCGGTGATCGTGGGCGCCTCGTTGGGGAATTCAGCGCCGTCGTCTCCGGGTTGACCGTCGGTTCCGAACAGTCCCCCGCTGCCGGCTTCGCCACCTTTACCGGCAGCGCCGCCGGAGACCAGAGCCGCCCCACCGTTGCCACCCTTGCCGCCCTTGCCCGAGATCAGCCCGCCGTTGCCGCCGTTGCCACCCTTGCCACCGGGCACACCGGCCCCGCCGTCACCGCCTTTACCGAACCAGCCGGCCGACCCGCCGTTACCGCCGTTGAAGCCATCACCGCCATTGCCTCCCCATAAACCGGCTTTACCGCCATCACATGAGGTATTGCCCGTGCACGAGGAGGCATCCCAGCTAAACCCATTACCGAACAAGAACCCAGCGTTGGGATGTTCTGCGGTGCCATCGCCGAACAGCCAAAACGCATCAGCCTCAGCACTGGCCGCAGAACCCGCCGTAGCCGAACCGGCAGCGCTGGCCTTATCCGAGGTCCCCGCACCAAGAACTAACGGCTCACCGCTTCGCGCCGCACCCGTCTTGCCGGCCGCCCCGGACGCGTCGGCACCATTGCCGGCCTCACGACGCACATAAGCCGCCGCCGCCCAATCACCCGGGTTCGATACC
>Ga0209991_10001021_pt1 | contig 12640 bp, 13 predicted proteins | sample ChitaG_FD_183167 | JGI IMG/M metagenome (GOLD analysis project Ga0209991, IMG submission 183167) | Deep subsurface microbial communities from South Pacific Ocean to uncover new lineages of life (NeLLi) - Chile_00310 metaG (SPAdes)... | ecosystem: Environmental > Aquatic > Marine > Oceanic >...
GGTAATGAACCTGAAATTAATGCTGGAAGAGGCAGCGAGGCGGTATGGGAAGAAGACGGCTATTGTTTTAGGTGACCGTAGATTATCCTATGCCGAGTTGGATGAAGCCTCGAATAAAATAGCCAACGCCTTGATAAAACTAGGGATAAGTAAAGGTGAGCGGGTGGCTATGCTATTACCTAATAGCTCAGAATTTGTCATTATATATTTTGGGATTGTTAAGGCTGGTGGTATAGCTGTCCCCCTGGATACTAGATATAAAGTTGGTGAGTTAGCCTCCCTGTTTGCTAGTTGTCAGCCAAAAGTCCTTGTGGCTGAGAGCCCCTCTCTGGAGCCATTAGTTCCTGCCTTATCAAGATTTAAATATATAGAGCAGGTTATTGACTTAAATTCCAATCATCAGGAACAATTCCTTAGCTACCGGGAGATTATGACTACTGCTTCATCAAATAGGGTCGAGGTGGAGCTAAATCCTGAAGACATCGCCTATCTTGCCTACACCTCAGGACCTATCTTTCATCCCAGAGGGGTTATGGCGTCTCATCAGAACATGCTGAGGGAGGCAGTCATAGTAGCTGAGGGATTTCAACAAAGTGACCAGGATGTGGTCATGCTATTTGCTTTACCGCTGCATCATGCCTTTGGCTTGGTAGCAGTATTGCTAACTTCTGTTTATAAAGGTAGCACTGTAATAATAGTACCGGGGACGGGGCTATCTATTGGTTCTCTTATGGAGACTATCAAGAAGGAGAGAGGCACGATACTGCTGGGAGTGCCCTATATCTTTGCCCTGGCGGTTAAAATGGCAAGGCGGGAGGGCGTGAAGAACGATTTGAGTTCCCTCCGCCTGTGCGGCAGTGGTGGCGCACCGCTATCGCTTAATGTTGCCAGGCAGTTTAAGCGGTATTATGGTTTTAATCTTATTGACTTTTGGGGTCTAACTGAAGCTACGTGCATCGTTACCTGTCCGCCCTTGGATGGAACGGGTAAGCTCGGCTCGGTAGGAAAAGCCCTGCCTGGGTGGGAGGTTAAGATAGTCGATGATAGTGGTAATGAACTGCCCCCAAATCAACCCGGTGAAATAATTGTCAGAGGACCAATAATGAACGGCTACTATCACAATCCTCAAGCTACTGCGGAGGCAATAAAGGATGGCTGGCTTCATACTGGTGATATGGGGAGTGTCGATGAGTCTGGCTACCTGTTTCTCTCAGGTAGGAAGAAGCAGATTATTATCCTCAAGGGTCAGAATATCTATCCTAGTGACATTGAACAGGTTTTATCTACCCACCCTAAGATAGCTGAAGCTAGAATAATTGGAATTCCTGATAAACTGCGGGGAGAGATAGTTGCCGCTGTTATTCGCTCAAAGAAAAAAGTGGTAGCTAGAACTCAGGAAATCAAGCGCTTTTGTCGAGAGCGTATGGCTGACTACAGATTGCCCAGACGGATTATATTTGCCAATTCGCTCTCCAAGATTGCCAATACTAAAATTGGCAAGAAAAAGCTTAGAGATTATTTGTCAAATCTACCCCATTTATCCCCTCCCCTTTATAAATATAAATAAGCTGGGGTAAGCTCAATGATGGTAGGGGTTATACATGAAAAGAAGGGTAGTGGTCACTGGCTTAGGAGCAATAACCCCTCTGGGAGTAGGGGTGGAGACAAGCTGGCAATCTTTGTGCCAGGAGAAATCAGGTATAGGGCCGATTACTAGGTTTGACGCTACTGGTTTTAGAACCAGGATTGCTGGTGAGGTCAAGGACTTTAACCCCTTAGATTTTATGGACCGGAAGTTGATAAGAAGGGGAGACCGTTTTATCCATTTTGCTTTAGCGGCAAGCCGGATGGCGGTGGAAGATTCAATGCTCACTATAAACTCGAGTAATAGTGAGCGGGTTGGTGTGTCACTGGGAACAGCAGTGGGTGGAATAGAGAACTTGGAAAAGAATCATCAGTTACTACTTCAGGGTGCTTGCTGCCGGATTTCACCCTTCTTTATCCCTGGTTTTCTGGCTAACATGGCATCGGGGCATATTTCCATTCAATCTGGTGCTAAGGGACCAAATATATGTCCGGTAGCTGCTTGTGCCTCAGGTACGCAGGCTATTGGTGACGCTTTCAGGATTATCCAGCGGGGTGAGGCTGACGCCATGATTGCTGGTGGGGCTGAGGCAAACATTAGCCCCCTTATGTTTGCCGGGCTGGATGCCATGAGGGCGACATCCGCTAGAAATGAGGAGCCGGAGAAAGCCAGCCGCCCATTTGATAGAGACCGTGATGGCTTTGTTGTTGGCGAGGGCAGTGGCATTGCCATTTTGGAAGAGCTAGAGTTCGCCCTAAATAGGGGAGCTAGGATTTATGCTGAGGTATTGGGCTATGGCTTTAATAGTGACGCCTATCATATAGTAGCCCCAGACCCTGATGGTAAAGGTGCAGCCATCTGTATGAGAATGGCTCTTCTTAATGCCGGTATTTCTGGTGATAAGTTAAATTATATTAATGCTCATGGCACATCGACCCTACTAAATGACCTATCTGAAACCAGGGCAATAAAGAGCGTTTTTCAGGAGCACGCTAGTAACATACCAATAAGTAGTAATAAATCAATGATAGGTCATTTATGGGGTGCGGCTGGGGCGGTGGAGGCAATATTTTGCATCTTAACTGTTACCCGGGGCATTATCCCGCCAACCATCAATTATGACACCCCAGACCCGGAGTGCGACCTTGACTATGTGCCTAATGTAGCTAGGGAAGCTAAGGTAAGGGTAGCCCTCTCTAATTCCTTTGGTTTTGGTGGTGTTAATGCTACCTTGATTTTTAGCCAGTTTCCCGCCTAGGGAAATTTGTCCCATCTTTTAATTTGACTGTCTCTAAGACTGTTGCAATTTATAGTATTATGTGTTACACTATACATAGCACCTCTATGTATAATACTAGGTGAGGCAATTTAAATGGCGCAGCGGCAAGAATTAATGAAAGGTAACATTGACTCCTTACTTCTTTGTCTGCTTGTTCAGCGACGAATGTACGGTTATCAGATTATTAAGGAGCTGGAGAGAAGGAGCCAGGGCTACTTCAAATTTAAGGAAGGTACCCTTTATCCTGCTCTCCACCGCTTAGAGGCTGCTGGCTTAATCCAGGGTAAATGGCAAATGCTGCCCGTTGGTCGGCAAAGGAAGTATTATCACATTACGGATAAAGGTTACTCAGTCTTGGTAGAGAAGAGGGCTCAGTGGCAGTATTTTTTGGCTGCTATGAGTCTAATTATTCAACCTGAAAGCGCATAGCTTGAGGTGCGGAAGTGGCAAATAATGTAAGCCACTACTTGGAGAACATCGGGGATAGTCTGAGGCTGGATCCCTTAGCTAAAAGGGAAGTCATCAGAGAGCTAGAGACCCATATTGAAGATAGGCTTGACGAACTGCAGGAAAGCGGCTTATCCGAAGAAGAGGCAGCAGACACCTGTGTCAAGCTTTTAGGTTCGGCTAAACAAATAGCCCGTCAGATGTATGAGGCTTATAGCCAGGGCACCTGGAGACAAACTCTATTAGCTTCAATGCCGCACCTGCTTTTTGGTCTAATATTTGTTCTAAATTGGTGGCAGGATATTGGCTGGCTACTAATCATGCTTGTCTTAATCCTTAGTATGGTAGTTTATGGATGGGGGCATGGTAGGCCAACCTGGCTTTTCCCTTGGCTGGGCTACTCTCTGCTGCCAGTAGTGGTTGCTGGCCTATTTTTACTTTATCTACCTCAAGGGTGGTCGTGGTTAGCGATTCTACTCTATATTCCTTTTGCCTTATGGTTACTATACTCCATTACAGTTCAGACACTGAAGAAAGATTGGCTATATAGCTCTCTGATGTTTTTTCAGGTGCCCATCATCATCGGTTGGTTTATAGCTGTGGGGCAAGAAGGGAGATTCCCTGAATTTAGTCTTGAGCGCCTTCGTGATTTTGCTCCTTGGATTGGATTGAGCTTTTTAGCTTTAGCGGCAACTGTAGCTGCATTTATCCGTTTGAGACAGCGCTGGTTAAAGGTAATAGTGCTATTTGTATCGGGACTTCTAACCCTAACTATAGTTGTCTATAATGCTGATGGCCAGCTGAGCTTGCCTGCCTTTTTGGTTCTAATTCTGGTGATGTTCGGTCTTTTCCTGACTCCAGCGTTACTGGAACGAAAGATGAGACATAGCGGGCGGCAACCAGGGATTTAAGCTACTATCTGGCTAAGGGGGCTTCTCACGCAAGGGGTAGCTATTGTAACTGATAGTATATCTTGCCTCACCAGGGAATTGGTGGAGCAGTATAAGATTGGGATTGTGCCCATTAGTATTTACTTCCGGGACAAGGTCTATCGGGATTGGTTGGATATAACCCCTACTGAGGCTTATGAGCTAGTCATGCAGGAACCCGAAAGTTTTACTACATCACCGGCCTCGCCCAGGCGCTATCTCGAGGCCTACCGCGAAGCGAGCAAGCAAGCAAAAAACATCCTTTGCATTACCCTCTCGGCTAAGCTAAGCATAGGGTATGAGATGGCTAGTGTCGCCAAGGAAGAGGCCAAGACCGAGCTTCCTCAGGCCTCCATAGAGGTATTAGATTCCCAGAATGTTACTGCCGCTGAAGGCTTCATCGCCCTGGCGGCGGCTCGAGCCGCCGCTGAGGGAAAGAGCTTGGCTGAGGTGACTAAAGTGGCTGAGGGGATGAGAGAAAAGACTACCTTTCTTATCCTTTTAGATACCATCCGTCATGTTTATCGCACCGGTCGCATACCCAAAGTAGCCGCCCGGGTAGGCTCTATGCTTAGTATCAAACCGATACTTACCATGTCTTCTGGCTTGGTGCGTTTTGCCGGGACAGTGAGAAGCAGGAAGCGTGGCCTAGACCGCATTCTTCAAATGATGGGAGATAAAGTGGGACAAAGTCCGGTGCATGTTGCCGTGATGCACGCCTATGCTCTGGACGAAGCCAGAAAACTAATGGAGCGGGTCTCATCGGAATTCAATTGTGCCGAACTCTGGCTTACCGAGTTTAGCCCGGTAATGGGCTATGCTACCGGTACCGGGACCATAGGTTTTGCTTTTTACTCTGAGGGCTAGGAGTGAGAGCAGTTTGTAGATTATTTCTGTGGCAACTAATATGCACTACGCCCTGTTTTGTTGTCTCGGTACAAAGTTAATGAGGATTATTGCTAAATGATACTCAATACAATTCTAGCCATAGTTATCGGTTATCTGCTGGGTTCCATCCCCTTTGCCTATATTGCCGGTCGCCTTAGAAAAGGGGCTGATATTCGACAGGTGGGCGGTGGTAATGTGGGTGCCTTAAACACCATGCGGGAAGTAGGGGTCGCTGTTGGCTTTGCTGTGCTCTTCGCTGACATAGCTAAGGGTTCAATAGCAGTGCTTATTGCCCAGTGGCTGGGCCTCTCCTTGATATGGGTTTTCGTTGTTGGCTTCGCTGCGGTAGCTGGGCACAATTGGCCCATCTTTCTGAGATTTAAGGGGGGCAAAGGGGCGGCTACTACCATGGGAGTGCTCCTCGCTTTAGTTCCCCGTGAGTTTGGCATTAGCTTTGCTATAATAGTGCTAATTGTTGTCGTTACCAGTAATTTTCGCCTGGCGATTGGCATTGGGTTTGCCCTTCTCCCCGTGATTGTCTGGCAATTCGGAGGCTCGGGCATGCTTATTATCTATTCTCTGGTGCTTCCCCTCTTTTGTGGTGTCAGGTCTCTAACCGAGCTGAAAAGAACCGTGGTCAGTAGTGACAGTAGAAAGAGGCTCATTTTTGATAGGGAGTATCACTTCTGGCAAGCAAGGAAAAAGTAGTAACAGGGCATATTTATTGCTTTGTTTCATAAACAGGGTCAAAGGTGGTTAAGGGGCAACCGCTTTATGTTGCTGTGATACACGCGATATTCTGGATGAAGCAATAGCACTGCAGAATCAAATTCCTCCCAATTTAACTGCGCTGAGCTATTTATTTTTGTGCTCTTTTACTAATTAGCTAGATTATTTTTCCAGACTACCTAGCGAAATTGAGGGAAATACTTTATAATCAGGGGTGTGGAACATCCCCAACTTGATTCTAATGTGCAGCGGCTGACAGAGAGCTTGGGGCAACTCCCTGAGCCGGTAGCAGAGCCTGTCTTTATTGCTGTCAGTGGCTTGCCTGGTACAGGAAAGTCTTACTTCTGTAGCCGGCTAGCCGAGAGATTATCGTTTGTTATTCTGGAAAGCGATGCCTTGCGCAAGGCTCTTTTCTCATCACCAAGCTATAGCTCGCAGGAGAGCTCGTCTCTTTTCCGGGCTGTGCACCTTCTTATCGAAGGGCTACTGAAAAAAGGAGTTTCTCTTATTTTAGATGCTACCAATCTATCTGAGCGGTATCGCGAACATCTTTATAGTATTGCTGACCATTTGAATGTCAAGTTAGTCTTGGTGCGTGTCGAGGCGCCTCCTAGGGTAGTGCGTGAACGGCTTAAAGCCAGGCTAGAAAATTCAGGGAATAAATCAGATGCCGACTGGGCAGTATACCAGAAGATGGAGCCATCGGTTCAGAAAATCCGTCGCAACCACTATGCAGTGGATACTTCCCGAGATATTACCCCCGTCTTGGACAAAATTGTGAGAGAGGTTAATAGGTAAAAAGGGGATTTAAGATGGAGATTAAGGTTATAGTTGGTGATATTACTAAGATTGAAGCTGGCGCCATCATAGTGAACTTTTTTGAAGGAATGGAACGCTTTGAGGGTGACATAGCTACTATAGATAAGGCTTTGGATGGGGCTATCTCACGGCTTGTTAGCCAGGGTGAGATTAAGGGTGAGCTTGGTGAGGTTACTATTATCCATAGCCTGGGTAAGCTTCCGGCAGCTCGGGTGGTAATTGCTGGCTTGGGTAAGCAGCAGGAGCTATCTCAGGACAAAGTTCGGGGGGTGGTAGCTGAGACTTGCCGGCTTTTACGGAAGAAGGGCGTGGATAGTATCGCCACCATTGCTCAGGGAGCAGGAATAGCTGGAATAACTCTAGAGAGTGCTACTCAAGCAGTAACTGAGGGCGCTTTGCTCGGTGTCTACTCATTTCGTAAGCATATAACCAAGGAAGCTGAGTATGGTGAGATTAAGCAGCTTACCATAGTAGATGCTGATGAAGCTAATCTGCCCATTTTGGAAGCGGGTTACCATAAAGGCAAGATTCTGGCTGAGACAACTAGCCTGGCTCGTGATATGGTCAATGAGCCAGCTAATTATATGACACCTACTCATATGGCAGAGATGGCAACGAAGTTGGCTGAGACTTATGGACTTGAACTTAATATCCTTGAACAAGAGCAGATGCAGGAATTAGGGATGGGGGCGCTGTTAGGCGTGGCTCGGGGAAGTCAGCAACCGCCTAAATTTATTATTCTCCATTATAGAGGGGGTGATTCTACTGAAATTGATGTGGCATTGGTTGGTAAGGGGATAACCTTTGATTCTGGAGGTATTTCTATAAAGCCGTCGGAGAAGATGGAGGAGATGAAGGGAGATATGGCTGGTGGTGCCGCAGTTATAGCGGCGATGAGTGCCGTTGCCCAACTTAAGCCAAAAATTAATGTTATGGCTATAGTTCCGGCCACGGAAAATCTCCCTGGTGGTAATGCCCTGAAACCGGGTGATATTCTAACTGCGATGAATGGTAAAACTATTGAGGTTATAACCACTGATGCCGAAGGGCGGCTTGCTCTGGCTGATGCCTTAGGCTATGCCAGGAAACATAATGTTAAATTTATAGTTGATGTGGCTACTCTAACCGGGGCCTGTAGGGTGGCTCTAGGTGATGTATGTAGTGGTGCTTTTGGTAATAATCAGGAGCTGGTAGATAAGGTGATTGCAATTGGTGCTGAAGCTGGGGAGCTTATGTGGCAGATGCCAATGTATGACCAGTATAAGGAGCAGAATAAAAGTGATATAGCTGATATCAAGAATGTTGGCGGTAAGTATGCGGGTGCTATTACCGCCGCTCAATTCCTGTCTGAGTTTGTTGGTGATACCCCGTGGGTCCACCTGGATATTGCTGGTACCGACCTGAGTGATAAGGAGCGAGGTTATCTGGTTAAGGGGGCTACCGGGGTGCCGGTACGCACACTGGTGAATCTTGTCCTGGCTCTTGCCAAATAATGAAAGGTAAAGAGTCATTTATCAGGGAAGTTTGAAGGGGCTTTGCCTCTTCAACAACCATCCCCCTCCTTTTAAGGGGAGAGAGAAGGAGGTTTTAGGTTATGAAGGTTAAATGGCTAGGACATGCATCCTTTGTGATTACTTCAGACACAGGAACAAGAATAGTCACTGACCCCTATGTAACCGGGGGTGACTTGAGCTATGGTGAGATAAAAGAATCGGCTAACATTGTTACCGTGAGTCATGGGCATGATGACCATAGCAATGTGGCTGCAGTTGGAGGTAATCCTGAGGTAGTTAGCCAGGCAGCAAAGGTTGGAGGAATGGAGTTCAAGGCTATCCCTACCTACCATGATGAGGCTGGGGGAAAGCAGAGGGGCAATAACACCATATTCTGTTTCGAAGTTGATGGGGTGAGGGTCTGTCACCTCGGTGACTTAGGTCACCAGCTTAATAGTAAGCAGGTTACTGAGATAGGTGCGGTAGATGTACTACTTATTCCTGTGGGTGGTTATTATACTATTGATGCTAAAGTTGCCACTGAGGTATGTAATTGGCTGAAGCCTAAGGTGATTATACCGATGCACTATAAAAATGAAAGGTGTGCTTTCCCGATAGCTGCGGTAGACGAGTTTCTACGGGGTAAGGAGCGGGTAAGTCGGTTGGATACCAGTGAAACGGAGTTTAAACGGGGAGAACTCCCAGCCAGCACCCAAGTTATTGTTCTGAAGCCAGCATTGTAGCTTTAGGCTGTTTGACTATTGTGGTAAAATAGTATAGGGGTGAGGTTAGGGGAAGGAACTGAGAAATATATTTTGAATATGAGTTGTATTGTTCTTGCCGGCGGCAAGAGCTTGCGCTTGAGGCAGGACAAGGCACTAGAAACTATTGACGATAGAAGTTTGCTTGAGCGGGCAGTATCCCAGCTTGGCTCTTTTAATAGTGACATTATTATAGTTACTGCAGCAAAGCAATCCTTCCCCCAGCTTATTGGCTATCCAAGGTTGAGAATAGTAACTGATGCTTACCCTGGTAAAGGTCCTTTGGGTGGTATCTTTACAGGTTTAGCAGTATCGGATTCGTTCTATAACCTTGTCGTCGCTTGTGACATGCCGTTCTTGAACCAAGCCTTGCTGGATTATATGATACAACTTTCAGCTAATTTTGACTTAGTAGTTCCCCGATTGGGTAATATGGTTGAACCGCTTCATGCAGTTTACTCGAAGAGTTGCTTAGCTCCTATGGAACGACTGCTTAGACAAGGTAGTCTAGGCGTCAGAGAACTTTTTACTCTGGTCAAGATAAGGTATGTGGAAGCTGATGAGATTAACAGGTTTGACCCTAAGCACCTGAGCTTTTTCAATATTAATACTAAAGCCGATTTGGAGATAGCAAGGAAGCTAGCAAAGGAAGAGAAGAGCTATGACTATGATAAGTGTTGAGCAGGCTCTGGAGAAAGTTCTTAGTTATGTAGATGTTCTGGGAGAGGAAGAGAGTCCCATTCTAGACTGTCTGGGACAGGTTCTAGCTGAGGATGTATATTCTAGCATTGATGTTCCCCCACTAGACAATACAGCTATGGATGGCTATGCAGTTCGGTCTGAAGATACTCGCGAGGCTAATCAACAGTCTCCCCGATTCCTGCGGGTTATTGATACCGTCCCGGCTGGCTCTATTTCTACTCATAAGTTGAAATCAGGCACAGCTATTCGTGTTATGACCGGAGCGCCAATACCTGATGGTGCTGATAGCGTAGTGCCATTTGAGTATACTGACGAGACTCAGCGTAAGGGGTCTTCCGGGGAAATAGGCATTTTATGCAAGTCAGAGGCTGGTTGGAACATTCGACGGGCGGGTGAAGATATTACCAGAGGGTCGCTGGTATTAAGCAAAGGAGCAGTAGTCAGACCCCAAGAGGTCGGTGTTTTGGCTTCGTTGGGACGTAGTACAGTGAAGGTTATCCGCCGCCCGGTGGTAGCTATTTTAGCCACTGGCGATGAGTTGGTAGATATTAATCAACCGCTGCCCCCAGGTAAGATATATAATAGTAATGCTTATAGTGTGGCGGCTCTCGTTCAGCGGTACGGTGGCATACCTAGACCGCTGGGAATAGCTTTAGATAGTGAAGACTCACTAGTGGCTAAGCTGAACCAGGGGCTGGGTGCTGATATGCTGATAACCAGTGGCGGCGTCTCTGCCGGGGACTATGATGTAGTCAAGGATGTTTTAGCTAAGCAAGGTGAAATTGCTTTTTGGACAGTTCGGATGAAGCCAGGAAAACCTCTAGCCTTCGGTAGGATTGGAGGAGTCAGTAAGGCGGGTGCGGCCAGATATATACCTCACCTTGGCTTACCCGGTAACCCAGTTAGCTCTATGGTTACCTTTGAGTTATTTGCCCGCCCCGCTATCCTTAAGATGATGGGAAAGAAGAATTTGGCTAAGCCTACTGTGGACGCGGCGATAGGGGATTCTATCGTGAACAGTGACAGACGCCGTATCTTCGCTCGAGTGGTGGTGGAAAAGCGCGGTGGTCAATATTTTGCTCGACTAACCGGTCCTCAGGGTTCAGGAATTCTAACTTCTATGACCTTAGCCAATGGACTAGTGATTATTCCTGAGGATAAGGCAGGGGTGGAAGCAGGGGATGTGGTTCAGGTAATGATGCTAGATTGGAGTGAGGAGTAAGGTTTGATATTCGAGGCTTCAGAGTTTGTTTTTAAAGCACCGTCGCCAATATCCAGGGCACGGCGTGTTTTGATTAAGCCCAGAGCATCTTACCCGGTACCTTATCCAGTAACTACCAGCCGGGATATACTGTTGGCAATAATAGAAGGTATCAGGGAGGTCAGTGATGCCGATATTCTTCTACTTGAAGGCACACCAGGAGGGGGTTCGATCTACCCGATATATCAAGCCTTAGGGTATAATTTCCCACGGGTATTGACGCTGGATGTAAAGGATTCTATCTGGGTGGAGGTGGATAATCCTCTACCCAAGCCCTTGGCTGTGCCAACCTTCTGGATACCTAATGTTATCTTGTCTAGTGATTACTTGATAACTGTGGCTCCATTAAAGGTTTTTAAAGGTAAAGGTAGCCTTAGCCTGATGAACCTACTTACCTTGCTGCCAAGCAGTAAGTATAGTGGTGAGGCAGAGGGAGGCTGGGGAGCTTTGTATAGTCTGGGGATAGACAAGGTGATAGCTGACCTCTATTTTACACTGCCCTTTGACCTGGGGGTTATAGAAGCTCGCCAAAAGTTCATTGGCTGGGATGACCCCATTCGGGGTGAGGTCGAGGAATGTGGCAAGGTATTTATTGGTGAGCCTTATAAGGTGGATTGTGAGGCTTCAGAGGCACTGGGGCTTAAAACAGACTATCTTGACCTGGTTAAGGTAGCCAAGGTGGGGTTTGAGACCTAAAATTTTACTGGGAGTGATTTTGTGAATGGAGAAGATATAAGCACTGACCAAGTTAAACCACGCTGGTTTATCGATTTAGATTGGTATCAGCAGAATAATCGCACCTTTTTCACTCTGGCTCAGGGTTACTTATGCCCCAAGTGTCGTGAGCGGTTGAAGGAAGAGATTTCGGCTGATGAACTTTTGACTACTATTAAAGATTGCTGCTCCAAGACGCCAGGCTTTATTACTGATAAGTTACCTATTTTGGAGAGCATATTTCGCCTTTTCCTGGCTAATGGTAATCAACCCCTTGATGTGGAGGAACTGGGGAAGCAGTTGAGTGAATGGCGCGGCGGGGATACCTACCGTACCTCGGCTGAGGTTTTGTCCCGCCTTCTTAAAGATGAACAGTATTACGGAATCAGGCAGGTTATTGGCTAGTACCTTACACTGAAGCGAGAGTACCTCCCGGTATATTCTGACCAGTTGGTTACTACTTTAGTCACTTTTGCCGCAGGCGGTCCAACCTTAAGGTAGCTGATTAGCTTTTCTAATTGCTTTCTTTCTCCTTCAGCCTGAACCTCTACAGTTCCCTCTGACAAATTGCGCACATAGCCTGTTAAGCCTAGCTCAATAGCCTGTCTGGAGGTGAAGTCGCGGAAGTAGACGCCTTGAACATAACCGTGTACTATTAACCGAACCGAGGCTAAGTCAGTCATTACTTTATCTTGGGATGAGTCTTAATATGGATGGGAAGTGATATCTATCCAGTCTGTCTAGGCCTTGCTGGTGAGCCAAATCAATCGCCTCCTGGAACTCCTGTTTAAGCACTGGACGAGAGAGTAGTGGTATATCCGTAGCTTTATAGCAGGGGTGATATTGAGCCATAAGGTTCAGGTAGGTATTGGCGGAGATCTCTTGGGCAAGGAAGCGTACTACTTCCTGAGTTCCAGCTAATCGGTTAGGCAGCACCAGGTGGCGTACCAGAAGGCCGTGTTGAGCTACACCCTCGTCATCCATCTCAAGGTCACCTACCTGACGGTGCATTTCCTTGAGGGCTGCTTTATTT
>Ga0209991_10001022_pt1 | contig 12636 bp, 12 predicted proteins | sample ChitaG_FD_183167 | JGI IMG/M metagenome (GOLD analysis project Ga0209991, IMG submission 183167) | Deep subsurface microbial communities from South Pacific Ocean to uncover new lineages of life (NeLLi) - Chile_00310 metaG (SPAdes)... | ecosystem: Environmental > Aquatic > Marine > Oceanic >...
CAGCGCCGCTTCAATCCGCCTCAGGCAGCGCTCCTTACCCAACACTGCCATGGTCTGAAATAAGGGTGGTGCCGCTGTCCGACCAGTAACGGCTACCCGCAGCGTGCCGAAGAGCTGACCGGTCTTCAGCCCCAGCTCCGCAGCCAAAGGTCGAAGCACACCCTCCAGAGACTGGGCATCAAACGCCGCTAACTGGCTGAGCCTCTGCTGTGCCGCCTTTAATGCCTCAACGGCTAACTGACGGCTCATATTCTCGCCCACAAGCAGGCTGGGCTCATAGTCAAGCTGGTCGATGAAGAAGAATTGAGCCAGCTCAGCTACCTCAGTCAGGGTTCGGGCTCGCTCCTGGACAAGGGGCAGAATATCCCTCACATATTCCTCGCTTGATATTAATGCCTCCCCAGCAGGTATATCCATCATCAGGTAGGGTTCCACTGCGTCAAAGAACTCATCAGCGGTTAAGCTACGGATATATACCCCATTCATCCAGCTCAGCTTATCCCGGTTGAAGACGGCAGCCGTCCGACTGATTCGCTCCAGAGAAAAGTTATCTATTAGCTCCTGCCGGGACAGAATCTCAGTCCTATCATCCAGCGACCAGCCGAGCAGGGCGAGGAAGTTCACCATAGCCTCAGGCAGATAGCCCTGCTTACGATACTCGGTTATAGACACTGCCCCGTGCCGTTTGCTCAATTTGGAGCGGTCAGAGCCCAGGAGCATGGGCAGGTGGGCAAACTGTGGCGGCTCAAAGCCCAGCGCCTGATACAGAAGCAGGTGGCGGGGGGTGCTGGATAGCCACTCCTCAGCCCTCAAGACATGGCTTATCTCCATCAGGTGGTCGTCAACAACGTTGGCTAGATGGTAGGTGGGGTAGCCATCTGACTTAACCAAGATAAAATCGTCAAGGGTATTATTGTCGAACACCACCCCACCCCGAATTAAATCATCAAACCCGGTCTGCCCCCCAAGCGGGGCCTTGAACCGAACCACCGGCGTGATACCTTCAGCCTCCTTCTGTGACCGCTCCTCCTGGGTTAAGTGGCGACAGTGCCGGTCATAACCTGGCGGCTGCTTGCGCCCGACCTGCTCGGCACGCATCTCCGCCAGGCGCTGGGGGGAGCAATAGCAGTAATAGGCGTCCCCCTGCGAAATCAGGCGCTGGGCTAGCTCACGATATATCTCCAGGCGCTGCGACTGAAAATAGGGGGCGTGTTCACCATCCACCTCCGGTCCCTCATCCCAATCAAGACCCAGCCACCGCAGACCATCAAGAATAGCCTCCACCGCCCCCTTGGTTTTTCTGGTAACATCGGTATCCTCAATACGGACAATGAAGCTACCGCCGTGATGGCGGGCAAAGAGCCAGTTAAACAGGGCAGTCCTGATATTGCCCACATGGGGATAGCCGGTGGGGCTGGGGGCATAGCGCACCCTGACTGAGTTAGTCATCTAAACTTTCCTCCGTAGAATAAGCCACTTGGTTGTCCCTTAGTACAGCAAAATCACCCTCTTTTTCAAACAAGGGAAAGGTAAATTGCCGTTTATATTCCCTTATTCTTCTTTTGGCTAACTGCACATTCCTTCAATAAGGTTAACTACTTGGATGACATCTTCATAATAGTCCTTTATACGTGCATAAGTTATACCAACGTCTCGACCGTGCGCAATCTGATTCTTATTCGCAACCACACTATCAACCGCATCCTTGAGTTCTCCTTCAGTGGCTGCTTCAAGCTGATTTGCCCACTGTGGGTTAAATGCTCTTGTAAGTTCCAAAATTTTACCCATTTTTGGATTCTGAAAGCTACCCAACTCGCATTTTACAAAGTTTGCTACATATGGTGAAGCCGTTCTTCTGGCAAATTCACCATATATAGAACGGATGGAAGTTTCCAAAAATCCAGAGACAAGCACGCATAAGTACCTCGCCCACTGTGCTTGAAGCTCTGAATTTCCCGAAAAGACCGATATTTGCCCAAATAAGTTGTCAAGGCGCTGCTTGTAACGTACAGCTTCTAAAGTGTTCATTTTATATTGCCAAAAGCCTCGGTAGCCAGCTTAACGCGTTTGACCACATTTTCTTCGTCAGATGTGTGTGTCTCGGTAGCACCAATAAAACCCTTGTTACTTAGAAGAGCTATATAGTTTCTGTTTAAAGCCTCAATATCTTTAATATCGCCCTTCTCTAGTCTTCTTGCGATACCTACCATTATTGAATCAAAGATGGCCGCCATTAATCCACCCCTGGGTTTGAATACGTTTCTGCCAAGATGTTTTTTAAGTGTTTCGACCGTATTATTGAAAACTTGACTAATTTGCTTGGAAGACTGCAATTTGAGATGTCTGTTTGCACCCATATACTTGTTAAGAAATCCTGCCATTGGCTTTGAGTATTTACCACCGAAATAAAGCGCAAGAAAACGCAAGATAAGCTCTTGGTCTCTAAGGCGACTACTTACGGGACCAAATAGCTCACGCCAACAGCTATTCTCGTTTAAGCTCCTTAATAAGTCGTTGAATTCACCGTGATAAAGACAGGCACGAAGCTCTTGAGGATTTAAGTTAACACCACCTGTATTTAATCTATTGAAGATCTGATAGACGCTACTATTATCGTCAGAAGGTTCATCTTGCCTTACAATTGTAGCGTGAAGAATGGAATCATCCAATCTACGTCGGTCTTCCTCGGAGATTGATTCATATGTTGCGCCATTATATTGCTGTTGAACATCTATTAGAGAAAACTCTTTGCCGTCGGTGAAAACACCTTCGTAGAAACACTGAAGTGTGCGCAACCTCTGATGCCCATCTATTACTAGTAGTTTGTTTGTTTCCTCTTCCCTAGATAGGAAAATACCTGGTACTGGTAAACCCAGTAAAAGAGACTCCACAAACCGCGAAGCTCGCTTCCGGTCCCATCTAAACTGGCGCTGAAATGGAGGAATAAATATACTCCCATCGCTGATTCGCCTGACAAGACCATCTACTGGGTAGTCAGCTCCATATGCAGTAATGGAATATTGAAATGGTATTATCTCATCTGATTCTACTACTTTGTCTATGATTTTAGTTTCTCGTTCCTTTTCCATTTCCCCTTACCTCCCAACTTGATACCTTACCCCCATTCTACCACCTAATTTACCGACATTCTAGGGTATAAAGGGGGAGAGATTAAGGGGAGGGGGCGAAGCCCCCTCCCCACCTAAATTCCCCCTTCCCTTCATAAATGCCCCAAGGGAAGGGGGTCAGGTCGAAGACTCTTCGAGGGGATAGGTTTCCAAATAATTAAATAATAAATAATCCCGAAAGCTAGGCTATATCTTCCAGCGCCTGCTCTAAATCGGGGGGTAGCTCGGACTTGAACTCGACATATTCGCCGCTGGAGGGTAGCTTAAAGCCAAGGCGGCAGGCATGCATGAACTGCCGTGACAGATAGAGAGACTTCACTCCATACACCTTGTCGCCGACTACCGGAAAGCCAATTGCCGCCAGGTGAACCCTTATCTGGTGGGTGCGCCCGGTCTCGGGCATAACCTCAAGCAGGGTGTAGTCGCCGATATATTTAATTACGCGATATTCGGTGCGGGCTTCCCTGCCGCCAGCCACTACCGCCATGCGCTTTCGGTTACGGGGGTCGCGCCCGATAGCTGCTTCAATAATGCCGTTCTCCGGAGTTAAATGTCCTTTGACCAGCACCAGATAGGCTTTGGCCACCGAACGAGCCTTAAATTGCTCCGCCAGGTCAGCCTGAGCCAGACTATTTTTAGCCGCCAGCATCACCCCCGAGGTATCTTTGTCCAGCCGATGCACAATCCCCGGGCGCAGTGAGTCGCTGATATCAGCCAGGTGGGGAAAGTGGGAGAGAAGAGCATTGACCAAGGTGTGAGTCGGGTGTCCCGGTGCCGGATGAACCGGCAATCCGGCTGGTTTGTCCACGACTAAAAGGTCGTCGTCCTCATAAAGGATATTCAGTGGCATAGCCTCAGGCACCAACCGGCTGGGTGGGATGGGGGGTATGATGACCCTCAGCCTGTCGCCGATATTAAGCCTGAGCCCCGCCTTAGCCACCTGGTCATTGACCGTGATATGCCCTTCAGCAATAAGCTTTTGAACCCGAGTCCGAGATAGCTCGGCAAGCTTATGGCAAACATATTTATCCAGACGTACACTCCGCTCATCAGCGATAAAACTATGTAACTTGTCCATCTTCAAGCCGATAAATCAGTGCTTCCTGGCTCTGGCTAAGGGGAGAAGGGAATAAGCAAATAGAATAACACCGACAACTATAGCCGAATCAGCAAGGTTAAATGCCGGCCACCAGCCAATACTGATGAAGTCGGTAACTCCACCAAGCTGATGAAGTAGGTATCGCAGCCGGTCAATCAGATTGCCTATGGTGCCGCCGAGAATTAAGCCCAGGGCTATCCTGCCTAGCAGATTATCTAAAATGGGGTATCGGCGATAAATAAAAAGGGCATAGAATAGCAAAAAGGCAATGCCGACTATGCCCACTATAGTTAAGACAAATGTCTGGCCCTGAAACAAGCCAAAGGCGGCTCCGGTGTTGGGGGGGAAACGGATTATTTGAAAGATTCCCACCTCAAATAGCGATTGCCCCACAAGCAAATTAGACCTTACCCAGAGCTTGGTGAGCTGGTCGCCGACCACCACCAGTAATGCGGTAAGGAAAAAGGCCACATTCCGCCACCTATCCTGAAGATTACTTGCCTTTCGCATCCTTTGCCTGACGCGTCTTACAACTCAAGCACAGACTAGCCTGAGGAAGTGCTTCCAGTCGGGCTGGGTCTATAGGCTGACCGCAGCTATCACATAAGCCATAGGTTTCATCTTCAAACTTTTGCAAGGCATGCCCCACCTCGGCTAGCTGGTCTATAAGACGCTTCTCTAAGGTCAGCCGCCTCTCTAGCTCGAAGCTCTCGGTAGCCTCCTCCTCCCTCTTGCCAAAGGGGCTACCCTCTCGCCGCTCATCAGCCGGGCGAACACTAGCTTTCAACTGTTCTAATTCCTCAATTAACCGCTTTCGCTCGCTCTCCAGACGAGAACGAAGCAGATTAAAGCCTACATTCATCTTATTCATCTTTCCCTCCCCTCCGCCTACCTATGCTGACAGGTAAGCATCTACAGTTGACGATTGTTAAGAGAACAGTAATTGGGCAGAAGAGGTTAATCCAACATCACTCGCAACTGGCGAATGGTATCCACTGCCTGCCCGCGCCAGTGATTGTTGGCAAAGATGAAGGTCTTTGCCGCCACACTAGTTAGCCTCTGAATCTTGGGCAACCACTCGCTAAGTTCCGAGGGGCTATAGCTATAATCATATCTCTCATAAGCATGGGCATGCTGCCACCACTTATCACTATTGCGACCGTGAAAGCGGACATAGCCTATCTCACTGGTCGCCTCAGCCAGTGGGGGCAACAGATTGGGCAACCTCGGTTCATCGACACAACAGAAGCCCAAATCATGGCCTTTGAGCCAGTCAAACACCTCGCTCCGCAGCCACCGGGCATTACGAAATTCAATCACCACCGGCAGCTCACCCAACCGTTCCTTAAATAACCCGAGGTAGTCCCAGTTACGCTGATTAAAGCCAAAACTATAGGGGAACTGGGCTAGAATACAACCCAGCTTGCCGGCGGCGATGACGGGCTCCAATGCCTGGCAAAAATCCTTGAAAACGGCGGCATTATCCTCACGCTGGTGAGTCATCCGCCGGTTGGCCTTAATGGCAAATATAAAACCTTCGCCCGTCTTGTCCACCATCGCCTTCAAGGCAGCCGGCCGGGGTAAGGCGTAATAGGTTGAGTTTAGCTCGCAGGCATCAAACTCACGGGCATAGTAGGTGAGCCACTCCCTCTTGGGCATACCCGAGGGGTAGAACTTTCCCACCCAATCTTCATAGCTAAATCCCGAAGTGCCAAAGTGTATCATATCTTCAGTGTATCCTATTTGTTCTATTTGGTCAACGCCCCCTAAGATATTATTTACCAACCCCTTACCTTTATTTTTATTAACCCCATCCCCTTTATCCCCTTCCCCTTGGCAAGGGGAAGGGGAGAGAGATTTTAGAGAGGGGCTTCGCCCCTCTTAGACACCCCAAAAAGTAAGAGAGTTAAAGAGAGACGAAGCCTCCCAATATATTATAGGGAGTTTTAGAGGGACGAAGTCCCTCTTATACAACTACTTCCCCCTCCCTTAGATAAGGGAGGGGGACTAAGGGGGAGGGTTACCTTAATAAACAATCTCCTAAAACTATTGACAAGCATGATAATTTTGCACTATTATAAATGATAACGTTTTTCATTTAGGGCTTGAAATGAGACTTACAGAGAGAAGAATAGCCGCCGCTTTAAGACAGCATGGCTACAAGCTCACCCCCCAGCGAAGGGTGGTGATAAGAGCCATTGCCTCTACCCCAGACCACCTTACCCCAGCAGCCATATATGTAAAGGTGTATCAAGACTACCCAGGTATTGGGCTGGCGACTATTTACCGCACCCTGGACATACTTGCCAGGCTAGAACTTGTCTGTGAGCTACATGCTGGGGGTAGCTGCCACAGCTATACCATCGGCGCCCCAGAGCACCACCACCACCTGATTTGCTCCAACTGCGGTGAGGTCGTTGACTTTACCGGCTATGACCTTTCCCCACTGGAGCAAAGGCTATCCCGGGAAACCGGGTTTGAGATTGAAGGTCACCTACTTGAGTTCATCGGTCGGTGCCAAAACTGTCAGAGAAATGCTTAGACGAATAGCAAATGAACTCAAAGAGCACGCCCCTTTTACCGCCATAGGTGCCGTTACCGGGATTATTATCATGGTGGTAATAGTCTTTGCCGATATCCCTTCCCAGATTTCCCAGGCTACTTTTTATACCTTACACCCACTGCATGTGGTATTGAGCGCCCTGGTGACCACCGCCATGTATATGAGGTACAGCAAGGGTAAGCTCTGGGCGGCGGTTTTGATCGGTTACCTTGGCTCCGTCGGCATTGCTACCTTGAGCGATGCCATAATTCCTTATCTGGGAGGAGCCCTGCTCAATATCCAGATAGGTTTTCATATACCCTTCCTTGAGACCGAAAAAATACCCTTCATTGGGATTGAAAAGTGGCAGGTGGTAAATTCGGCAGCAGTTGTTGGCATTGCCATAGGTTACTGGAAGCATACCACCAAAGTTCCGCACTCGGGACACGTGTTGTTAAGCACCTGGGCTTCGTTATTCTACTTCACCGCCTTCGGCATAGCCAATTGGGTGCCTCTGCTCCCCCTTATTTTCGTCTTCCTCTTCCTCGCCGTCTGGATTCCCTGCTGTCTAAGCGATGTAGTCTTTCCCTTGCTATTCATAAGACAGGTTGCCACTCCAGAAGATATAACTTATACTAATCAACACCACGCCAGAGAATAAAAATGGGGCTTCAAATCACCACCCTGAGCGAAAATACCGCCGGTCTGGGTAAACTTCTGGGGGAACAGGGGCTGAGCATCCTGGTAGAAACAGACGGACAGAACATCCTGTTCGATACCGGGCAAAGCATCTCCGCCAGCCACAATGCCAACCTCCTGGGCATAGACCTGAGCCGGATTGATAAGATTGTCTTGAGCCACGGTCACTCCGACCATACCGGAGGGCTCAAACAGCTACTGCGCCGGATAGGCAAGAGGATAGAGATAATGGCTCACCCCGATATCTGGGCAGTCAAATATAGCCGTCGTCAGGGGCAAGAGGACAGGTATATCGGGATACCCTTCCACCGCCAGACGCTGGAAAGCCTGGGCGCTAACTTTAACCTGACCAGAGAGCCGGTGAGAATAACGGCTAATATAATGACCACCGGCGAGATTCCCATGGTGACCGAATACGAAGAGATAGAACCCCACCTTCAGGTAAAAGAGGGAAACCGCTTCAAGCCAGATAAGCTTCTGGACGACCAGGCGCTGATTATAACTACTGAGTCGGGATTGGTGGTCATCCTGGGCTGCGCCCACCGCGGCATCATCAATACCCTGTACCATGCCCAGCAACTTAGCGGGGTGAAGGCAATATATGCCGTGGTGGGGGGCTGTCACCTCATGGATGCTACCGAAGAACGGGTATGGCTGACCATCGCCGCCCTTAAAGAGCTGGGGGTGCAGAGTTTGGGCGTTTGCCATTGCACTGGGCTGGCGGCATCTGCCATAATGGCTCAAGAGTTCGGCAACAGCTTCTTTTTCAATATTACCGGCACTAGGATTAGCCTACCATAAGGAGTTACTTATGAATCTTGCGGTTCAACTGGCACCGAAAAATAAACAGGGCTTATCGCTGGCTAACCCGGTGATGACCGCCTCTGGCACCTTCGGCTATGGCACCGAGTATAGCCATTTGTTTGATATCCAAAGGCTAGGGGCTATCGTGTGCAAGGGAACCACCCTCGAACCTAGAGAGGGAAATCCCCAGCCACGGTTAGCTGAGACAGCCTGTGGTGTGCTCAATGCAATAGGGCTGCAGAATATTGGCGTCGAAGCCGTAATCAGGGAAAAGGCACCAATCTGGGCAAGCTGGCGGGTGCCGGTCATCGTTAACATAGTGGGGTAAAGGGTTGAGGATTACGCCCAACTGGCTGGCGAGCTGGACGGGGTAGCCGGAATCGGCGGCATTGAAGTAAACATTGGCTGTCCTAATATCAAAGCCGGCGGTGCTGAATTTGGCGCCAAGCCCGAATCAGCCGCTGAGGTGACGGCCACAGTTAAGGCAGCTACTTCCCTCCCGGTACTGGTCAAGCTAACCCCCAACACCGGTGACATTGCCGGGGTAGCTAGGGCGGTAATGAAAGCCGGAGCCGATGCTATCTCTCTAATCAATACCCCGAGGGGGATAGCCATCGACATTGCCAGGCGCAGACCGCTACTGGGTAGCGTAACCGGGGGGCTATCGGGACCGGCGATAAAACCGATAGCTTTGTATATGGTGTATACCGTGGCTGGTGCCGTGGAGGTGCCGGTGGTTGGCGGCGGCGGCATCACCACCGCCAGCGATGCTCTGGAGTTCATCATGGCTGGAGCCAGTGCTATCCAGGTAGGAACGGCTAACTTCACCAACCCCAGCGCTCCCCTTGACGTTCTTGAGGGAATAGAGCAATTTATGAAAGAAGAGGGCATTGAGGATATAGCTGAGCTTATCGGGGTGGCGCGGCGCTAAATGACCTAAGATTGCACAATTTGGCTATTTGTTTACTCAGCCTTAGTTATGATTAGTTATGCGATAGCAGGGTCTTGAACCTGCCTTCAACGTCCGGTGGTAGCGGTATGCTAGGCCATCCTACTTCGATGCCTTCCTGACATTACAGGGGTGCCCCTTTATTAGCAAGCAACCACTGAGAGGGTCCATATTCTCAGTACTGTATAGTAGTATTACATTGGCTCCCTCTGAGGAATACGGGTCATAGCCAGGAAGATTTAATTCCGGACATGATTGCCACCAACCATTCTGGGTACAGACAACATTATATGGGATTCCATCGGTCAGTTTAGCTTGTAAGGTAATGCTTCCGTAGGGTGTTTCAACTATTACCCAGTCCCCTTCCTTAAAGCCAAGTTCTGATGCTTTTGTGACGTTTATCTCTAAGAATGGGTTAGGGACCCTCTTTCTCAACGAAGGCAGCGCTCGATGTTGTGAATGACAATACTCTACAACCTTGCTGCTTATGAGAATGAGTGGATACTTTTCTGCTATATCTGCCCTCCTTAAAATGGCTGGCTCTTCCCAGGTTGGCAGTGGCTCGTAACCGTGTTCCTTAAAAGTTGTAGAATATATATTCACCCTTTTAGAAGGAGTAGGAAAGCCTACGAAATTACCGGCATCATCTTTATTACTGTACTTCTGGTATTGCATGGACAAATTAACGGTGATACCACCGGGAGTTCCCCTTATCTGTTCAACCGTAATGTTTAAAGGGGCAAATTGGTAGTCAAAGGCAGCTTCTACATTTCCGTCCCAGAACTTATCTCCTAGCCCCAGTCTTTTAGCCAATTTGAATATGATTTTCATATCAGGCCAGGATTCATACTGAGGCGGCACTACAGCTGGTCGCATCTGGATAAAAGCCTTTTCTGAAAGAGAATCAAGGTTGACTCCGATATGCCAGCTTTCCCACGAGCTGGCCGCCGGCACGACAATATCTGCCAGTTCAGCAGTGGGAGTCATGAAAAGCTCCGCTTGAGCATGGAAGTCCAGCTGGCTAAGGGCTGACTTGCCAATCAGGCCGGGAATGTTGGAAATAACTAAGTTTCCACCGAAACCAAGCAGAGCTCTAACAGGATATGGTTTGCCAGTTAAGATAGCTTGGTAGACTTCATAGCCCTGTGTAGTCCTCGCCATTAGGCTCCCTGATGGCCCTAAGGGGCGCTCCTTGAAACCGAGGCGCTTTTCATCCATCTCAGTAGTTAAGAATTCATGACCGCCAATTGAGTTCATAGGAATTCTGGGGGGTATGATATTACCTCCAGGCATATCATAATTACCGGTTAGAGCATACAGGATACATATAGCTCGATTTGTTTGGCTGGCATTGGTTGTTTGTTCAATTCCATTCCATGAAAACCAGCATGCCGGTTTAATGGTGGCAAACATTCTTGCCGTATCCCTTATTTTTTCTTCAGGTACCTCAGTCAGTGTTTCGACTACGCTCGGCTGATATTCAGAGACCGATTCCTGCAATAGCTTAAAAACTGTCTTGCACTCAACTTCCTCGCCACTAAGCGTTCTCACTGTAAAGGAGCCATTAAGGATTGGTTCAACAGGTAGTTTCGTGCCGGGTAGATATGCCTTAAATTCTTTGCTGACAGAATCCACTATCACATAGCTTAAAGGATCACCGCTAGCCGTTAGCTCATGGGCCATAAGGAACTCGCCGGTACTGCTTTTTATCAGGAATGGTGCTGTGGTCCAATCCTTAACGAAGTTGTAATCATATAAGCTTTCCTCTACCATGACATTTATCATGCTCAAGGCTAGAGCCCCGTCTGTACCCGGGCGTATTTGGAGCCAAAGGTCTGCCATGGCTGCTATCTCTATCTTCCTGGGATCGATTACAATGAGCTTTGCTCCCTGTTCTAAACCCCGCTTTATCAATGGAAGAAAAGGCGAGCGGGTGGCATGAACATTATTGCCCCATATTAAGATACAACCAGCTCGTTCAAATTCAGCCCTTCCTGCAGCTCGCATGATTCCTGGACTGGCATAAGTGTATGCTGAGCCATTATCTCTATGCCACTGGCATATATTGGTTGTGCCTATATTATTAGGGCTACCAAAAGCATGAGCCAGTCTAAATGTCCACGGTGCCAATTCACCCATTGGAGAACCACCTGGTCCGGCGCGAGTGAAAGCGACTGCCTCAGGTCCAAATTTTCCCTTTATTTCATTCAGCTTGGTAGCTATAGTATCTAGGGCTTCATCCCAGCTTATCCGCTGCCACCCCGGGTCAGGAGCGCCTTTAGGCTTTGTCCTACGCATCGGATATCGTAACCGATGTTTGTTATATACTAGCTCAGGACTGGCAAATCCCTTGGGACAGAGGTCACAGACAAGGGGATGTTGCTTATCAGGACTGACTCCAACAAATACCCCCTCTCTAACGTGAGCAACAGTCGGACACCAACTTGAACATAAGGCACAATAACCTTTGATTTTTTCGGTATCACTGTGTCTGTTCATTGATAACGACACTCCTCCATAATTCACTAAATCTTACTTGGATCGTACATCTTCAGTAACAGTGGTGCAATTCAGTTAAGGTCAATTTAAGTAGTTGAGCTGATTTTGTCAAGCTTTATATTGATTAAACATTTTGACGTTTTGTGTAATCTGTATTTGTGCCTGTTCTGCCTTGATTATTCAGCCGTTAATCTTCTACCAGCCTTTGCCCGGCAAGGAAAGCCTGCTTTAGGGCATCTGGGCGTTTGGCTATAGCGCCTTTCTCATCTATCCCGGGAAACAGCAGCTCCCCAGCATAAGCGATGTCAAGGACTTTAAACAGGGCTTTTACCGTAGCCAGCGCCGGCTGAAATAGATCGGCTATCTTCATGCCACCAACGGAAATGAATAATCCTTTTCTCTCTCGCTCATTGTCTAACGGTGGCAGTTTTAGCCTGTACTTCCTCACCCACAGTGCCTGGCAGCGGTCAATCATCGCCTTGGTCTGAGCCGTTACCCCCATAAAATGCACCGGCGAAGCCAGAACTATTCGGTCTGCCCATTTCAACTCATCATAAACCCTCTGCATATCATCCTCCACCTTACACCTGCCCGTCTCCAGACAGCCGTCGCAGTGCTGACAGGGGGCAATGTTAAGCTGGCTAAGGATAATAGTTTTGACCTCAGCCCCCCGGCTGGCAGCACCCCTCATAACCTCAGCCAGTAACAGGTCGGTGTTGCCGCCCCGCCGTGGACTGCCGGCAATGCCAAGGACTCTCAATTTAGGCCCCCTTCAATATAGCTCAGAATCTCTGCCTCTCTGGCTCTCATCTGGCGCGCAAGCTCCGGATTATCATGCTCATATCCCAGCAGGTGAAGCACACCGTGGATGATAAGAATGGCGAGCTCCTTTTTTATGGAATGCTGGTGCTCCTCT
>Ga0209991_10001023_pt1 | contig 12636 bp, 9 predicted proteins | sample ChitaG_FD_183167 | JGI IMG/M metagenome (GOLD analysis project Ga0209991, IMG submission 183167) | Deep subsurface microbial communities from South Pacific Ocean to uncover new lineages of life (NeLLi) - Chile_00310 metaG (SPAdes)... | ecosystem: Environmental > Aquatic > Marine > Oceanic >...
AGTGACGACAGCGAAAAGCCATTTCTAAGATCGTCCGTCTGGGCCAGGAGATGGAACGTCGGGATGGGGCGGCTGCCCTGTTGGTCAGTTGCGTCGCCGACCCTGGCGTGCCGGAGCTGCAAGAAGCAGTGAGCATCCCGGTGATCGGAGCTGGGTCGGCGGCGGTGGCCCTATCTCTGGGCTGAGCGGCTGCCAGCGAAGAGGATCGTATTTTAGTCGAAAGGAGGGATGCCTATCGCACCAAAATGTCGGATTCTCGCGTTAGTTTAAAAACACAAACAAGGAGGGAACAAATGTCTAAGAAGACGCTGTGCCAACGAGTTGGCCGTAATCTGTTTCTAGTGCTTGCGATGCTGCTGACCCTGGGGGTGAGTGCGGCCAGCGGTGCTCCACCGGCCCAGGAGGAGATGACCTACACGGTCAAACTGGGGGACAACCTCTGGACCCTGGCGGAGAAGTACCTGGGCAGCGGCCCCGCCTATTGGGCCATCTTCGGCGCTACCAACGCCAAGTACGAGGAAGATTCCAGCTTTGCCTCCATCGCCGACCCCAACCTGATCCATCCCGGCTGGAAGCTGCTCATCCCTAGCGCCGAAGAGGCGGCCAGACTCCTAGCCGAGGGCCTTCCTGCCGTGGTGCCGGAGAACATCTTCGTCTACGCCCACGGGGCCACCTTCCCCGACATTGACCCCAGCGTCAGTTTCTCTAACGACTCGGTCGTGACGAGCAATGCATACGAGACGCTGGTCTTCTATAACCCGCCCGGAAGCGCGGAGGTGCTCAGCCCAGCGCTGGCCACCAGTTGGGAGGCATCGGAGGACGGCATGACATGGACCTTCCATCTGCGGGAGGGGGTAAAGTTCCACGACGGCACCGATTTTAACGCCGAAGCCGTAAAGTACTCCATCGAACGGACCATAAACACGGGCATGGGGGCTGCTTTCGTCTGGGACGCGGTGGAGGATGTAGTCGTCACAGACGACTACACCGTGGAGTTCAGGCTGAAATACGCCGCGCCTCTGGACCTGGTCGCCTCCGCAGGGTATGCAGCCTGGATCTTTAGCCCCGCCTGCACCGAGGCCCAGGGAGAAGGGGCCAGCGAGTGGTTCAACGAGGGCCATGATTGTGGTAGTGGCCCCTACATGATCGAGAGCCGCGAGCGAGGCACACGGCTGGTTATGACCCGCTTCGACGACTACTGGGATGGCTGGAGGGAAGGCCAGTTCCACAAGGTCGTCTTCGACATCAATCCCGATGTCGTCGTCCAGCAGCAGATGCTCGAGGCCGGTGAGGCGGACGCCGCCTACGATCTGGTACGGGAGAACTTTGCCGCTCTGGACGCCCGCGATGACGTGACCGTCTATATCACCCCCAGTTTCATAAACCTGCTGGGCCTTTACAACATGGAGAAGGAGCCCACGAATAACAAACTTGTTCGGCAAGCCCTTTCCTACGCCTTCCCTTACGAGCAGTTCATTGAGATCGCGATGGTGGGCCAGGCCACGCAGGCCTACGGGCCCGTTCCCGTCGGGATGTGGGGCTTCAGTGAAGACCTGTTCCAGTACACCTACGATCTGGACAAGGCCAGGGAGCTCCTGGCTGAGGCCGGCTACGGGGAAGGCGGCTTTGACTTACTCTTGACCTTCGCCACCGGCGACATGGACGAGCAGCAGGTGTGTGAACTGTGGAAGGCGGAACTGACCAAGCTGGGGATCGACCTGGAGTGTCGAGGCATGGAATGGGAGCCCCAGTGGGACTTTGCCATGTCGGATGCCCTCGCTGCCCAGGACATTCTCCTCTTCTACTGGTGGCCTGACTACATCACCCCCTACACCTATCTCTTCAACATGTTCCACTGCGAAGAGGAGATCCTCTTCAACCTGGGCTACTACTGCGACACCGAGGTTGATGAACTGATGGACACGGCCAACGAACTGGCGGCCACCGACCGGGCAGAGTCCGAGCGGCTCTTCATCGAGACCCAGGAGATACTGATAGAGGACGCCGCAGCCGCGTTCTTCTATGACCGTGCCAACAATGCCGAGCTTCGGTCCGACATCAAGGGCTTCGTGGACAACCCGGCCTATCCTCACGTCATCTTCGTCTACGAGCTGACGCGGTAGTAGGGGAAATCTGAGAGTGAGGACATACGGAAGCATGGAAGGGGGTCACAATCTCTTCCATGCTTCCATCCTTCCTCTCTATTCTCCATTCTCTTTGGAGAGACTACATGAAAAAATTGGAATATATAGCCAGGCGGCTGGCGCTGGCGGTGCTCGTGCTTCTGAGCGTGTCAGTTATCACCTTTGTCATCTCCCGTGTTGTGCCCTCCAATCCTGCCGCCCGCTGGGTCGGCCCCCACCCCACCAAAGAGCAGATAGCTGCCGCCCGGATCAAGCTGGGCCTGGACAAACCTCTCTATGCCCAGTACTTCATGTACATGAGCGATATATTGCACGGCGACTTGGGCGTCTCCGTCGGTTCGCATCAGCCCATCCTGACTGACCTCAAGACCTATTTGCCGGCGACTCTGGAGCTGGTTATCACAGGCATGATCGTGGCCGTCCTCATCGGCATCCCGTTGGGCGTCCTCTCCGGGGCCAGGAAAGACAGCCTGCTCGACCATACCAGCCGTTTGCTGGCCGTTGCCGGTGTCTCCATGCCTACCTTCTGGATGGCACTCTTGCTGCAATTCTTTTTCTTTGGCAAGTTGAAGCTCTTGCCCCTGTGCAGCCGGGTGGACAGAGAAATCTCCCTATTCCATCCGGTTCAGCAGATCACCGGCTTTTACGTGATTGACAGTCTGGTCAGCGGCAACTGGCCGGCCCTGCGCAGCACCCTCGTCCACCTTGTTCTGCCCGCTTTCACCCTGTCCACCTACGCAATCGGCCTGACCATCCGCATGACCCGCTCCACGATGATCGAGGTCCTGGAGGAGCAGTATATCACCGCGGCCCGAGCGGCTGGCATCCCGGAGCGCACCATCCTCTTTCGCCTGGCCCTCAAGAACGCCATTATCCCCACGCTGACGGTATTGGCCCTCTCTTTCGTCTATTCACTGACGGGAGCCCTTCTGGTGGAGGTCATCTTCGCCTGGCCTGGTTTGGGTAATTACGTTACCCGTGCTATTCTCAGTCTTGATTTCCCGGTCATCATGGCCGTGACCCTGGTGGTGACTGTTTTCTACGTCTTTATCAATCTGTTTGCGGATATCGTTCAGACCTTCGTGGACCCCCGCGTCACGCTGGGTTGACCTGCCTGTGCTACGGCAGACAGGTCGGAATCCGCTCCCCTATTGAGTCTGCTGTCATGAAGATTCGAGTCATTGTTCCCTCTACCCGATGTGAGGGAGTTATACTCCCGAACATGAGCTCGGAGTGCAACTCCTCGCTATCAAATTGTGATGTACGGAGTCTACTGTCGTGAAGATTCGAGTCATCGTTCCTGTGACAACCAAGGAGTTCGTGGCCGCCACGTGGCCTCAGTATACGGCGGCCGCCAGACCGGACGCCGAAATCAGCGTCGTCAGCCTCGATAGAGGTCCCGCCTCCCTGGAGTCTGATTACGAGGATGCTCTGGCGGTGCCGGACATGCTGACCAAGGTGCGCGCTGCGGAGGCGGCGGGGATGGACGCGGTCATCATTGATTGCATGGCCGATCCAGGCCTGTCCCCGGCTCGTGAACTGGCTTCCATCCCCATCATTGGCCCGGCACAAGCAGCGATGCACCTGGCCGCCATCCTGGCCCATCGGTTTTCGGTGCTGACGGTGCTCGAACGGGATATCCCTCTCATTGACCGCCTGGCCCAGTTGTATGGCCTGGAGGGCAACCTGGCCTCGGCTCGACCCGTCAACATCCCCGTCCTGGAGCTAGACAGGGATCGAGAACGGTTGGTGGAGGCCCTGGCGGAGCAATCGGCCAGGGCCGTGGTGGAGGATGGAGCTCATATCATCGTCTTCGGTTGCACCGGGATGAAGGGTTTGGCTCAACAGTTGGAACAGGCACTGGCGGAACGGGGCTACACCGTGCCGGTCATTGATCCCTCCCTGGCTGCCCTGAAACTGGCCGAAGGCCTGGCCGACATGGGCCTTTCTCACAGCAAGCGCACGTACCCTCCTCCACCGCCTAAAGAGGTCGTCGGCTATCCCCAGAAAGCCAGCGAAGGACCTGCTGTTTCGCACCCCGGTGCGTTGCGGAGAAGGGCAAGGATCCGTGTCATCATCCCTGTGGTAGGAGAGCATTGGATAGCTCCCGTCCAGGAAGCTTACGGTCGTGCGGGCCGATCCGGCACGGAGATCAGCGCCGTGGCCATTGACCGAGGCCCCGCCTCCATCGAATCAGTGCGCGATGAGGCGCTGGCTATCCCTGGCGTCTTGTCCAGGGTACGAGCCGCCGAGGCAGAGGGGATGGATGCGATGGTCCTCGACTGCATGGCAGATCCGGGTCTCGACCCAGCTCGCGAGTTAGCCTCCATCCCCGTCATCGGCCCAGCTCAGGCAGCGATGCATCTGGCGGCCATGCTGGCCCATCGGTTTTCGGTCATCACCGTTCTGGAGCAGGGCATCCCGAGGGTCCACCGCCAGATTCTGCGCTACGGCCTGGCAGGGAAGGTGGCCTCGGTGCGGGCCATCAACATCCCTGTCCTGGAGATGGGCGAGGATCGGGAGCGGGTGATCCAGGTCCTGATTGAGGAATCAGCCAAGGCTGTGCGCGAGGACGGGGCTCACATTATCGTTCCCGGTTGCACGGAGATGATCGGGATGGCGCCGGAGGTGCAGGAGGGCCTGGCGGAGCAAGGCTGCGAGGTGCCGGTCATTGATCCACCGGCGGTGGCGGTGAAGCTGGCCGAGGGGCTGGTGGACATGGGTTTAGCTCACAGCAAGCGCACCTATCCCCTGCCGCCTGACAAGGAGATCGTAGGTTATCCGTAGCAACTTCCCCCCCGCTTGCGGGGGGGACTTAGGGGGGGGCTATGTCCGTAGCGGAGAGATGGCTGGGCGATTGGGCCCGCCGGCACGAGGCTCAACTTGAAGAGTACCGCTTGATGGCCCGCGCCTTCCGGCGCGATTGGTTGGGTGTATTCGGCCTGTTGGTGGTTGTGGCCTTTGTACTGGGGGCCATCTTTGCTCCCTACCTCACCCCCTACCCGGAGGAGGGTCGGGGCGCACCTAATTTGGTCAACAAGTTCCTGCCACCCAGCCGTGAGCACCCTTTCGGCACCGACTACCTGGGACGCGATGTCCTGGCTCGCGTCCTTTTCGGCGGGCGTAGCTCTCTCGGTATCGGCTTCCTGGTGGTGATCATCGCTGTAACCATTGGCATGCCTCTGGGCGCTATAGCGGGTTACTCCGGGCGATGGCTGGACGAGGTCATCATGCGCATAACTGACATGTGGCTGTCCTTTCCGCCCTTGCTGCTGGCCATCGCCATTGCCGCCGCTCTGGGCCCCAGCCTCACCAACGCCATGATTGCTATCGCCCTCACCTGGTGGCCCTGGTACACTCGTCTGGTGCGGGCGCAGACGGTCTCTCTGCGCGAACGCTTCTTTATCGAGGCCGCGCGAGGCATGGGTGTGAACAGAACGACCATCATCTTCCGGCATATCCTGCCCAACGTCGTGACGCCGGTCCTGGTACAGGGCACTATGGACATCGGTTCGGCCATCCTCACCGGGGCGGCAATGAGCTTCATCGGCCTGGGGGCCCAGCCGCCCATCCCTGACTGGGGGCGGATGGTCAGCAATGGCCGCATCTACATCATGGGCCAGCCCTGGTACGGGGCATTCCCGGGCCTGGCCATCTTCCTGGTCACCCTGGCTTTCAACCTGCTGGGCGACACGCTCCGCGACGTGGCCGATCCCCGGTCTCGGAGGGCCGCTTGAGGGCCTCTTGATGAATGAGCCTCTAGTTTCCATTGAGAACCTACACGTCCGCTTCCGCACCTACGCCGGGGTCGTGCACGCTGTCAACGGCCTGACCTTTGACATCCGAAGGGGGGAGACCTTTGGTCTGGTGGGTGAGACCGGCTGCGGCAAGACGGTGACCGGCCTCTCGCTCCTCCGTCTGGTCCCACCCCCAGGTGAGATCGTGGCTGGCCGGATCACCTTCGATGGTCAGGACATTCTCTCTCTGAGCGAGCAGGAGATGCGGGGTATCCGTGGGGCGCGCATCGCCATGATCTTCCAGGACCCGGCTGCTTCCCTCAACCCCGTCTTCACCGCAGGTGAGCAGATCGAGATGGTGATCCGCCAACACCAGCCGGTGACGCGGAGGGTTGCTCGCCAGCAGACTCTGGAGATGCTGGAGGCCGTGGGCCTGCCGGACCCGCCGCAGATCATCAGGGCCTATGCCCATGAACTGAGCGGGGGGATGCAGCAGCGGGTGATGATCGCCCTGGCCCTGGCCTCCAATGCCAGCCTGCTCATCGCCGATGAGCCCACCACCGCTCTGGACGTGACTATTCAGGCCCAGATTCTGACCCTTCTCACGCAATTGAAAGAAAGCCGAGGGCTCTCCATCCTTCTCATCACTCACAACCTGGGCGTGGTGGCCGAGACCTGCGACCGGGTGGCTGTGCTATACGTGGGTCACGTGGTGGAGAAAGGCCGCACGCGGGATATCTTCAAGGAGATGAAACACCCCTACACCCAGGGACTGCTGGCGGCCATCCCCCGGCCGGGCAGCCATGGCCAGCCTTTGCAGGCCATCAGCGGGTCAGTGCCCAGCGGCCTGGTCGTGTTCCCCGGCTGCCCTTTCGAGCCCCGTTGTTCCTTTGCCATAGAGGTCTGTCGCCAAGCCCCTCCGCCCCTGGTGCGCGTCGGTGGGGAGCACTACGTGGCTTGCTATCAGTTCGTGGGTGGGGATCTGCCCTGAGCTAGTCCTGAGCTCTGCCGAAGGGTCGAAGGGCCTTAGCAGAGCCCTGGCATTTCCAGATAAGTGATTAGGCGGAAATAATTCCGTATATTCACTGGTTAGCCCCTCATATAGACAGGACTGCTTGCTTATTTTCGCAACGAAGATTGGTGTGCAACAGAAGCCAGCCGGATACAGATAAGAAGGTGCGTGCAAGTATGTCGCTCAAGAGCAAAGTCTATCAAGCGCAGAATCAAGTCCCATCTGTTCGGTTAGCAAGGAATCCACTTCGTGCCCCTGTAGAACAAATTGTTTCCGAACACATAGAGCGGCAGTGGACAGTAAGAAATGCTAGGGATATGACAGAGTTTGCCTGTCATCCCAGCGCCATCCTTTCGGATGGTTCCTATTCCGTATTTGCTAAATTCAGCGAAGCGGCGAATGGAATTGAACAGTTTGAGATTGAATTGGCAGGATTGCGACTCCTCTCTGAACGTTCAGGCGTCCTATCGCCCACTCCAATCGGCATTATTCCGGTTACAGGTGGAAGTATTTTGGTCTTTGAGGCAGTCCAAGCCGTTGATAGAGCTCCTCGCCATTGGCGACAAATTGGACAAACGCTAGCTCGCATCCATAAGATCAAGTGGGATCGGTTCGGTTTAGAAATGCATGGCTACTTTGGGCCTCTTTACCAAGATAACACTCCGATGAGTGCCTGGCCAACCTTCTATGCGGAACGTCGGCTTTGGCCCGGTTTGAGATTGGCGATTGATTCCGGAAATATGCCTCCAGTTGTAATTCGGCAGGTTGAGAAGCTAGTTTCACGCCTTCCCGAGCTTTGCGGCCCTGAAGTGGTGCCCTCACTCCTCCATGGTGACGCCCAACAGAATAACTTTATCAGCACAGATAAGGGGGCGGTTGTTATAGATCCAGCGGTTTACTTCGGACATCCAGAAATGGATCTTGCATTTATCGATTATTTTCAATCAGTGCCGGATGATGTTTTTGATGGCTATCAGGATGAACTGTCCATTGATCCCGGATTTTGGGGTAGACGTGATCTGTGGCGTATATGGGGATACCTTGCGGCCGTAACAGTTGAGGGCCCAAGCTATTTAGGCATGCTAGCCGAGGCTGTTCAGAAGTATATATAGCTCTCTATTTACGCTGTCAAAATGCAAACTGCTGGGTGTAACTCGTGGTGTTTTATGAATACTGACGCAAAAGGCTGGCTCCAGAGCGTTGAATGGGGCTAACAACCGCTTGGTGTATCCTGAAAGCTGTCGTCTGCTCACCGGTGAAAGTCCGACCGTGGTAATGGTCAGGCAGCAGTGTACTCCGCACCGTACTGGACCGTACGGTACAGTGTACACTACGGAGTGCCACGTAGCAGGCAACCAGTGCTTCTGGGTGACCGGAGGTGCTGCCTGTCCTGGCAGTCAGGCCAGGGAAGCGTTGTAACCTCCCGAGAAAGGAGAGCAAAACCGCAGCCCGTAACATGAAGTGAATGGCGAAGCAAAGCTTCGCACAGCAGCGTCGAGATGTTAGCCCCGAAAGGGGAACAAGGGAGAGCCGAGCTTTTCAGCAAGAGCGAAGGCCATGGAAGGTGCGAAGAGCCTGGAGTGGAGGGATGATTTGACCATTCTGGTGGAAGTGCGGGGGTTAACCAAATACTTTGCCCAACGCGGGGGACTCTTCGGTCTACGTGCCCGGCCGGTGCGGGCTGTGGATGGGGTGAGCCTGACAGTGAAACGACAAGAGACCCTGGGGGTGGTGGGTGAGTCGGGCTGCGGGAAGACCACCCTGGGGCGGTGCATTCTGCGTCTCATCGAACCGACCGGCGGGGAGGTCTTATTTGAGGGGGTCAACATCCTCAGCCTGGGCTCCACCGAGATGCGCCGGCGGTGGCGCGACATGCAGATGGTGTTTCAGAGCCCCTTCTCCTCGCTCAATCCTCGCCTCAACGTGCTGAGGCTGGTGTCCGAGCCGCTCCGTACTCACACGGACTTGCGGGGAGAGGGGCTGGCGGCGCGAGTGGTGGAACTCTTGGAGCGGGTGGGGCTGAAGAGGGAGCACCTCTATCGTTATCCCCACGAGTTCTCCGGCGGCCAGTGTCAGCGCATCGCCGTGGCCCGGGCGCTGGCCCTCAACCCCAAACTGCTGATCCTGGATGAGCCCACCTCGGCTCTCGATGTCTCGGTACAGGCCCAGATCCTCAATTTGTTGCAAGAGCTACAGCGTGAGTTCAGGCTCACTTACCTCTTCATCTCCCACGATCTGAGCGTGGTGCAGCACATCAGCGACCGCATCGCGGTGATGTACCTGGGCAAGGTGGTGGAGTTGAGCACGTCCGAGGCGATCTTTGGTGGCGCCCTTCACCCATATACCGAAGCCCTCCTCTCCTCGACCCCTATTCCCGATCCCGACGTTGAGAAGAAGCGGATCATCCTGGAGGGAGGGGTGCCTAGCGCCATTAACCCGCCTCCAGGCTGCCGCTTTCACCCCCGCTGTCCCAGAGTCATGCCGCTCTGCTCTCAAGCGGAGCCAGAGTTGATAGATGTCGGCGATGGCCACCTGGTGGCCTGTCACAGACACGTAGAGACGGAGCAATGATCTATGGAGAATGGCGGGTAGCAGGCCAATCGTATTGGCCGTCTTGAGACGGATGACGCCCAACACGGTTGAGCTACTGCCCGTCTCCGAAGGGATTCTAACGAAGAAAGGAGGCAGAAACGATGCCACGAGGAGCGCTACGCAACAGACAGGACTGCGAGGACTTCATACATGGGTGTCTCTTCATGGGCACCGGCGGTGGAGGCGGTGTCGAATGGGGCATGGAGATGCTCGCCGCCGCCCTGGATGAGGGGCTGCCCATCGAGTGGGTAGACATCTCGGAGATCCCAGACGACGCCTGGACCTGCACCCCCTACGGCATGGGCTCCATCGCCCCTCCGTTGCCGGAGACGCAGGCCCGGATCGAGGGCCTGGGCCTGGTGGACAAGCTGGGCCACCGAGCCATGGAGGCCGCCGTGCGGGAGCTGGGTGAGTACGCTGGCGTGGAGATTGGGGCTATCGTGCCAGCCGAATTGGGGGCGGGGAACACCCCAGCGCCGTTGATTACCGGGGTGCGCCTGGGCATCCCTGTGGTGGACGGCGATTACGCTGGCCGGGCTATCCCCGAGGAAATGCAGGGCACGCCCTATCTCTACGGGAAGGACAGCTTCCCGCTGGCCAGCGTGGACCGGTGGGGCAACGTTGTCATCCTCAAAGAGGCCTGCAGTCCCCACATGCTGGAGCGCATCGGCAAGATGATGGCCGTAGCTGCCTTCGGCACGTGCACCATTGCCGCCACCCTGCTCAGTGGGCGTGAGATGAAAGAGATCATCGTGCCCGGCACCCTCACCAGGTGCCTGAGCCTGGGGCGTGCTATCCGCCAGGCGCGACAGCGGGGCGACGATCCCGTACAGGCCGCCATCACGCACACCGGCGGCTGGCTCCTCTTTGAGGGGGAGGTGACCGGCAAGGACTGGGAAGATCGAGAGGGTTATATGTTCGGTACGACTCACATCAAGGGGACGGGCGACTACGAGGGCCATACCTTCGACGTCTGGTTCGAGAACGAGAATCACGTCTCCTGGCTGGACGGAGAGCCTTACGTTTGCAGCCCCGACCTGGTAACCATCGTGGATCGGGAGACGGGCGAGGGGTTCACCAACACGGTCATCGCCGCTGGCCACCGGGTAGCTGTGGTGGGCATCAAGGGACTGGAAGCTTTTCGCTCAGAACGGGGGCTGGCCGGTGCCGGCCCGCGCTACTTCGGCTTTGACATTGACTACGTCCCTATCGAGGAGTTGATGGAGTAGGGGCGAACCCTTGCGGTCGCCCTCCTGGGCAGGCGCAAGGCCTGCCCCTACCCAAGATATTGAGGGGATGTGAGAAGTTGATGGAGGGGAGGTAGACCATGACCTTTACATCAGGTACGGAAGGCCAGCCAGACTACTATGCCTACGAACTAGCGCTAGCCGCTCGCAAGGTGGTGACCGAGGTAACGCCGGTCCAACCGGGCCAGCAGGTGGTCATCACCGCCGACACCGCCAGCGACCCCCGGGTCGTGCAGGCCACCGCCCAGGCCACTTTCGCTGTGGGTGGGGTGCCCACCGTTATCTGGTACCCCACTTTGCCCCAGCCCTGCATGGACCCACCTGGCCCGGTGGCCAACGCGCTCCTCAAGGCCGACCTGTGGATCGAGTTCGCCACCGCCTACCAGCTCTACAGCCCGGCCTACGAGGCGGCCATTTCCGCTGGCTGTCCCTACCTGTGCCTGACGGGCATGGACGTGGATATGATGGTGCGCACCATCGGCCGCGTCGACTATCCTGCCCTGGATAAGATGAAGACACGGCTGTACGAGTTGTCCCAGGCGGCCGAGACCATCCGCGTCACCAGCCCGGCCGGCACCGACCTGACGATGAGGATTGACAAGGTGGGCGATGCTTTCTGGGAGCCGCCGCCGGCCGAGGGAGGCTACCCGGTGATGCTTGGGGGGCAGTCGGGCTTCATGGCTCACCATGGGAGCTTTCAGGGAACCCTGGTGTTCGACGGGTGTCTCTGGCCCCCAGCCGACCTGGGGCTGCTCAACTCCCCGGTGGTGTTGCACGTCGAGGAAGGCTACGTCCGGCACATCGAGGGAGGCCACGAGGCCAGGCTCTTCGAGCGCTGGCTGGCGAGCTTCGATGACCCGATCATGTACATGGTGGATCATGCCTGCTACGGTTTCAACCCTGGCGTGAGCCAACCCACGGGACGCATCCTGGAGGATGAGCGCGTCTTCGGCTGCATGCAGTTCGGCATCGGCCCTTCTAGCAAGGGGGCACCCAGCCACACCGATGGCGTGGTGCTCAACCCCTCGGTCTGGGCGGACGATGTACAGTTGGAAGAAGAGGGACGGTACGTCCACCCCGAGCTGATCGAGCTCTGCCGGGAGATGGGAGCTCTTGGCTACTGACATAACGAGGAGGTGTACCCAATGAGCTGGCCAGAGAAGGAACAAATCACCAGGGCTGTGTTGGACATGCTGACCATCAATCTGGACCTCAAAGAAGGCGAGAAGCTGCTGGTGGCGAGTGACGTCCCCACAGTTGAACATTGGTGGGACAAGGATCAGGCGGCGCTGGCCGAGATGCTGGAAAGAGCCATGCTGGCCAAAGCTGTCAGTGAGATCGCTTTGGAACACTATCCAGGTTGCACGGTGGAGTTCTACACCTATCCGGCGGTAGGGAGCCATGGAGCCGAACCGCCGCAGGTTGTGGCGGCGAAAATGCGTCAGCCGGACGTGGTGGTGGTGATCACCAGCTACTCCTTGTCTCACACGGCTGCTCGGGAAGGGGCGACAGAGGCGGGCGTCCGCCTGGCCAGCATGCCGACCTTCCTGGCCCGAATGTTTGTCCCCGGCGGCCCGATGGCCGTGGACTACCAGCAGGTGGCCACCGAAGGGCAGACCATTGCCGATTGGCTGACAGATGCACAGGAGGCAGTGGTCCGTACGCCGGAAGGCACTGACATGCACTTCAGCCTGGCTGGACGCCAGGGCAGGAATGATCACGGCCTGTACACAGAGAAGGGATCGTGGGGCAATCTGCCAGCCGGGGAAGCCTACATTGCTCCTCTGGAGGGTACTGCTCAGGGACAGTTAGTTGTTCCAGCCGGCTGGTATCCGGGGCTGAGGGAGAAGATGACGTTGCGCTTTCGGGATGGGCTGGTCTATGCACTGGAGGGCGGTGGTGCG
>Ga0209991_10001024_pt1 | contig 12634 bp, 9 predicted proteins | sample ChitaG_FD_183167 | JGI IMG/M metagenome (GOLD analysis project Ga0209991, IMG submission 183167) | Deep subsurface microbial communities from South Pacific Ocean to uncover new lineages of life (NeLLi) - Chile_00310 metaG (SPAdes)... | ecosystem: Environmental > Aquatic > Marine > Oceanic >...
CTATGCTCTCCACATAAGCTTTGGAATCTCCTGAAAGAAATACTTCAGCCTGTCCTCGATCATAAGCATAAAGAATTGGGATGAGATCTTGCTTCAGAAATAAATCCTTTATCCAGCGCAGCTCCTCTTTTTCTTCAGAAGTGAGCTCTGAAGACAGTTCTTCAATTTTTAAAGATTCCACCTGCTGCCGTGTCAAAGGCCTGCCACCATTTTTAATAATGGCTCGAACAAGCATGTCCGCTACCTCATCCCTCTTTCGAGCCGGGACAATGAAATCTGCCAGACCTAAGTATTTTATAATTCTTGGGGATGAAGTCGAGGTTCCCCCTGCAAGAATATAATAACGGCTTAAAGCTACAGCCAGTTCAGCATCACCTGTGGCCTTATATATAAGCTGGGAAAGAGTCAAAGTCCCTCTCAATCCTGGATATATTCCCAGGCGTGTTTCAGGAAAAGTGTAAGAAGTCCTGTCAGTCACAATGACCAGTGAATCTGGGTCAAAAGCAAAGGCAAGGGCAACTTCTACCCCTCCGCCAAAAGCCGCTCCATCCACGATTGCAACTTTCGGCTTGCCTTGACCTGTCATCTCGTGAAAGATAACATCATGCCAATGCGCGACATCATTCCTTAAACTCTGAAAATCACCTTGTTTTATGCTTTTTATGAAATTGGGAATATTAGCTCCAGCAATAAAAGTCTTTATGGGGATTGAATCAAAGATTATGGCTTGGACATTGTCATTCTCATTGGCCCTTCTAAAGAAAGCCTTTAAATCCTCAAAAACCAGATTATCCAGGGCATTGGCTGCTTTAGGATTTGACATCATGATTCTCGCTACCTTCTCCTCTTTTTCTAAGCCGAAGCTTACAGACTTAAATACAAGAGGCCAAGGTTCATTCTTTTGAGCCTGAGATATAAGAAGCTTAGGGATCGGAAAATTTATTTCTTTCCTGTGAGAAAGCTCCATTTTTTCTGTAATGATCCGTAAAACTTCGCTTATTCCCACTTTGTTCATGAGTGCAAACGGGCCCTCTATCCAGAGAAACGCATTCTGGCATAGTTTGTCGACCTCTTCCATCTCAATGACTCCTGCCCCCACGACTTCCACCGCAGTCATGAATCCAACCGCTAGAAATCTATTCTTGAGCGTATCGATCAGCATCAGATCTTTGGCCTCTTTTTTTGCCTCTTCTTCACGAACCCATTTTACGCTGGATTTGTCCTTAGCCCTCTCGTACTTATCCAATAATTTTTTATAACTTTCTGGGGGAGTGAAAAAATTGTCATATGTTTTAAAAAGAGGGTCATCAGGATTAGAGGAATCCGAAAAAGAACGCAGGGTGTAAATCCCGAGGGGAATTCCGGTAGTATCCATCAAACTAAGAAAGCCCACAGGCATATTAAAAGCCTTTTTCCCTGCTGCTTCAATGCTGGGAACATCAAGATTTTCGTCGACCATTCGGGCTGCCTCAAGCAAGAGAGAGATAAAAATAACATCAGCCGCACCTCCCTTGCGGCTGCTGAGGATGGGTGTTGCCAGTTTCCCTGCCAGTTTCATGTATTTTGCTGCAATCTCAATGCTTTCTGGAGAAGCGGTATCCGTACCCGCATATTCTCCTGCACGGTTCTTATGGGGAAGGTAAAAATAATGCATCCAGACAACTTTATCCGGCCTTTCGGTTTCTCGAGCCAGTATGTTTGTATCCAGAGAAGAAGAGTTTGATGCCAGGATAACGTGGAGAGCACAAAGCTTATCCAGCTTTCTGAAAATCTCTTTTTTTATCTCGATTTTCTCTGTTGCGGTTTCTATTACAAGTTTAATACTCTTCCCTTGACAGGCCTCTTCATAGCTTGTGGTTGCCAAAATTCGCCCTTTTATCTCCTGAATCTGGGAATCAGAAAAGATACCTCCCCGCTGGGCAGCCTCAAGCTCACCGTCTATGGTATCAAAGGCACGCTGCAAGATTCCATCGCTAATATCAACAAATCCAACATTGAAGCCGTTCTGAGCATAAGCCTGGGTTATGCTTGCGCCCATCGTTCCCGCGCCTATTACCAAAATCTCCACATCGTCCCATGTTATTCCTTCAGCACTTTTTTTATCCGGGTATCCCCTTTTCCTCTTCAATAATTCCTCCCGGTTTTCCTACATTCTCGTTTAACTCTCACCCAATGACTGCCTCTCTTTGTATTCCACAAGTCCAGGCTGAAGCCAAGCCTTTTTCTCCGAGAGTCCGGTGTGAGGTCATGTGGGTTTGATGAATCAAACCCCTACAGCAACATTAAGGTGGGCTTGATGAATCAAGCCCCTACAAATCAAGTCCCTACAAATCAAACCCTTACAGATCATTATTCTTTAGGTTTTGGTAAGACCGCCTCCATGAAAGATTCATCAATGGACTCTCCCTGGGCAATCAATTGCCTGTATTTGACAAAATCAATAACATCCTGGCCTGTAATCTTTTTTGTATTAAAGGCATTGAATCCCATAAATGCTTCAGTACTCATATTAGCAGCAAGCCAATGGCGATTGTAATTTTTCGCCAGGTCCCAGAAATATTTCTTTTTTGCCCTCACACTATCCAGAGACTTTATCAGACAGCCTGGAAAGAGGTTGGTAAATTTCCAGATGACACCATGAACAGCTTTATCCAAAAGCTCAAAATCAATGGCTGCTGTTTTGAGAAACTCCCGCGCCTTTTTTCCTTCTTCCCCTTTAACGAACTCTCCATATACGATTTCTCCATCCTCAACATATTTATCCGTAATGACCGCAGGGTTGCGGATGATATTTCCATCCTTTTTGATCACCGGAACTACCTGAGTGACCAGTCCCAGCCTTTTCATTTTGTAGGCACTCCAAAGTTCACAAGAGACACAATTCCAGATTGCATCTTCAATACTCAAGAACCATGGCAGAAAGTCCGAAGAGCCCCCATCAGGAGCTGAACCATGTCGAGGACCCGCCTGACCGAAAATAGCGGTGTCTGCAGAAATGGCAATATCACAGGCCATGCCTATCTCCTGGCCACCTGCAATCCTCATACCATTGACCCGGCATATTACAGGCTTTTTGCACATCAAGATAGAATCAACCATCCCGTTGAAAAGGTCCATGTATTCGCCGTATTCACTCGGTCTGCCGGAATAGTATTCAGCATACTCCTTGGTATTACCGCCTGTACAAAATGCTCTATCCCCTGCTGCTGTAAAAACAACCGCCACAACACTCCTGTCGAGAGATGCATTTTGAAATCCAGCTATAACTCCCTTCACCATCTCTGTGGTGTATGAATTGTATTGAGCAGGGTTGTTCAGGATAATCCAAGCAGAGTAAAGACCTTCAATTTCTTTACCTGAATGATCAAGAATAGGTCTCTTCTCATACATGGTGCAGGGCGGTTCCGTACCCCAATGTTCTTTTCCCCAAAGAGAATGATCTTTGAGCTCGTTATCTTTTTTTAACCATTCTAATCCCATATCGACCTCCTTATTAATAAAACATGCTTCAGTCTAAATCTGAAATAATGAATTCTTTATAGGCTGAATACTACTTTTTCAACAAATTTATGTCAAGAATAGGACGGGGTCAGATTTTATTATTAAAAAATGCTCATGTCAAAATGTAATCCTCTTGAGTCAGGCCTTATCATGTGAAAGCCTAGATACTCAAAGATAGAAAAATTTCTCTTATCAATGGTAAGGCCTAATCCCACAAAGTCTGACCCCAACTGAACAAAAGCTGAGAGGCGAGAAAACCTTGTGAAAGGATGAGCGGGCACGCTGTGCAAAATGGGGACTGTCCCTTTTGTATTGATAGGGACTCTCCTCATTTTGTGAGAGCGAAGACTGAAACCGAGCCTCTTTTACCTCGCTGGGGCAAAAGAGGCGTGTTTTCGAGCCACTCAGCCTGAGCTTCCCTTCAAGCAACGCTCTGAAGCTTCTTCTTCAGAGCTTCTGTAAACTCGGCTTCCACCTTTTTTGCCTTGGCCCTCATAATCCTGTCTCCAAACATTGCCAGTTTGCCAACTATGGCCGCATCACACCTGTAGGAAATTTCGACTTTACCCCCCCCGGTTTCCTTTAAATCTATGCTTGTTCTCTGAGTAAAACGGCCTGCCTTGCCAATATCCTCTCCTTCGCCCCTCATCTCAATGTGAGTTGGAGGCTCTACTTTTGTAAGGATGGTTTTAAACTTGAACCGTACTGAAATCGGGCCAACTTTTTGCTTGACTACACAATCATAGGTTTTTTCATCAAGGCGCTCTATCTTCTCTGCACCTGGAAGACAAGACCGCAGAGTTTCTGGCTCCAACAATGTATCCCATAATTTTTGAATAGGTGCTTTCAGCGTAAATTTGCCTTCAAGTATCATGTTTCCTCCGTAAATTTATATTGCCCGAGTGATCTTAATCCACCTTCTCTGCTTCTTTCTCAAGCAGCTCTGCCAAGGTCTTATAGCTCTTGTTTCCGGGCTCCATGGTTTGGATGAGCAAGAGCTCAACGAAATTAAGCCCTTTTGAATTGACCCAATCTTTGTGAGCCTGATCTCCGATTCCAAATACATGCCTGGCCAGATCCATGGTATCTGGCCAAATCTTTCCGCATAATGGACATTTATAACCCACGCTACGCCCTCCTTACTTTCCTTTTTTCTTTTTTTTCTCTCTGAGTGCTTCGAGCACCTTTTCCGGAGTGATAGGAAGATTCTTAACACTGAGCCCTGTAGCATGGAATATTGCATTGCCCAGAGCACCTGCTGTCGGATTGGTTAGACCCTCCCCCGCCTCCTTTGCCCCAAACGGCCCTTCAGGTTCATAGGTCTCCACTTCGATAACTTTTGTTTCTGGCATCTCCGTAGCCCTCAGAACTTTATAATCAACCAAATTCGGGTTTAAAATCTTTCCCTCATCCATGGGCAGGTCTTCTGTAAAACCATATCCTGCTGCCATAGCCATGGCACCTTCAAGCTGTCCTTTAACACCTAAGGGATTTATCACCTGTCCGCAGTCATGTGCAGTCACACAATTTTTAAGCGTTATTTTGCCGGTATCGGGATCAACTTCTGCTTCAACGGCCTGTACACCAAAACTGTATGCCGGAGATATCATACCTTTGCGGTGCGGGGTATAATGCCCACGCGCGATAATGGGCTGACCGTCCTTTCCACGTATTGCTTCTTTAACGACGTCATAATACAAAAGACCTCGCTCGGGACGGGCTATAAGGTGTATCCATCGATCCTTAATATCCAGGTCATAAACAATATTCGGGGACAGCTTTGCCACTGCATACTCAATGATTTGCCGTTTGGCCTCTGCAGCAGCCATCTTGACTGCATTTCCCTGCATGAGCGTCTCCCGGCTTCCCCAGGCACCAAGGTCTACCGGGCAATTGTCAGTATCTCCCATATGAAGCCGGATGTCCTCTATGCGTACACCCAACTCCTCTGCACAGATTATGGTCATCGTTGTATTCGAACCCTGCCCCATATCCTGAGAACCAACATAGAGGTCAACCTTTCCATCAATGTTTACCTGAATCACAGCTGAGGAAAAGGCATAAGGTGTATCAAACCAGTTAAAAATTCCCCCTGACATGAAACCATAAGCAGCAATGCCTATTCCTCGATTGGGAGGGAGTTTTCCCCTTGATTTGATCCATTTTTCTATCTTGTCGAGGCACTGGCTGAGGCCGCAACTCTGAATAGTTGCCTGTCCAGGAACTTCGTAATTGGGATACATGGCATTCTTCCGCCTGATCTCAATGGGATCAATCCCCAGATCATTCGCTATTAAATCAATCTGAGTTTCTGCACAAAAGGTTGCCTGAGGGGCTCCAAAACCCCGCATCGCTGAAGTAGGTGCAGTATTGGTGTAGACCCGGTATCCATCATACCGATAACTCGGCCAAACATAGGGGAACGCCTGGAAAAACCCGGTAAGATAGAGGGCCGTTGCTCCCATGGATGTATAGGCACCGCCCTCAGTAAAAACCCGGGCTTCTTTTGCTACAAAGGAACCGTCCTTCTTAACACCCGTCCTCAGATAATAGAACATAGGCGTACGGCGTTTGGTCGCCATGAACTCTTCCTCTCGTGTGAGTATGATTTTTACGGGTTTGAAAAGCTTCATGGACAGAAGCGAGCTGCAGAATTGAGCCGAATCGAGTTCAAACTTGCTTCCAAAACCTCCACCCGTATACCGCGAAACCACCCTGACGTCATTCTCTCTCAGCCCAAGCACCCAGGATAGCAAAACCTGGATGTAGTAATGAGATTGGGTTGACGTCCATACTGTTAATCTCTTATCAGGTGTAAAACTTGCTACGGCATTATGGGTCTCCATACACACATGGCTCTGTGATGAGCACCGGAACCAATCTTCACGAATATGGTCTGCCTTCTTAAATCCTTCGTCCACATCGCCCCACTCAATATGGCGCGTTACGTTTATATTCCGTTCGGCACGTTCGTGGAGCTGCGGGGCTCCTTCTTTTATCGCTTCAAGAGGCTCGAACACACCTTGCAGAGGTTCATATTCAACCTCAATCAAATCCAGAGCTTCTTCCGCCGTATCTTCATCAAGCGCAGCTACGGCTGCCACAGGCTCTCCGATGTATCGGACTTTGCTTCTTGCGAGGATTTCCTCATCGCAGAGCTCCTTAAAACGCCTCCAAATTCCCTGCTTTATTCCAAGCGTATCACTACCGGTAACGACTGCCTTTACACCAGTTAAACCTTCTGCTTTACTTGTATCAATATTGAGGATCTTTGCATGGGGATAGGGACTTCTTAAGATCTTGCCATAGAGCATGTGGGGCAGCTTAATGTCAAAAGCATACTCTGCTCTACCGGTTATCTTTGCAATTCCATCGATGTTATGGACGGGAGTGTTTATGACCGTATACTTTTTCATCATTTTTTCTCCTTGTACCTCCCATCAGCCACTGCCTTTATGGCTCTGATAATGCTGTTATAACCGGTGCAGCGACAAATATTGCCGTGGATACCTTCTTTTATTTGCCTATTTGTTGGATTCGGGTTTTCATTCAACAGAGCTGTGGCCGACATCAGCATCCCCGAAGTACAGAAGCCGCATTGATAGGCGCTATAATCCAGAAATGACCTTTGAAGGAAACTCAGTTTCCCTCCATCCGCAAGCCCCTCTACTGTAGTTATTTCAGTGCCGTCGGCCTGCATCGCCAAAACCGAACAGGATTTAACTGAAGCACCATTGAGCAGGACCGTGCATGCACTACATGCTCCAGTATTACATCCCTTTTTCGTTCCCGTAAGCCCCAGTTCATCTCTCAACACCTCAACCAGCAGTTTTTTAGGCTTAATATAAAGCTCGTGGTATTCGCTGTTGACGGTTATATGCAATAATTGCTTTTCCATATTCAGAGACCTCCTTATCAGGTTAGGGTTATGGCTTGTTCCCAGGCCTTCCTCACCATCTTTTTTGTGAGAGCTTTTACTAAATGTCTTCTATATTCCTCGGTAGCATGAATGTCAGCAACAGGATCAGCCTCCTCTGAAGCTTTTTTACCGATTTTTTCGAGCAAGCCTTCATCGAGCTTCTTTCCTATCAATATCTGCTCTGCTTTTTTTGCCCGTATAGGGGTCGCGGCAGCGGCTCCGAGGACAATCCGTGCATCTTTGCAACTGGAACCTCCATCGTCCACAGTTAGTGAGGCAGCAACCGATACAATCCCCTGGTCGTTCTTGATAATATTGAATTTCTCGTACATTATGGCTGTTTTCGGAGGAATAGCTGGCAGCTGGACTTCAAGCAGAAGTTCACCCTCCTCGAGTGCTGTCTCAAAGAAGTCAACAAAAAATTCCTCCAGTGGCAAAATCCGTTCTTTTTCCATATTGGCCATTTTCACTATGGCATTCAGTGCAATAAATACTGGTCCCGGGTCGCCTGCAGGGTCTCCATGGGCAAGATTCCCGCCAATGGTTCCCCAGTTGCGGGTCTGAACAGAAGCCAGGTTTTCTTCCATGTCAACCAATACAGGATAATGCTTCTTAGTTATCGATGATTTCTCTACTTCCCTGTGGGTGGTAGTGGCACCGATTTTTAGCCCCTCTTTCGGCTTGAAGTTGATGTAACTCAGCTCTTCAACACCCTTGATGTCGATGAGATTCTCCGGTGCTACTAATCCCTGACGCATCAGAATAAGTAGCGATTGTCCTCCACAAATGATTTTGTAGTCATCCTTGTGCTTTTCAAGTAAATCAAGGGCTTCCTTTATAGTTTTGGCTCTTGAGTAAACAAAATCCCTTATCATTTTCCTTTCCTTTCTGCAAATTCATTTAGGATTAACCACTTTGGGCTTGGGGGGAGCAGCGATGGCATTTTGAACGGTTTGTTGACCCTGCTGCTCAACGATTTCTGTTTAGATTTCTCCTCTTGGTTTCCTAAATATCCTCGATATTTGGTGTAAAAACAGAGGTAATAGTGCCTTCCTCTATATTGAGGGCATTCCCGGCACAATTCTTTTGAAAAGGGGCATAACATTTTTGTTTTTGCCATATGTCATCCTCCCCTGACAATTAAAAGTTCAGGCACTTTTATTTTTCTTTTATCTATAACAGCGACCAGAAAAAAAGTTATCAGGCTTACCATCCAGCAGAAATAGATTGGATGGGAAAGGCTATGTTTTTGAAAAAAGGATGCAAGTTGAGGAAAAATAAACCAGAGGGCAAGGGCAACCATAGATAAAAGTAAAGTCCATGTGGCATGACCGCGCCGGCATATTCCTGGCAAGAAAAGGGTCATCAAAGTCACTAAAGTATAAGCCGTAGTCAAGGAGAGTCCGAGAAGCAATGTTTTAATAATGCCAGAGCCAGAAATTAAAATAGCAAGAAGGTATGTGAAAACGCTCAAAACAAAAACCGATATTCGAGAGATTATTCTCTCTCCTTTTTCTTTAAGGTCAGGGGCGACAAACCTCTTGATTAAATCTCCAACAACCAGAGTGGCACTCCCCACAAGAAGGGCGGATGCAGTAGACACATCAGCAGCCCAGAGCCCGGCCAGAACAAGACCTGCCACAATAGGGCTCAGGCTCAAAACCGTAAGAGGTAGAGCTTTTGTGGCTATAATTCCCGGATGAAGAACGGTCGCAGAAAGACCGATAACAGCGCTCATGAAACCCACAGGAAGAATAATCAATCCCCCTAAGATAAAACCTTTGCTGGCAGAAAAGGAGTCTTTGGCAGCAAAAGTTATCTGAACCACAGACTGCACTGAAAAGGTCATAGTACACATAACCACAAACCAGGCGATAATGAGCGGCAAACCGATTGCTCCTAAATCAAAACCAGGATGCTGAGGAGGAAGTTTAGCCACAAGCTCTCCAAATCCACCAATCTTTCTTACTGCTATGACCGCTCCTAAAAGAACTCCTGCATAAATGAGAATTACATTGATGATATTCGTCAGGCCTGCTGCCCAAAAGCCGCCAATCAAGGTTATCCCCACAAAAACTACTGCAGTAACAAACATACCCTGCTTGAGGCTAAACACATCAGGGAGAAGAGAAGAGAGGATGGCACCTCCGGCTATATACTGAAGAGAAGTAATGATTATCTGTAAGACGAGCTGTCCAAGCACACCTATTACCCGGCCAGAAATGCTGTAATGTCTTTCGAAAAACTCTGGAAGGGTGCTGACTTCCATCTGACGGTAACGGCGGGCAGCGATAAGTCCAACTAAAATCGCCCCTGTGGCCCAGGCTGCATTATACCAGCCTGCTGATATTCCATTTTTGTAGGCACTCTCTGCCACTCCAATCGTAGAAGCACCCCCAACAGCAAGGCCGGCTAGAAGTGGAGCAACGACCCAGAAAGGGAGGCTCCTGCCAGCCAAAAGGTATGCAATCATCCCTCCCCGGCTGAGGCGGCGTGTCACCCAGGTAATCACATAAAGAATTACAATGTAAATACAGACAATGCTCAAAGGAATCCAGTTCATACTTTTATCGTTAAACGGGTTTGATGAATCAAACCCCTGCGTTTTTTATGTTCAACCGGTGGGTTTAATAAATTAAACACCTACAATTTTAAGGCGGGCATCGACAACTACCGCTCCCTTACCTTTCTTAAAAGCAAAGACAGGATTTAAATCCATTTCATCTATTTCAAGAAAATCAGAGGTAAGCTGAGAAAGACGAATCAGAATTTCAGCCAGCTTATTGATATCCACCGCCTTCTCCCCTCTTGTACCTTCAAGAATAGGGTATCCCTTGATGGAACGAATCATCTCCAAAGCATCTTCTCTGGAAAGAGGTGCTAACCTGAATTGAACATCCTTTAGAGTCTCGACAAAAACTCCACCTAAGCCAAACATAAGCGTTGGATGGAGCCCTTCATTCCTTTTGGCTCCTATAATAACTTCTTTACCGCCTTCCATATATTCCTGAAGAATAAAACCAGGCTTTTCTTTCTCAAACTTCCTGGCCATTTCTTTAAAAGCAGCCTGAAGCGCTGCTTTGTCTTTGAGGTTTACGGTAACACCTCCCACTTCTGTTTTATGGATAATCGATTCAGCATCAACCTTTAAAACAAGGGGATATCTAAGTTTTTGAGTAGCCTTCTCGATTTCATCTTCTTTATTTATTCTAGTGGTCATCACGGTTGGAACTCCATAACATTGAAGAATCTCAAAAACATCATCCTGGGGAAGGAACTTTTCTTTGCCTCTGTGGCGGCTTATGATTGATTCTGTTTTGCTCTTATCAATTTCGAATTTTTTATAGGAAGGAGCTTTTCTCTGGATAATCTGGCCGTATTTCGTCATAGCATAGAGAGCTCTGGCTGCTGATTCTGCAAAATCATAAACCGGAATGCCACTTTCTCTAATAAGGCGGATAACTTCAGCCCATTTTTCTATTGTCATCACCTGGCATACGATCGGCTTCTGGGAAGCCTTCCCAATCTCTCCAAGCTTCCGGGCTATCCCTTCACAATCGACAAATGGAGCTGTGACAAAAACAAGCAGAAGGGAATCAATATTCGGGTCCTTGAGAAGAGTCTCTACAGTTCCTCCGTACTGCTCGGGGCCTGCTGTGGCAACAACATCGACTGGATTAGAAACAATAGCCTCCTTAAAAACAAGCTTGCTAAGGGTTTCCTTGGTTTGAGGGCTCAACTCGGCTAATTTAAGTCCGGCTGATATGCATTCATCTACTCCAATTATTGCAGGCCCCCCTGTATTGGTCACAATAACAACCCTATCTCCTTTAGGAACAGGCTGGTTAGAAAAAGCAATTGCCGCCTCAATCATATCCTCCTGGGAGTGAAAACGGAGAACCCCGCTCTTTTTAAAGATCACGTCTGTAAGAGTCTCCTGTTCGATCAAAGCGCCAGTGTGAGAAGCAACAGCTTTAACTCCTTCAGATGTCTTTCCTGCCTTCAAGGCAAGAATAGGCTTCTTGGGAGTTACACGGCTTGCCACCTCGAGAAAACCGGCAGGATCCTTTAAGGTTTCAATATGAACCATGATTACTCTTGTCTCTTCATCCTGGCCATAATAATCAATGATTTCATTCATGCTCACATCTGCCTCGTTCCCAAAACTCGAATACATCCTTATTCCCATCCCTATACGATAAAGATGCAATTTCAACGTCTCTCCTACTCCTCCACTCTGGGCGACTATAGAGATATTTCCAGGACTCATGGGCACAAAGGTGAAGTTGGCGTAAACGGAAACTTCAGGATCAGAATTTTGAATACCCTGGGAGTTTGGTCCATAAATACGCATTCCATACTTATGGGCAATTTCAACGATCTGCTTTTCAAGCTTAAGCCCTTCCTCTCCAACCTCTTTAAAGCCAGCCGTATGGACGATGGCAAACTTCACTCCCTTCTTGCCGCATTCTTCAAGGACAAAAGGAACTAAAGTATTTTTAATGGAAATATTCACTAGATCTATCTCATCGGGCACATCAGTAACAGAGGGATAAGCTCTGAAACTTTTGATGAACTTTGATTTAGGATTTATCGGGTAAATGGGGCCTTTATAATTGTGATCAAGAAGGTTTTTGAGAACAATATGGCCGATGCTCAAGGGATTATTTGAAGCCCCAATGATTGCCACAGATCTTGGTTTAAACAGTGCATCAAGCATTTTTACCTCCTTTTTCTTCTAATGCATACAGGGCCGCTCCAAAAGCGCCCGTTAATTGAGGAAGGGGAGTCACAAATATCTTTTTACCCAATTTTTCCTCGAACATACTTACTAAAAAAGGATTATGAGCCACTACTCCCCCACTCATAACTATATTCCCTTCTAGAGGGTCCATCTCAAGTGCTCTTTTTATGACCGAGCCAAAAATACCTTTGATAATGTCCTTTACTTCAACACCTTCTCTTATTCTAGTCAGAATTTCTGTGGCTGAAAATACTGTGCAGTAGCTTCCAATCTGAATGTTTTTCTTGGACTTCTCTGCAAGTCCATTAAGTTTTTCAATCTTAATTTGGAGGCGATTGGCCATCTCTTCAAGAAAAGCTCCTGTCCCCGCCGCGCACTTCCGGTTCATCTTGAATCCTGTTCTTTTTCCAGAATCATTAACTTTTATAATCTTACTATCCTGCCCACCGATATCAATCAAGGTGTGGGCA
>Ga0209991_10001025_pt1 | contig 12634 bp, 14 predicted proteins | sample ChitaG_FD_183167 | JGI IMG/M metagenome (GOLD analysis project Ga0209991, IMG submission 183167) | Deep subsurface microbial communities from South Pacific Ocean to uncover new lineages of life (NeLLi) - Chile_00310 metaG (SPAdes)... | ecosystem: Environmental > Aquatic > Marine > Oceanic >...
ACTACGGGGTTTATTCGCCAGTTACTCTTTCCACTTCTTCAATAGTGGTCAGTCCTTTTAAAACCTTTATTAAGCCATCTTGATGTATAGTAACCATCCCTTCTTCGATTATTTTTTTTCTCAAAACAGCAATTGAAGGAGATCTTAAAATAAGCTTTTCCATTTTTTCGTCAACTAAAAAAGCCTCAAAAATTCCAATTCGGCCTCGATAGCCGGCAAAATTACAATCTTTGCATCCTTTAGCCTGAGGAATTTTTAAGGCTGAACCAATTTTTAGAATCTCTACTTCTTTTGGGATTCCTTTCAAGACTTTTTTAAATTTTTTAAGAATTAAAGAAGAAACCTTTTCAAGTTTCCTACATTTTTTACAAATTCTTCTGATTAATCTTTGGGCAATAACCATATTAATAGCTGAGGCAATATTGGCTGGTTTTTCTCCCAAAGCCTGAAGCCTGGCAATGGTTCCAGCAGCGTCGTTGGTATGTAAAGTAGTTAAAACTAAATGGCCGGTAAGAGCTGCCTGGAGAGCAATTTTAGCCGTTTCTAAATCTCTAATTTCTCCGACTAAAACAACATCTGGATCTTGCCTCATAATCGACCTTAAGCCATTAGCAAAATCATATCCTTTTTCCGGGGCCACCTGGGTTTGAGATATGCCTTCTAAATGATATTCAATCGGATCTTCAATGGTAATGATTTTTATTTCTGGTCTTTGAATCCTTTTTAAAAAAGCATAAAGGGTAGTGGTTTTCCCAGAACCAGTTGGGCCAGTAACAATAATCATTCCATTCGGCCTCTTAATTTCTTTTTTAAAAATTCCTAATAGATCTTTTCTTAGACCCAAAGCCTCCATCGCAATTAGGGTTTTGGGATTTAAAATTCGCAAAACAATTGATTCTCCATATTCAGCTGGCAGAGTTGAAGCCCTGATTTCAATAGCGTAAAACCCCAAATCAATCCTACGGGGAGGCACCTTCGGCGTCAGTGCTTTCGCAAATTTCGGGGCTCCCGAAATTAAAATTGAAAATCTGCCATCTTGAGCTCGGTCAGTAACGTTTAATTTAATACCAGAAAGAAGTTTAATTCGAGAAAGAAGCGATCGATAGGTTTTCCGATCAAGAAACATAACGTCTTGCAAAATACCATCAATTCTGACTCTGAGCTTAGCTTGATCTTCTTCGGGCTCAATATGTAAATCAGAAGCTTCTAAAACAATTCCTCCACCCAATAATATTTCTGAAATTTCAGTAATTCTCTTCCCCAAAAGCCCCTCGATTACTTGCCTGAAATCAGGGATATTTTTTATCTTTTTCTGAAGGTCAACAATGATAGTCTGGGGGATTCTTATTTCACCAGTAATTTTTACCGCAGTCGAATTCATAAATATGGTGAGTCCTTTTTTATCCCGGAATTTACATTTTTCTAAAGTTCCTTAAAGTAAAAAGAGGAGGCCCTCTGAGTTATTAAAGACTATCTCATTTTTTGAAAATAGTCAAATAAAATTTTATGAAATCTAAATATCTAACCAACTCTCCTTCTCAGACCAAAAAATTGGGAGAAATTTTAGCCAAAGAAATTTTATCCCGTCCCCAACTTAGGGACAGGATAAAAAAACCTTCTCTTAAAGGAAAAGCTTTTGTTATTGGTTTAAGGGGAGATTTAGGTGGAGGGAAAACCACTTTTTTAAAAGGTTTTGCCAAAGGTTTAGGAATAAAAGAAAAGATTTTAAGCCCAACTTTTATTATAATTCGGCGGCTTAAAATCAACAATTTAACAATGAAGCAATTTACCAATTTTTATCACATTGATTGCTATCGAGTTCAAAATTCCAAAGAAATTTTAGACCTCGGATTTAAAGAAATTATTTCTAATCCCAAAAATATCGTAGCTATTGAATGGGCAGAACACATCCGTAAAATCTTACCACGAGATGTCTTGATATTGAAATTTGAATTTATTAAACAAAATACGAGAAAAATTATCCTTGAGTTAAAAGTTAAAAATGAAAAGTTTAAAGTTACAGTTTAAAGTCCAAAATTATTTTAAAACTTTTAACCTTGGATTTGACTTTTAATTTTTAACTTTGGACTTTTAACTTTTTGCCCTCTCTTCGGAGGTTTTTTTATTTGTGTTAAAATAAAAGAATGGAGAATAAAAAGAAATACTTACTCATTATTGATGGCAATGCTTTAGTCCACCGTTCTTATCACGCTCTCCCCCCCTTAACAACCAAAAAAGGCGAGTTAATCAATGCTATTTATGGGTTTTTATTAGTTTTTTTTAAGACAGTTAAGGAACTTCAGCCAGATTTTATTGCGGCTACTTTTGACTTGCCTTTTCCTACTTTTCGGCACCAAAAATTTAAGGCCTATAAAGCTACTCGGCCAAAAACTCCTGATGAGCTTTGTCGGCAATTCCCAAAATTAAAAGAGATACTTCGAGCTTTTAATATCCCAATTTTTGAAAAAAAAGGCTTTGAAGCAGATGACCTTATTGGCGCGATCGCTAAGCTTGCCCGTCAAAAACAAGCTTTTCCTAAGGTAGAAACCATTATTCTGACCGGCGATTTAGATACCCTGCAATTAATTAATTCCCAAACCAAGGTTTCTACTTTTAAAAAAGGAATAAAAGAATCGATTTTATATGATGAAGAGAAAGTTAAAGAAAGGTATCAAGGCTTAACCCCAAAACAACTCCCTGACTTCAAGGCCTTAAAAGGAGACCCCTCAGATAATATTCCTGGAGTTCCTGGAGTTGGCGAAAAAACTGCCATTAAACTGATAAAAGAATTCGGGAGCTTAGAAAATTTATACCAATACATAGGGCAGATAAAAATTCCGCGTAAATCCACTTCTAAAAAAGAAGAAATCTGCGTAAATCCGCGTCTTTTAGCCGTGCTAAAAGATTATAAAGAACAAGCTTTTTTTAGCAAGATGCTTGTTGAAATTAAAATTAATGTGGTCATTGATTTCAATTTAGAAAAATGCCAATGGGGGAAATATGATAAGGGAAAAGTATCTCAGCTCCTGAAAGATCTCGAATTCTATAGTTTAATTACCCGTCTGCCCTAGTTCAGTTTATTGGCTTAAATTTTCTCTATTTTGTGTTAAAATAAAATAAAAATCAGCAATAATTTATGAACAAAATCTTAATTGAAAAAGAAGAACTTATCAGAAGACGTGACCAGCTGATTAATATTAGGTTTCCGACGATAAGCTGCCTTCTTTTTTTTATACTTCTTTTTAAATTATTCCTCGATGTCCCTTTCTCAAATTTATTGTTTTTCCTTGTCTCTCTAATGCTTATCACCACCCTTATTTACGCTTTTATTCTTGATAGAATAAAAAGTCCCTCTATCCCCCTGATTATCAAAAGTTACTTTGCCTATATGCTCCTTGATTTAATAAACCTAACAATAATTATTTATTTCTTAGGAGGAGTTCTCTGGATTGGTTTTATTTTTTACGCCTTTTATATTTATATCAACTTTTTAATTCTCCCTAGAAAATATGCCTTTTTTCTAATAGGCTACTGCGCTTTTTTATGTAGCCTGGTGGCGGTTAGCCAGTATTATTTGGATGTTTATCCTTATGAACACATTTTCTCTTTAGAAGAAAGAAACCCCCAAAATCTTTCTTATTTAGTGACGACCGGAGTAGCAGCTATCGCCTTTTTGTTTCTTATAGGTTATTACGGCGATGTTTTTTATAAACTTTTGCGAGAAAAAATTGAAGAACTTCAAAAAACAAAAGGATTGCTTGAAGAAGAAAGAGCCTCTCTGAAAATTAGGGTCGGAGCTAAAACAGAAGAGCTTTGGATAGAGAGAGAAAGTCTTCAAGAGAAAGTCAAAGAAAGAACAAAAGAGTTAGAAGCAGAAAGAAAAGAATTAGCTAAAAGAATAGCTGAATTAGAAAAATTTCATAAGCTAGCCGTTGGCCGAGAATTAAAAATGCGGGAACTCAAAAGCGAAATTGAAAAAATGAAAGGGGAATTAAAGAAAAATTCACCGAGCGCATAAAGAGATTATCTGCTCGGCAAAGGTCGAAGATAAAAAAACTTAAAAAATAAGAAATTATGGAAGAAATTAAAAAAGCTGAATTAGAAAACTTAATGAAACTTGAGGGTGAAGCAAGGGGAGCGGTTTTTCAAACCGATGCTAAATATGTTTTAGAAAAAGAAGGAGAAGAAGGGCTTAAGAAATTAGAAGAGGGAGTAAAAAGTTTAGGATATGATATTGATTATAGGACCGGGAAAGCTACAGATTGGCACCCGGTTGGCTTAAGGATAATTTCGCTTTTACTGATAAAAAATACTTTCGGCTGGTCAGATGAAGAGATTCGAGAGATGGGCAAGACCGCTCCGAAGTTTTCATTTATCGTAAAGTTTATTTTTAAGATTTTTGCCCCAATAAAAAAATTGGTTAAAGAAATACCCGGCTACTGGAAAGAACACTATACTATAGGAGAGCTTGAAGTAGCAAAATTTGACGAGCAAAACAAAGAATTAACTCTTCACTTAAAGGAAATTAAGGCCCATCCCATTTTTTGCTTATACCTTGAGGGATATTACGAGAGGGTTATTATGTTTGTAGAGCAGAACGTTACTGTCCGCGAGACAAGATGTATGTTTAAGGAAGATCCCTATCATGAATATTTCTTTACCTGGAAGTAATCCATATGGAGAAAGAAAATAAGAATTCTCAAAGAAGAGAAATTAAGCTTCTCTTAGAAGACTTAAAAACGCTCGAAAGCTACGCCGAGGACCTTTGGCATTTCTTGCCAATCCCGGTGTGCCTCACAAACCCCTCTTTTAACATTGTTAATGCCAGTAAAGCTCTAGAGGAGAATTCTGGCTATAAAGGACTTGAAATAATCGGAGAAAATTTAAAAAATTTCCTAAAAAATTTTGAAGGAATAAAAAAAGAATTAATAATAAAAGAAACGATTTCTGGCAAAGAAGAAATTTTCCTGACGAAAAGAGAAAAAGAAATTCCGATTAATCTCTCGGCTAAGACAAGGAAAGACGAAAAAGGAAATATTACCGGTTATTTTTTCGCCTTTATTGACCTAACTGAAATTAAAGAAAAAGAAAAGGAGCTTCAAAAGAAAATTAAAGAACTCCAGAAATTTACAAAATTAGCCATTGGTCGAGAAATTAAAATGGTAGAACTCAAAAAAGAAATAGCTTGCCTTAAAAAAGAGATTACTGTTAAAAGATAAAAATGAGAAAAAACAGAAACAGTGAGGCCAGGGAATTTTTGCCAAGGATTATAGCTGATATTGATCAGAGATTCCTTATTACCAGCTTTTTTCTCTTAGCAATGCTTATTTTAAAGCTTGGTTTTAAGATTCCCCTTCCTAACTCATTGTTTTACTTAGTTTCTTTACTTTCTTTAATTGCTATTCCTGTTACCGTTGTTTTAGAAAAAACCAGGGCGAGAACTCCCCGGCTGGCAATCAATTTTTATTTTTTCTTTCTCCTTTTTGATTTAATCTTAATAACGGCAATTATCTATTTTGTTGGAGGGATAACCTGGATAATGCCGGGCATCTACCTTCTCTATGCCGTTAATGCCTTTTGGTTATTTCCTCCCCGGCAGGCCATTTTTTCCGTTATCTACACCAGCTCCCTTTTAGTTTCTCTCGTCGTCCTTCAATATTTTAGAATTTTATCTCATCCTGCAATATTTTTACCTGAAGCAAAAAGTCCCCAGAATTTCCCCTATTTTCTAACAACAATAATTGTGGCTTTAGTTATTCTTGGATTTCTGGGACACACTGCGGATATTTTTTATCGGCTTTTGCAAAGAAAAATTAAAGAACTTAGGCAGACAAGAAAAAAACTTGAAGAAACAAAGAAATTTCTCGTGGCTGAGGTTGAAAAAAGAACAAAGGAGCTTAAGGCGGAAAAAAAGAGATTAGAGAAGGCAATAAAGGCGAGAACAAAAGAGCTTGAAGAGAAGAGAGAAACGCTTAAGGGGCGGGTTAAAAAACTTTCTGATTTCCATAAAAAAGCTGTTACTAGAGAATTGGAAATGGCTAAAATAAAAGAAGAAATAACAAGGCTTAAAGGATTAGAATTAAATAAATGAAAAATATTCCATCAGAAATAACGGAAACCCTGGAGAGATTTAGGACTAATGTTAGCCTAAGATTACCAGTAATCTCCTGCTATCTTTTACTTACCCTTATTTTAAGAGAAGGATTTTTTATTCCCCTTCCCTATATCATTTTTGGCATCCTTTCCTGGATGTTAATTTCATCTTTGTTTTTAAGTTTTTATTTTGAAAATTTTACCCCAAGCGCAAAAACAATAATTAATGGACTTTTTCTCTACATGTTTTTTGATCTTTTCGTGATAACTTTAATTATCTACTTTCTGGGAGGACTCTCTTGGCCAAGCTTCATTTTTTACTCATTCTATCTTCTTTTAAATTTCATGACTTTTCCCCGTCACTACGCTATCTTTCTTACTTCTTGGATTGCTTTTCTTTTTTTAGGGCTGTCCCTTTCCCAATATTTTAATTTTTTACCTCCTCAATCTTTATTCCCCTTAGAAACTCAGACTTATTTCAATTTTTCCTATGTTTTAACAACAACCATTGTCTTCGCCGCAACTATCCCTTTGGTTGCCTATTTTGGCTGGGGTTTTTACCAAATGTACGCAGTCAAAATTAAAGATCTAAGAAAAATAGAGAGCACGCTCGAGGGAGAAAAAACTGCTTTGGAAACCCGCGTTCAAACAAGAAAAAGACAACTTATAGAAGAGAAAGAGAAATTAGAAGAAAGAATTAAGGTAAGAGCAAAAGAACTTGAAAAAGAAAGTAGAGAACTTGAAGAAAGAGCCGAAGAATTAGCGAAATTCCAGAAAGTAGTGCACGGCCGAGAATTAAAAATGCGAGAGCTCAAAAAAGAAACAGAAAGGTTAAAAAAGAAATTAAAGTAAAAAAAGCATGAATCAAATTCTAAATCCCGCCAATTATTATTTCAACCTTTATGCCATTCCACCTTTGATTGTAGGTTTTACAATGTTCCTTCTTGGGCTATTTGTCTTTCTTCAGAATAGGAAATCAGTAAACAATTTTTCTTTTTTCCTTTTAATGTTGATTGCTAGTATCTGGCTTTTTGGAAGCTCGCTTACTTGCTTTGCTAAAAACGAATGGACAATGCAATTTTGGTATCGGTATATGAGCATTGGGATGGCTTTCGTCGCGCCCTGTATCTATTTTTTTGCCACAGCCCTTTCCGGAAAATTAAAAAGACAAAAAATTTTTGTTTTAACAAGTTTTCTAATCTCTTTTGTCTTTTTTATATTGGCGACAAGAGATTTTTTTATTGCTGAAATACATAAAGAATACTGGGCATATGTTGCAACTTGGGGGCCACAAAGTTACCCTTTTATAGCCTTCTTTTCGGTTTTAGCAATAGTAAGTCTTTTAAACCTCATTTTCAGCTATAAAAAGGAAAAAGAGCTTATTAGAAAGAGGCAACTGAAAATAATGATTATAGCCTTCCTGCTGATTTATCTTGCTATGGTTGATTTTGGCTCTGCTTTTGGAATAAAAATATATCCTCTTGGATTTATTCCAGCTTTCATCTTTTCTGTGATTACCGCCTATGCCATCATCAGATACAGATTGATGCTTATCACGCCAGCCCTAGCTGCCGATGCTGTGATTACTGCCCTAACCGATTCTTTAATTTTAGTCAACCCGGAAGGAAAGATAGTTCTTGTTAATAGAGCTACCTCCGACCTTTTGGGCTACGAGAAAGAAGAATTGGTTGGCAAATCAATAGATTCTCTTGCTAAAGGAAAACCAGTCTTTAAAGAATTGATAAAAGAAGAAATCATCAGAGATTATGAGATAAGTTACTCTACCAAATCCGGGGAGAGAATTCCAGTCAGTTTAAGTAGCACCCTAATAAGGGATAAAACCGGAGGATTAACCGGGGTGGTCGTGATAACCCACGACATAAGAGAAACGAAGCGTCTGATCACTCAGTTAGCAGAGAAAATTGAGGGTCTTGAGAGTTTTAGCCAGGAGGTAGAAAAAGCCAGATTAGCTACTCTTAATATTTTAGAAGATGTAGAAGAAACTAGAGGAGAATTAACAAAAGAAAAAGAAAGGATTGAGAACATTATTTTATCTTTTGTTGACGGCTTATTAGTTCTCAAAGATTCAGAGGTTTTACTTTTAAATCCCAGTGCTGAGGGAATATTAGGAATTGAGGCGAAAGATATCATTGGAAAATCTCTAAATCTCTTGTCAAAATATTCGAATATCAAGATTCTTTCTCAATTTCTGAAAGAAAACAAAAAGCGACCGCTCATTCGAGAAGAAATCATTTTCCCAAAACCAGAAAGAACTTTTCAAATCACCGCTATTGCAATAGCTGCCAGCCAAGATTTAATTATTTTGCATGATGTCAGCAGAGAAAAATTAATTGAACAAATGAAGACCGAATTTGTTTCTTTGGCTGCCCATCAGCTAAGAACGCCACTATCAGCAATTAAATGGACTCTTCGGATGATTTTAGATGGAGATGTCGGTAAGATAACTAAAGGCCAGAGGAATTTTTTAGAAAAGACTTATCAGTCAAACGAGAGAATGATTGGCCTAATTAACGATCTCTTAAATGTTGCCCGAATTGAGGAGGGAAGATATCTTTATAAACTTGTTCCCGCCCAGATCGAAGATATTATTCAATCGGTGATAAATCCTTATAAAGAGGAAATCAAAAGGAAAAAAATTATTTTCGAGTTTAAGAAACCAAAGAAGAAACTTCCTAAAATTAAGGTTGATGTGGAGAAAATAAATTTAGCTATTCAAAACCTTCTGGACAATACTATAAAATATACCCGGCCGGGGGGCAGGGTGACAGTTTCTTTGAAAGGTGGTATAAAGGAAATAGAGCTCGGGGTGACAGATACCGGAGTAGGAATTCCCGAAGATCAACAAGAAAGAGTGTTTAGCAAGTTTTTCCGGGGAGCCAATGTCATTAGATTAGAGACCGAGGGAGCTGGGCTTGGTCTCTTTATTACTAAAAACATTATTGAGGCCCACGGTGGCAAAATTTGGTTTGAGTCCGAAGAAAACAAAGGTACAACCTTTTATTTCACTTTACCTGTTAAGAAAACTTGAAGAAGTTATAAAACAATTTTAATATATAGATAGAAGCCGATAACACGCTGATAAGTACGCCGATCAAGCGCTGATTCAGCGTAAAATCAGCGTTTACAATCAGCGTTAAATCAGCTTCTACCAAAAATGGCCAAGAAAATTTTATTAATCGAAGATGAACAACTAATGATTGAGTTATTGGAAAGGAAATTAAACCAGGAAGGCTATGAAGTTTCAGTTGCCAGAGATGGCGTAGAAGGGCTAGAAAAGATGAGAGAAGAAAAACCCGATCTCATTTTGCTCGATATTATTATGCCTAAAATGGGCGGCTTTGAAGTAATGGAAGAGATAAATAAAGATGTTGAGCTAAAGAAAATTCCAGTAATTGTAATTTCTAATTCTGGTCAACCCGTTGAACTCGATCGTGCCCAACGCTTGGGAGCTAAAGACTGGTTGATTAAAACTGAATTTGATCCTCAGGAAGTATTAGATAAAGTAATAAAGCAAATCGGTAAATAAACAAAGAACAAAGAACAAAGAACAAGATAATACCTAAAATAAAAGATTGTTCTCTGTTTATTGTTCACTGTTCATTGAGTTTATGGCCAAAACTATTCTTATAATTGAGGACGACAAATTCTTAAGGGAATTAATTGCTCAGAAACTTCTTAGGGAAGATTATGGGGTTTCGGAAGCGGTTGATGGGGAAGAGGGAATAAGAAAAATTAAAGAGGAAAAACCTGATTTAATTTTACTTGACCTGATTTTGCCAGGAATCGATGGTTTTGAAGTCTTGACCAGGATGAGAGATGATCCCGAGATTTCTTCTATTCCCGTGATTATTCTTTCCAATCTTGGCCAAAAAGAAGATGTCGAAAGGGGCTTAAAGCTTGGAGCAAAAGATTATCTAATTAAGGCTCATTTTACTCCCGGCGAGATTATCGAGAAAATTAAAAAATTCCTTAAATAAAATCATCTAAACATGTAAACATCTAAGCATGTTTACATGTCAATATGCTTAAATGTTAAAATGAAAAAACATGCCGGAACTTCCTGAAGTGGAGACAACTGTTCGTGATTTACAAAAAGCCATCCTCGGTCGAAAGATCGAGGATGTTTGGTCTGATTTCAAGAAAATGGTGAAGAGACCAAAAGACTTCACAGCTTTTAAAAAAGAAATAAAAGGAAGAAAAATAGAGAAAGTAAAAAGAAGGGGGAAAAATATTCTTTTTGAACTCTCCGGTGGAAAAACTCTTTTAATTCATCAAAAATTAACTGGCCATTTGCTTTTAGGAAATTGGAAATTGAAAAAAGGTAGCTGGAAACCCATAAAACCAGGCCCTCTAGGAGATCCAAAGAATCGATTTTTACATTTAATCTTTTGGTTAGATAATAAAAAACAGCTTGCCTTATCTGACTTAAGAAAATTTGCTAAAGTTGAATTAGGAGATAGTCAAGAAATTGAGGGCGCCAAAGGCTTAAAAACCTTAGGACCAGATCCTTTAGAAAAATCTTTTACTTTCCAAGAGTTTAAAGAGATTTTAAAAAAGAAAAAAGCTAAAATTAAGCAAGTCTTAATGGATCAGACAATAATCTCTGGCATCGGCAATATCTATTCCGATGAAATTCTATTCGTGGCCAAGGTTCATCCATTTAAAGACACCTCAAAATTAAATAAAAAAGAGCTAAGGGCAATTTATCAGGCAATGAAAGAAATTTTAAAAAAAGCAATTGATCTACGGGGAGAGTCAATTTCTGACTTTCGAGACACTGAAGGAAAAAGAGGAAAATTTGATGAATTTAGAAAAGTTTATCGAAGAGAAGGCCAAAAATGTAGCCACTGTGGAACGATTATAAAAAGGGTAAAACTGGCCGGTAGATCAGCTCATTTTTGTCCTAAGTGCCAAAAAACATGATACTTTTTCTCTACGGCCAAGATACCTATCGATCTCGACAGAAACTCAATGAAATTATTGAGCATTACAGAAAAATCCACAAAAGTGGGTTAAATTTAAGATACTTTGATTTAAAAACAGCTGATTACCAGAGCTTTAAAGAGGAAATTCAATCTGCCCCGATGTTTAAAGAAAAAAAATTGATAGTTTTAAAAAATGCGATTAATAATGAAAATTTTAAAACAAATTTCCTAAAAGATTCCAAAAGATTTATTGATTCAAAAGATATAATTTTATTTTATGAAGACTACAACCCACCCACCACATCCGAGATGCCTTCCAGGAGAGTGGCGGGGGGGTCGGAGTCCCGCCTCCGGCGGGCCCCTGGAGAAATTTCAGAAAAAGATGAACTTTTTAAATTCTTAAAAAAATATGGGAAATCACAAGAATTTGAACCCCTGAAAGGAGCCAAGTTGAAAAACTGGGTGGAAAAAGAATTTGAAAAACAAGGAGCGAAAGCAACTCCTCGGGCCTCAGAAAAACTTATTGATTTTATTGGCAATAATCTTTGGCAGTTCTCAAACGAGATAAAAAAACTAGTTGCCTATAAAAACAAGCCCGCCTTCGTCAAGGCTTCGGCGGGCAAGCCCCGTAGTAGAGAAATCTCACTACGGGGCAAGCAAAAAATTGAGGCAGATGATGTTGAGCTTTTAGTAAGGGCAAACCTTGAAACAGAAATTTTTAAAACTATTGATGCCATTGCCGCCAAAAATAAAAAGACAGCATTAAAATTGATTCACCAACACTTAGAGAGGGGCGATTCGCCTTTGTACCTTCTTTCAATGGTCAATTTCCAATTTCGAAATCTTTTGATAATCAAATCGCGAGACCAATCCTCCAACGATATCCGAACGGGGGGAATTAAAAAAATGGCTCAAGAATTAAATTTACACCCATTTGTTATTAAAAAAAGCCTTTGGCAAGCAAGGAAATTTTCTCTTGAAGAATTAAAAAGAATCTACCGGAAAATTTTTCAGATAGATCTTAACATAAAAACTGGCAGATTAGATCCCCAAATAGCCCTCGACCTATTAATCACAGAGATTTGATTTAGTTATTGGGACCTATTGATTAGTTTAGCTATTCTCGATTTTTTTCTGGCAACAGTTCTTAATTTAATTACTCCGGACTTAGCCGATTTATCTAGAGCTTTATAGACCTGGGGTAAAAGCTTTTTTGCTTCCTCTACTTTCTTTTGGGAAACTAAGTTCCTCACCTCTTTTAAGAGGTTTTTTATATTTGTTTTAATTTTCAGGTTTCTGACTCTTCTTCTTAAGCTTTGCCTTAAAGCCTTTTTAGCTGATTTTGTTATTGGCATAAGCGCTACCGCTAAAATAAAAACTTAAATATCAAAGATTAAAAACTTTAGTAAGAATAGCAAATAACACTTAATTTTACAAGCCAACGGTATTTAGGTTTAGATATTTTGAAATTTTTAATTTGTATTTCTGATTTTTGATTTAGGAACCAGTCGCTTCGCTCCTTGCTGTGTGTGAACAGTGGGCAATTGCTTCGCAATTAAGTGATTTTTGGTGTTTCTTATTAAATCTCTAATTTC
>Ga0209991_10001027_pt1 | contig 12628 bp, 12 predicted proteins | sample ChitaG_FD_183167 | JGI IMG/M metagenome (GOLD analysis project Ga0209991, IMG submission 183167) | Deep subsurface microbial communities from South Pacific Ocean to uncover new lineages of life (NeLLi) - Chile_00310 metaG (SPAdes)... | ecosystem: Environmental > Aquatic > Marine > Oceanic >...
ATTCGCATCCTTCATCTACTTCCTACCCAATCAAGACATGACTGTTTCGGGCATGATGAGCGACATGGAGAGCGACCAATACCAAATTCTATCGCCTGCCCTTGAGATATTAATACCTGAATTTGCATCACAGCGCTAGTAGCTATATGTGACCTACGAGCAACTAATGATACAAATCCCTCGTTGGTTATCCAACGTGCCGGTTCGAATCCGGCCCTCGGCACTCTTGTTTCTTATTTTGTTAATACGTAGAAGACCAGCAAGATAAAGCGGTTATATCGAACAATTATGAACTAAATGTGGTTAAGTCAGCTTTCTATATTATTAGGTTCTCACTAATTTTCTGTTCTGTTTCCGTAATTCCCCCAAGCGATAGTTTCATTGTGAGTCCATTGCCATTCTACCATTTTATCCATATCTCGGTCTAAAATGATTCCCTGTTTCACAAAGTATTCTCCAATCAGGTGATGGAATCCTCGTTGTTTCCCCAGGAGCGCCATAAGTTTAAAAGTGCTTAGGTAGCCTTCACGGACTGCATACTCTCCGAATTTTTCCCTGAAGTTCCGTCCCTTCAGGATCATTTGGATGTCATGCGAAGAAAGCATTCCCCACTCCAGGGCTATTTGCCCGATTAAGGGGCGTTGTCTCCATTGCCATATTATTGCTTGTATAAGGGAGTGCCATGAAGTAAGGCCAGAGTAAAACAGAAACCTGCCAATCAATAGTTCCCGTTTTGGAATAGTTCCCGTGTAATAATAGTCTGAAGATCCTCTGTTTGTCTTATGCCTTGAAGAGGTGTTTCTTTTTTTATATCGGGAATCTGGTTTATTCTTCAAGAGGGCTGTTTCGCCTTCTCTTATGATTAAATTGAGTTTTTCATAGGCGAGGGTTACTTCTTTGAAGAGTTTATTCAATTTGGCTTCATCTTTTCCGAGTGTCTTTGCTCGATCTGGATGGGTCTTGAATGCCTTTTTCAGATAAGCAGCCCTTAGACCGGACGGTTGGAGGTATTTTAAGAAATTGAAGGAAACATTGATCTGAGAACCAAAGAGTACCTTGCATGCATCCTGAAGCTCTGCTGTTGACAGTTCGGGCATTATTTTCCGTTTTTGTGCCGATTTTTCCATAATGTTATCAATATGTTGTATATTTGTCAAGGGGGGAGTACTATATGTTGCGTCCTGTCCAATTTTCCCCTGACAAAACGCTCTTTTATCTAAGGACTCTGTTAGTTAATGGGCAGATACTAATTTTGGAAGCTTTTAAAGTCTGCTTGCGAGTAAAACATTTCTGGGTTGACAAATAAATTTGCTATGTGTTAAAAGCTAGATGGGAATAAGACATCAATATTAAGCATATGAGGAAATATCTTTTTTTAAGGGAGGAAGATAAATGGTAATTTGGATTCTTGTGTTGGCCGTTTTGACAATTTTTTCTTATTTATCAGACGTGGGATTATTTCAGTTTTTGCAAGATTTTAGGGTGCCTTTCCTAAATGCATCTGTCATGAGCCTTTTAATTCTTCTTTGTACTGCAGCAATGCTTGGAAGAGTCTTAACAAAAATTAGATCTAAAGAAAAAGAAACTCTTGGAACAAAGGTAATCCAACTTAATAAAGAACTGCAGGTGCTTAAAGAAAAACAGGAGAGTTAATTAACTGTAAGATAGGATATTAATAAAAAATTATTCTTTTTTTTCTTTTTTCTCTTTCTTCTTTTCCTCAATTTTTACCCATACAGGCATAATCCAATTAAGGATCTCTTCTTTTGCATTTTCATCTATCTTTTTTATTTTTAATCCAACTTCCAATTTATTATCTTCATACTTATTCCAGGTGACTTCTCCTTCTAAATTTAAAGACAAATTTTTTTCTGGAACAAAAATATTTACTTTCACTTCTGAGCCTGGGCGGATATTCATAAAATTTATAGCTAGCCTTAATCCCTCCTGTGAGAAATTGTAAACGATTGCTCTTTCAGATAGACTATCTCTGCTTTCTGATTTTTCCAATTCTGCAGGAAACAGACAATCAGACCGGACGTATTTTCTTTGTTCCTTTTCCCTTTTTTTGCTCAAAGTGCTCATAAGTGTAACATGGAAAAATGATATTTTCAATTGAAGTTTTCCGTCAAATAAAAAACTCTTGACATTAAAATTATGCAGCCATAGTATTTATAGTAACTTAAAGAAAAGAGGAGGTAGACTCAGTGAACAAAACATTAAATTTGCTATGTGATGTGTTTATTGCTGTAGCAGCTCTAAGCTTAACTCTAGGGATAATTTCTCGAATTGTTGAAAAGGTTATTATTTTTGGGATTACTTCCCAGGCATTTCTTCAATTTACCCAGGCGCTTCTTCTCTTTGCAATTGCCCTAGGAATAAGAGGTTTATTGAAGAAGTAGAAAGCTTTCTGAAGAAGAATTTCTGTCTTTTGGAATTCGCGGGTACAATCGGTTCCACAAACGTCACAAATACGTAATTTCGTAGTACTTGTTCATATATCATTAATATATTTCCACCTTGAATTCCGATTATTAAAACTTGCTCTCAGCTTAATGGCTAAAAATTTACAAAGATAGGATTTGATACTATTTTTCTTCCCTTTTTGTCTTTTACATCCAAACGGTAATATATCTTTTTTCCTGGCACTCTAAATTTGTCTTTAAAATCTATTTTTAAAGGCGCTTCACCAGAGAAGGTTTTTAACAGTTCACCGTTTCGAATAAGTCTTACTGTTAGAGAATTTCCTTCCGCTGTGCCTGTTGAAGAGATACTTATGTTTATTCTTAAAGAACCATTAGAAAATATCTCTTCCCCCATAAGGCCTTTCTGGGAAGTATCTGCATCAGAAATAGAGAACTCTTCAAGAACCAGTCTTGGAGAGTTGATGTCTCCTCTATAGGCATACATTCTTCCTTTTTTTAAAGCCTCTAATATATCCTTTTTGGTTTTATTCTTGACAAGAAAAATTGTGGGATAATTTCCTAATTTATCTCCAGCTGAACCTTCTTTGTGGAAATCAGCAGCTGAGATTCCCCAAGCAGGCAAAGCTCTCTGGTTCGAGCAGTACTCCAGTAGGACCTCATCCCAAATGTTTCCTGGCTCTGTAACAGTTATAGTGTCTCCATATAATGTTGCAAAACCTGTGTAGTTTTTAGATTCTTTTAGTACTTGAGGATAAGGTGGAGTATCTCGAAAAATAAACTCTAATTTACCCTGGCCTGACTTAGTTTCAGGGTGATTCCAGAAAACCATTCCTCCCCGAGAATTTACATAATCAATCAATAACTGGTATGGTGAGATACCCTGATATCCGTGATATTGATCATAAGGAGAGCTTCTAAAAGGAAAATTATTGATAAAAAGAAGCAGACTGAAGAGACAAAGGGTTATTCCAAAAAATTTTATAAGTCTCTTTTTTTTTAACAAAAATAATCCGACTAAAAGAGGAATAAGTGGTAGAAAAAAACCAACTGAAATGAATGAAGAAAAATATCTTATAGAATAACCATTGTTAAGTATAGGCAGTTCTTTGTAGTCTTCTGGCTTCTCGAAGCCAAAAATTAAAAAATGTCTTTCCCAGTCACAAACGGTCAGGTTTTTTTTGAAATAGCTTCCTCTCCAGTAATAAAATGGAGCTGACTCTGCTCCAGGAATTAAGATCATCTCGGGATACTTTTTTGAGGTTGATTGGATCATGTTCAGGTAATTTTCTGGTCCTCCCTTATTAATGGAAGGTGTTTCAACTCTTTTTTTTAAAATATGTTGAAATGGGCGGATACCGTATTCCAGGACTTTACGGTCATGGTCGTTGATAAAAAGGACAGTAAAACCCCTCTTTTTAGCCAGATTGATGAGGTAGTCGAGTGTGTGAGAACCGTCGCTGAAATCAGTGCGGAGGTCAAGTAATCCTGGAACCTGAATGTATTCATCAGCCAGTCCGTGGCTATTAATAAATACTGCTGTACTGATAAGAACTAAAATCAGAAGAAATTTTCTGTTTTTATTTCGCATTTTATTTAGTAACTTGGTGACTTGTTATCTTGAAGTCGAGTATTGATATTCCCATCTTTTGGTTAAAATTAATATTATTCATATTTTAAGTCAATAGCACCGTCCCCATTTTACCCATTTTAAATAATCCAGGATAATAGTTTGACATGAGTAATTTATTTATTCTATATTTAGAGCGAGAATAAGTACGTTTTAAAATGATGTCATTTCCAGAGATAAAAATATGTATGAAGCCTACTGGGGATTAAAAGAAAAGCCCTTTGAGAACACACCGGACCCGCGCTTTATATATTCATCGCATGAGCACTTAGAAGCTGCCACTAGATTGACTTATGCAGTTGAGGAACGCAAAGGAGCGGCTTTACTGACCGGTGATTATGGCTGTGGAAAAACAGTCATAAGCAGGCTGCTTTTTGAGGTTTTGCCCCAGGATAAATATGAAATAGCGCTGGTTACCAATCCTTTACTCAGTCCGACTGATCTTTTAAGGGAAATATGTATCCAAATGGGCTTAAAGAGTCCTCCAAGTCCGCCTAAGACCCAATTGCTGGCAGATCTTAATGAACACCTATACGAGAATATGAAAAATCAGAAAGATACTGTGATTATTATCGATGAAGCGCAAACGATTCAAGATATGATGACATTTGAAGAGTTAAGACTACTTTTAAATTTTCAGTTAAATAATAGATTTCTGTTAACACTAATACTCATAGGGCAGCCTGAATTGCGAGAAATGATAAATGAATTTAAACAATTAAAACAGAGATTAGCTATAAGATATCATTTGAATCCCCTTAATAAGGAAGATACTAAAAAGTACATCCACCATAGATTAAAAGTAGCTGGGGTCAAAAAAAATATTTTTTCGGACAATGTCCACAATTTAATATGGGAAAACACCGAAGGAGTTCCACGGGTGATAAATACTCTCTGTGATATGTGCTTGTTACTGGGATTTACAAAAGCACTTAAGGAAATAAACGAAGATATAGTAAAAAAAGCCATTTATGGCTTGGAACATTAATTAACTATGGTTAAATTATCTGAAATCATCAGGAAAACTGGTGAAGAAAAACCTCAGGATAAGCCAGGTCTCATCTCAGAAGCTGCAAAGAAAAAAGATGATATGGACGACTTGGCTGAAACAAAAAAGGTCTATGAAGATGCAATTATTCATTTAAGGCCAATATTAAATGAAGTTGCGAAGGGGAAAACAATTCAAGGTGAGGAAATTGTAAGCATTGCAGAAGTAATATTAGAACAGATACGTATTGGAAATGATACATTGTTGTCTTTAATTAACATTTTTGGTTCTCTTGGAGAGAAAGAGGATTACATTTATTCGCACTCAATAAATATCTCGATTTTGGCCACGAATCTTGGCTTGGCTCTTGGATACGATAAAAGTAAACTAATTGATATCTGTGTTTCTTCTTTATTGCATGATATTGGCATGCTGAGAATTCCCATAGAAATAAGAAATAAGCCTTCAAAGCTGGAAAAAGAAGAGTTTGAAGTGATCAAAAAGCATCCTGCTTTAGGCTTGGACCTTTTAAATAATATAAGGGATTTGCCGCTATCAGCTCCTGAAATTGTCTATCAACACCATGAGAGAATAAATGGAACAGGATATCCAGAAGGGAAAAGAGGTGATGAAATTGCAGATTCTGCCAAAATAGTTGCCGTAACCGAATTATATGAAGCTATAACACATCCCAGATTTTATCGTAAGGAAAAGAAAATTCCCTATGATGGCGTAAAGACTATTGTCCAAGAGGCAGGGCGTTCTTTTGAGCCCAAATTAGTAAAAGGCTTCTTAAATTTTATCACTCCATATCCTCTGGGAAGCTATGTATTATTAAACAACAACGAGATCGGCAGGATTGTAGGCATCAATAAAAATCTTCCCCTGCGTCCGGTTGTGGATATCTTTTTTGACTCTGCGGGGAAACCTCCTAGGAAGTCAAAAAAGGTAAATTTAGCCAGTTCGCCTGTGTTGTATATTGAAAAAGCTGTGGATGATAGTCGATTATAAATACACATGTATATCTGAGAAGAGCCAGTTTTATTCAGGCGGAATTTTTACTTCTTAAGAGGTAGTTCCAGGTGTGTAACTACATTTTAGTCAAACAAGGGATCGAAGCATAAAATTAAGGTTGTATGAGATTCGGGACTTTACCGAGAGAAATAAGGTTTAATACATGATTGTTGCCATTCATCAACCTCAGTATTTACCCTGGTTAGGATATTTCGATAAAATTGACCGAAGTGATGTATTTATATTTCTGGATAATGTACAATTTAAAAAAAACGAATGGCAGAATCGAAATAAGATAAAGACATCTGAGGGCTGGCAGTGGCTTTCTGTTCCGGTAATTCATAGATTCACTCAGAAAATATATGAGGTTGAAATTAACAACACTGTACAGTGGGGAAGAAAACATCTAAACGCCTTGGTCACGAATTATTCAAAGGCACCTTTTTTTAAGGAATATATTGGTTTTTTTGAGCAGGCTTATGCTCAGGATTGGAATAATTTAGTCGACATCAATATTCATATAATAAAGCACTTAACTGAGGTTTTAGGCATTTTAGATAAAAAATTAGTTTTAGCGTCAGAATTAGACACAAGAGAGGAGCCTACTGAGAGGTTAATTGATATATGCAGGCAGGAAAGAGGAGATGTTTACTTTTCAGGCAAAGATGGAGCAAAATATATGAATACAGAGAAATTTAAAGAGGAAGGCATTAAAATTATCTTTCAGGACTATAAGTACCCCCAGTACGCTCAGCTTTTTGGGAGTTTTGAACCTTATTTATCAATTATAGATTTATTATTTAATTGTGGTCCAAAGAGCCTTTCAGTTTTAAGAAAAGGAGAATGAATTGAATATTTTAGCTTTAGGAGCCCATCCAGACGATATTGAATATGGTTGTGGAGGAACTTTTCTTAAATTTGCCAGAAGCGGAGCAAATATATTTTTTATGGTCTTAACAAAAGGAGAGTTCGGCGGAGACCCAGGGATAAGAGTGAAAGAGCAGGAAGAAGCTTTGAAATTATTGGGTGTGAAAAAGATCTTCTGGGGGGGATACGTGGATACTGAGCTGCCTAACGAAAGAATAATAATCACCCGCATTGATGAAGTTATTGAAGAAGTCAAGCCGGATGAAGTGTATGTCAACTACATTGATGATATCCATCAGGATCACCGCACTCTGGCTGAGTGTACTTTAGCCGCCACCCGATATGTAAAGAGAGTATTTTTCTATGAGGATTACACTTCCAATAATTTTGAGCCAGATGTTTTTGTGGATATTGAAGACGTCCTGGAAGAAAAACAAAAATTAATACAGGTCTATTCTTCTCAAGTGTCCAAGGCCTATCCAACTAAATTGGATATGGTCGAAAGTGTCAGGGCTGCTGCGAATTTCAGGGGATTTCAAGGAAAAATTAAATACGCTGAGGGTTTTAAGGCATTCAGATTTTTACGCAATGTGTGATGAAATAATTCCCCACTCCCGTCCTTTGATTTCTGATTCAGATATCGAAGGTGTAATCTCTGTGATGAAATCCGGTCAAATAGCCCAGGGGCCCAGAGTTGCCGAATTTGAGGAGAAATTAGCTGATTTTATCGGCAAAAAAAAGGCTATAGCAGTAAGCTCAGGCTCTGCGGCTCTCCATCTCTCCCTGGTAGCTTTAGGCGTAAAAGAAGAAGATGAAGTAATAATCCCTTCCTTTGTTTGTTCGGCTGTTCTTAATGCCGTGAATTTTTGCGGAGCAACTCCTGTTATTGTTGATATTGAGCCCGAAACTTTTAATATTTCCGTTGATGCTGTTCAGAGAGCGATAACAGGAAAAACCAGTGCAGTTATTGTACCACATATGTTCGGCTGTCCTGCAGACATGGAAAGATTGCCTGAGCTGGAAATTCCAGTAATTGAAGATTGTGCGCAGGCTGTTGGCGCGGATTTTAAAGGGCAAAAGGCGGGAAGCTTCGGTCTCCTATCTGTTTTTTCTTTTTATGCTACAAAAGTCCTTGCTGCTGCAGAGGGTGGAATGATTTTAAGCGATTCAGAAGACCTGGTCTCTGTGATGAGAGACCTTAGAGAATATGACAATAGAGATGATTATATTTTACGTTATAACTACAAGATGACGGATATTCAGGCATCCCTTGGAATAAGTCAGCTGTCTTCTTTAGAAACATCCATCGATAAGCGGAAAGAGATTGCAACACGGTATTTCCAGGAGTTTAAAAATTGTAACTTCTCGTTGCCTGTCTGGAAAGAAGGAATGGATCATATATATTACCGGTTTGTTATAAAAACAGAGGATAATGCTTCCGGCTATATTAAAAGATTACAGCAAAATAAAGTTATGTGCCAGCGTCCTGTCTATAAGCCGCTGCATGTCTATTTAAATCTGCCTGGTTTTCCCCATACAAGAGAAGCATGGCAAAAAACAATATCTATCCCTCTTTACCCTTCATTGAAAGAGAAAGAGATAGAAAAAATTATTGCCGTTGTCAAAGAAATTCTTTAGTATAAGGTTTAAAATATGAGAATTATTTTTGAGTATATTCATTCTTTTCTCTCCAGTGTGCCATTCAGGTGGGTTTTCCTCCTGTTTTTTTCTTTTTTCCTGACTTTTATCTTGACTCTGGTTATGAGGCGTATTGCCAGAAAACTTAAAATATTGGACCATCCTGAGGAGAGAAAAATTCATGAAAAGCCAGTACCTCTTCTGGGAGGGCTGGCTATTTATATTTCCTATGTTGTGACTGTCTTTTTAAATTTCAGTTTCTCGATTGAGTTAAAAGGAATTGTCCTTGGCGGTACAATAATACTCCTCATGGGATTAATTGATGATAAGTGGGGCTTACCGGCAAAGTGGAAGCTGTTAGGGCAAGTGGTTGCTTCAAGTGTATTGATACTCCATGGAATCAAATTAAGTTTTTTGCCAAATACATGGTGGGGGAATGGAGGAGAGGTAATTCTCACCATAATCTGGATAGTCGGGATAACAAATGCTGTTAATTTTTTCGATGGCATGGATGGCCTGGCCGCAGGCTTGATTGCTGTTTGCTCATTATCATTTTTTGTCGTGGCTCAGATTACAGGTCAATCCTATTTAGGATACTTGACTATCGCCCTGGCAGGAAGCTGTCTGGCATTCTTGAAGTTTAATTTTAAACCAGCATCCATATTTTTAGGAGATGCGGGGAGTACTTTTTTGGGATTTACTTTGGCGGGAATAGCTGTAATGGGAGGATGGGCTGAAAATAATCCCAGGGTTGCCCTGGGTTTACCAATTTTAATTTTAAGTATCTTTATATTTGATATGGTCTATTTAACTGTTGCCAGGGTATTGAGCGGGACGGTAAGAAGTATTCGAGAATGGATAGAGTATACAGGGAAAGACCATTTGCATCATCGTTTAGTTGATCGCGGATTTGATGAAATTCAAACAGTTTTATTGATTTATTTGATAGCAGCGTGTCTGGGAATAGGAGGCATTAATCTTAGAGCTTCAGGCGATTTAAGGATTTATTTTCAACTGATTCAAGCGCTTTTTATATTTATAATCATTGTTATTCTTATGCTTTCTGGACGCAAAGTTTTAAAGAAATAAAAAAAAGGGACAGGCTACTTTAAATAGCCTGTCCCTTTTTATCTGCTGGGATTAATTATTTCTTATAAGATTAATTCTTTTGAGCTAACAATTTCTCATATAAGTTTGCAATATTTTCGACCATTTTTTCCTTGCTGAAAATTTTTGCCATTTCTTTTCCTGCCTGTCCCATTTTCTCCTTTTTTTCTTTATCCTCAATAAGGATCTGGATATATTTTGCCAGCTTTTCTGGATTTCTCGCTGGTACCAAAAAGCCGTTCTTCCCGTGAGTAACTAAATCAGGAATCCCTCCGACATTACTGGCAACTATCGGCTTTCCCAGAGACATTGCTTCCGCTAAAACTCTTCCCATCCCTTCATTAAGAGAAGGAAGAGAAAAAATGTCATAAACCGAGATGATTTTTGCTGCGTCGCTCCTCCAGCCCAGGAAAATAATATTGTTATTTATGCCAAGCTCACGAGCCTGCCTCTTTAAGTTATGCTCAAGTGGACCATCTCCTGTAAATACAAAAAAGGCTTCAGGATATTTCGAGATTATATATTTTGCAGCTTTGATCAGGAACTCATGCCCTTTAACAGGCACAAGTCTCCCAACGGTCCCTATGATTAATGATTTCTCAGGAATCCCAAGTTCTTTTACAAAATTTTGTTTTTTATCTTCAGATAATTCTTTGAATTTATCTAATTCTATCCCGCTGTAGATAACATCAAATTTATCTTCGTTAGCAATTCTGAATTTTATATAATCTTCTTTTTCTTTATTTGTGAGGGCGATTATTCTGTGGGTTATCCGGGAAACAAGCCTTTCCAGGATTATAAATATTTTTGTTTTAAGGGGACCAAAATAACCAAAAAAAACATGACCATGCGGAGTATGTACTACTATTGGAATTCGAGCAAGCTTTGCTGCTAATCTACCTAAAAGCCCTGCTTTTGAAGAATGAGTATGCACGATTTCAGGAGATATTTTTTTAATTATTCTCCATATATCAAGAAATGCATTTAAATCTTTTATAATATTTGTTCTTCTTACTAATGGGGGACATAAAATAAACTCAATCCCTACCTGTTCGAGTCTTTGTATATCTTTTTCCTGTGCCTTAATTTCAGCATATTTCATTTCTGATTCCAAAGATAGCCCAGTTACAAAATAGGATTGGAAATTTCTCTCTTTTAATCCCAACAAGGTTAAATAAGTATTTTGAGCTGACCCCCCCTTATCAAATCTTGTTATAATGTGTAAGACTTTAGGCTCTTTCATATCAGACAACAATGTCTTTCCCGGATTTTATTACTTCATCAAGGATAACTTTTAATTGGTCAGTGTGCCGCTGCCAGGAGTAATTTTTTTCCACATATTCCCGGCAGCGAAGCCTTAATTCATCATAGCTTTTCTTCTGAATGAAATAATTGTTTATAGCCCACTGGATTCCTTCTGCCATTGCTTCGGGGGATGAATCCCTGAAAAGAAACTTAGGGTCAAAATTAGAAAGGATTTCTCTTGTCCCCCCAATAGGGGTTCCTAACACAGGGGTCCCGCATGCCAATGATTCAGGTGTAATGAGTCCAAAACCTTCTAATTTACGGGTGGGTAAGATAAAAAAGTCAGCAGCTCCGTAATATTGAGCCAGCAATTCCGAGGGAATAAAACCTGCCATGGTCACTTCATTAGACAGGTTATATTGCTGAATAAGATTCTGAAGGTTATCTCTTTCAGGTCCCTCCCCTCCCATAACCAAGTGAATAGCTGTTTTATTTGTTTTTAATATGTGAATACATCTCAAAAAGTTATCCAGGCCCATTCTTGGCTCCAGGTTCCTGACAGTCAGAAGATGTGTTTTTCCTTCAGGGAAATTGAGTTTCTTTTTTAAAAACGCCCGGTCCTCTGGGGGCTGGAAACTGTTCAGGTCGACACCCCCGGGATTGATAATTATCCTGTCAGCTGGTATGTGAAAGATATCCACTATTTTCTGTTTCATAAATTGGCTGAGAACCATAATTTTTGTGGCTCTTTTCAGACAGTACTTTTCTATCCACAACCGGGATTTAACAGGAAGATAATTTCTTAACCTGCTCCTGTTTTCATGTTGTAAAAAATATTCCTCATGTGCGGGAGAATGAAAGACATGAACTATAGGGATTTTACTGAGTTTTCTCTTTAATAAAAGTGCAAAAGTTGTGAAGGGATGGTGACAGACAGCAGCTAAAAAAGGACCATCTTTGATTAAATTGTTATACAGTTTTGAGGATTCCCTTAAAAGAGAACAGAAAAAGCGAGGAATACTACTTGTGGGAGCGCTGTAACAGGCTTCTTCAAAGCCGGCGATTTTTTTATGTTCCGGTGGGGAGCGGCCTTCTTTTCGCGCAAGGACATGGACCTGTATTCCCTCTCTGGCTAAATCCGAGGCTTGATGGAACATGACTTGCTCAGAACCACTTGCCAGATTTTCAAGGCTGGCGTCAGCCACAAACAAGATCCTCATTTTTTTATAAAATAACCCCAAACAAATCCAATAGCATAGGCAATGTATGCAGAGATGTATATCCAGCGGCCTCTCAGTATATTTTTTATAATGTTTAGTGCGTAGCGCCCGGCTCGATACAAAAGAGTCCGCCTTTCTGCAAAGTCTTTAATATGGCTGCCCGGTGTTTCGATAACCCATTGTGGATAAAATTTGTTGCAGAAGGCAGCCTGCTTGCCGTTACGGAAAAATTGTTTGACCAACTTAATAAATGTTGGAGGTGTTAGGTGGGAATAATATGCTCCAGGAACAACTACTACTTTATACCCTTCCTGTCTGAATTTTAGCCGGAGATAGGGATCCAGTCCTCTGGGTATAAGTTCATTCTCTCCCCCTATTTTTATAAAAACATCTTTTCTTATTATAAGCAGACCATGCTCGGCAAGGTCAGACTCTATAACCTCGTTTACTGGTGGAGAGGCTCGACGGGGAATCTCTCTCATTGTACGTTTAATGA
>Ga0209991_10001028_pt1 | contig 12628 bp, 8 predicted proteins | sample ChitaG_FD_183167 | JGI IMG/M metagenome (GOLD analysis project Ga0209991, IMG submission 183167) | Deep subsurface microbial communities from South Pacific Ocean to uncover new lineages of life (NeLLi) - Chile_00310 metaG (SPAdes)... | ecosystem: Environmental > Aquatic > Marine > Oceanic >...
GGCCATAAAAGGAGTGGACCAGATGAGCTTACCTTTCTTGTTTTTCACGCTGATAGTAACCTCTGCATCTTTCATAAGATAAAAAGTAATCGGAACCTTTTCTACTGTACTGTACTTTGGGTCCCGGTGGGTGTCGTTGATCCAGGGAAAGCGTGCAACTGGCGTTTTAAAAAGAACATGGCTCTGAGGATTGCCTTTTTTAAATGCCTGCTGAATAGGCCTTATATTCATTTTGTAGATTCCTCTGCCGTGTGTCCCTGCCACAAGATCCATTTCCCTCTCCTGGATGACAAGGTCGGAGATACATGTTGCTGCCATTTCAGGGCCTAGTAAGGACCAGGTTTGACCACGGTCCGTAGATATGTAAACCCCCCTGTACATACCGGCATATAGAATATTTTCACTCACGGGATCTTCCAGGATGACATATGCTACTTCGTCGGGAAGGTTAGAGGTGATTGATTTCCAGGTTTTTCCGTAATCTTCCGAAACAAAAAGGTATTTCTTTAGATCATCATCATTGATGCCTGTGACAGTTATATAGACCCTCGATAGACTGAATCGGGAAGGGCAGATGCTCCTGATATACCTGTTTGGAAGCCCTTTGGAGTGTTCTGTCCATTCTATGCCGTCATTATTGGTAACCCAGAAAGCTCCTCTATCGGTTCCTACATAAAGAAGTCCCGGCTCTAGGGGGGATTCGGCGATGGCGCCCATTGCAATGGATATCTTCTCTTTATATGATGACTTTGACAGGTCAGGACTGATAAGCTTCCAGGAGTCGCCTCTATTCAGGCTTTTAAAAACATAGTTGCCGGCATGATAAAGTGTTAAATGATTATGCAGAGAAATAAAATATGGGGCTACGAAAGTATAAGCCAGCTTTCCTTTATGCCCTTTGGGCAGTCGGGGGCGTATTGACACAGAACGGTCAGCCTTCATATTCTTACGCATTACTCCCCCGTATTGTGATGAAAAATAAACTGTATTCGGGTCTTCCGGGTCGGGTATCGTGAAACAGCCGTCGCCTCCAGCCCATGCGTCGATCCAGACATATTTCCACCCATCAGGGTATTTGGGCTTCCATTCTTTTGCAGGGCCAAATACTGATGAGTCATCCTGAACACCGCCGTATACGTAATAGGGATCTTGATTATCAACGGAAATGTCATAAAATTCCCCGGCTGGAATGTTATTGTAATGCATCCAGGATTTACCCTTGTCATAACTTACATAAAGACCTCCGTCGTTCCCAAGAGCCAGGTGATTGGGATTGAGAGGATTTATCCATAGCTCACAATGGTCGAGGTGCAGGGGATCGGCCGGGCTGGGAAAGATGTGGAACACATCTCCACCGATCAGTTCAAATGTTTTTCCGCCATCAGTACTGTGTGCGATTCTCACGCCAAGTGCAAAGATCTCTTCATCGTTCTTGGGGTTCAGATAACAATCGGTAAAATACCACCCAATGCCCGGAAAGATCAAAAGTTCATCCTTATGAGTTCTTTCCCAGGTTTTACCTCCATCAAGGGTACGGTATACTTCTGCTGCAAGATTCCTTTTTTTATTCAGGTTGTCCAAAAGTGCATAGACTTTATCAGGGTTGGACCAGGATACAGCAAGGCCGATACGGCCTGTTTTAGGGCCGTCTGGAAAACCGCCTTTTAACCTGGCCCATGTCTTGCCGCTGTCTGTGCTTTTATATATTCCGCTTTCTTTTCCGTATATGCCTGGATTGTTTTCCCACATAGAGACGTATACAATATTTGGATCAGATGGGGCAATAACAACATCGTTGGCTCCTGTACGCTCGTTAACATAAAGAACGTGTTCCCATGTTTTTCCTCCGTCCATTGACCTGTAAAGCCCTCGATTCTTGTTGGTTGACCAGAAATGCCCCATTACTGCTACAAAGACTATATCCGGGTTTTTTGGATGAACTGCAATCTCACCAATATGATATGAATCATGAAGCCCCATGTTTTTCCACGTATTACCTCCATCATCAGAGCGAAATACGCCAGTGCCCGGCATAGTGAAATTCCTTGCCTTTTTGAGGCTTTCTCCTGAGCCAAGCCAGATGATATCGGGATTTGAAGGTGCCAGTGCTATATCGCCGATACCAAGAGCTGACTGGTTCTCAAAGATAGGATTCCAAGTTAGGCCGTGGTTTGTGGTTTTCCATAGGTTTCCCGAGCCAAAGGCAACATACATAGTTCCCTGGTGGGTTGGATCACACTGAACAGCTTCAACCCTTGCCGAATTCATGACAGGTCCGATAGAAATCCATTGCAGGCCGAATTCTGAATCTTTTTTAAGCTTTAAGTATTGTTCCCATGAGTCAAGGAGAGGGCTCTTTGGTTCTTCAGATTCCTGGGCTTTGACAGAGAGGCAAGTCACCGTAATAAGGAAGATAATAATGAGAGTAAATGAGGTTTTAGCTTTCATGATTTATAACCCCTTATAAAAATTTTTATAGATTTGGGTTGGTTTTTTACGCGCCGTCGATTTCTTCTCAATTATTCACCGATTCTGTCTGAATGCGTTCAGGTTAAAATAACATACATGAAAAAAAGGGTCAATCTAGGAAAAATGGCGCGAATTAATCCTTCTTTTTCCGATAAAATCTTTGGCAAAGTTTCAAAACAATATAGAGTGGCCCATAGAATCCGGCTGCGGCAGCATTGAATCCAATGTTGCTCCCTTTAAGCATCTCTTCAAATTGATTGTCGTTGATGAGGTAAGTCCAGGTTGAAGATGGTCCTCTGATACCTTCCTTGTCCAAATTAATGCCTTCTTTTGTGATAGGGAGTGATTTGAATATATTGATGATCTCGGCATCAATTCTTTGCTCGAATTCCCGAAAGTCATTGACCGCGATCTTATGGAATTCATCAAGTGGAGATTTTCCTGCTACACTCATTAAATGGATACTTTCTCGAACATCGGAAGTTCTCGCGAGGTGTTCGGCCCAGCAGCGATCTATTTGGAATATTGTGATCTGTTTTTCTATTTTTTGCATCAGATCCTTTCCCAACCAAGATTCGAGCTCTGAATAGCGCTCGAGAAATTTTTCCGAAAGCAAGTCTAAGTGAGATTCATCAAGGAGAACTTCTTGACGTCTGCGCTGGACCATTTCCCGTTGTTTTTCAACAAGAGAGGAATATCGCCATAGTGTTTTTCTGATTTCAAAGTTCTCTCCCTCTATGATACGCTGTCCTCTTGCAATTTCTCGATTAACAAAAGGATTCTCAATAGGGGAGTCCTGCCTCAGGCTGCGAATATTTTTTGGAAGGAGATTTTGGATTCTATATCGTTCGATAAGATTATCCTCAAGGCTGATAAAAAAACGGGAGGCTCCTGGGTCTCCCTGACGACCAGCCCGTCCACGCAATTGGTTATCAATCCTGATGCTCTCATGACGATTCGTACCAATTACATATAATCCGCCGAGCTTCACAACTTTATCCCGTTCCTGCTCTTTATCCCCTCCAAGTTTGATATCTGTTCCCCGGCCGGCCATGTTGGTTGAGATCGTCACTGTACCAGGAGAGCCGGCTCTGGCTATGATTCTCGCCTCTAATTCATCATTTTTCGCATTAAGAACTTGGCACATGATACCGGCCTCTTTGAGAGCCAAAGCTAACTCTTCTGATTCTTCAACGCTTGCCGTGCCCACAAGAATTGGTCTTTCGATGGCGTGCCAATGTTTGATCTCTGCTATTAATGCCTTTGTCTTGGCTTCTTTATGGGTAAAGATAACATCTGGGAAGTCTTCTCTGACACAGGGTCGGTTGGGAGGAATAACAACGATTTTCAAATTATAGAATTCATAGAGCTCCGAAGCAGCGGGCTGAGCAGTAGCGGTCATTCCGTTCATTTTTGGATATAACCGTAAAAAATGCTGCAGAGTTATTGAGCTGAGGATTGAACCTCCTGAACCTAGATGAAGTTTTTCTTTGGCTTCGACTGCAGCTTGAAGGCCGTCTGGCCAGTGCCGATCTTCAACAACCCTACCTGTAAACTCATCCACGATCTCTACCTTTCCATTTCTCACAATGTAATCGATATCTCGGTGCAGGAGGAACTCGGCGTGGAGTACTTGATTCAACCTGGTCAATAAATCAAGATTATTAGAATCATGGAGATTTCCACAAGCGAGTATTTTTTCAATATGCTCTAATCCCGAATCTGTCAAATAAATATTTCTTTTCCCTTCATCTGTATCGAAATCAATCCCGTCTCTGAGGCCTTTGACTATCTCAGCTAGATAGCTGGGATCCGTATCCAGTTTGCCTGTGGCTCCAGCAATAACGAGAGGAACGCGGGATTCGTCAACCAGAATCGAATCTGCCTCGTCAATAATAGCAAAATGGAAATCCCTGCGAACAAGATCTTCCTTTTTATAACATAGATGATCACGAAGGTAATCAAAGCCAGCTTCTTTGGCTGTCGCATATGTGATATCAGAGGCATAAGCTTTTTTACGGTTGCTAGGAGGCATCCCTTCCTGGATGCATCCTACACTCAGTCCTAGAAACTTATAAATAGGTCCCATCCACAAAGCATCCCTGCGCGCCAGATAATCGTTAAAAGTGTGTATGTGCACACCTTTACCAGTAAGACCGTTCAAGTAAGCCGCGAAGACAGCAGCCAGAGTTTTTCCTTCTCCGGTGTTCATCTCAGCGAGTTTACCTTGAAACATGACGATTCCAGCTATGACCTGGACATCGAAGGGCCGCAATCCTATCGTACGCCATGCTGTTTCACGGACAAGGGCAAAGGCCTCGATTAACAAATCGTCTAGGGGAACTCCTTGCCTTGCTTGTTTAATTAGGCAGACAGACATTTTCTTGAGCGCTCTATCCGAAACCTTTTCCAGGTTGAACTCATTGATTTTGGAAAGAATCTCCTTGTATTTCCTTAAATCCAGCTCAATTATCGGAACACCGCGCATTTTATTTAAAAGATGCAGTATTCTTGTTTTGTTTTTATTGGTCATGATTTCCCTCTTTTTAGTCAGGATTTCTTTGAGTGATAATTAGTGAGGGAAAGCAGGAATAGGAAATCCCGCCCGGTTTTGCGATTAAAAACGAGATATATGTTAATTTCGATGTCGTACATTTTCCGTCCAAATCACATTTGACATCTCTATGGTAAATTACGCTCTTTGTCTTGTCAATGATACAAAGGTTCTATAATGAAAACAGGCATTGTACTATTTTCAATTTCTCTACCAATTATTCGACTAAATTATCTTAAAGATGCATTAATCTCTGAAAGGTAGAGGTAAATAAGATGTATGGATTAATTCTGGAAAAAAGCCCCAATATATTAATTGTCGAGGATGAAAATATCATTGCCATGGACATCCGATTTATGCTTGAAAATCTAGGATACAAAATTTCTGGCGTAGTATCATCCGGAGAAGATTCAATAAAAAAAGCGTATAACATGCTTCCTGATTTAATCTTGATGGATATTAAACTGAAAGGGAAGATAGATGGTGTGAGTGCTGCCAATCAGATTTACGAGAGCTTACGAATCCCTATAGTTTATCTCACTGCTTATAATGATAATACTACGATGGATAGAGCAAAGGAAACAATGCATTTTGGATTTATAAGTAAGCCTTTTGAAGCAAAAGAACTGCAGAATATCATTGAAGAAACCTTAGCCCATAACAAAAAATATCAATACAATAATTAGATAAAACTTCAGTTTCCCCCCATTTTTTTCTTTATTTTTTCGATAAATACTTCACTAACCACAATCTATACTTATATTCAAATGGAAAAGCCACATATATAAATAGAAAAGGGTAAATATCTTGACTTTTTTTCAGGGAGTTTATACATAATACATGAAAACCTTAAGAGGAAAAGGATTCATGCGTGTAGCAATGTACTATAACAACAATGACATCAGAATCGAAGAGATGGCTGTTCCTCATATTGGACCAGAGGAGCTCCTCATGAGAGTCGAAGCCAGTGGAATCTGCGGGAGTGATATCTTGGAATGGTATCGTATGAAAAAGGCCCCTCTGGTTTTAGGACATGAAGTCGCAGGTGATGTCGTTCAAATCGGAGAAGGCATTGAAAAGTTCAAAAATGGAGACCGTATTGTTGTTTCACATCACGTTCCCTGCAATACCTGTCATTATTGCCTCACCGGGCATCATACAGCATGTGACACACTGCGACGGACGAATTTTGATCCAGGAGGTTTTTCTGAATACATCCGTATTCCTTCCATTAATGTAGACAGAGGGGTGTTTATCATTCCTGAAGAATTGACTTATGAAGAAGCTACTTTCCATGAACCCCTTGGCTGTGTTATAAGAGCCCTTCGGATTGCTGGTTTGAAGCCAGGACAAAGTGTGCTCGTGATTGGCTGTGGGATTGCAGGACTTTTGAATATTCATCTTGCCAGAGTATCAGGAGCAGGAAGGATTTTAGCTGTTGATCCTGTTCCTTTCCGCTCGAAAGCCGCAAAAAAATTTGGCGCGGATGAGGCAATTTTACCCTCTGAAGATTATGGAGCTTGTCTCCGTCATATGACGGGAGGAATGCTGGCAGACCTTGTTCTTGTCTGCACTGGAGCAAAGGAAGCTCAAATTCGGGCGCTCGAGTCAGTGGATAGGGGAGGGACGGTTCTGTTTTTTGCTTTAACTGACCCTGATGTAAAGATACCTATTTCGATAAACGATCTTTTTTCACGAAACGATGTTACACTGACAACTTCTTACGGAGCAAGCCCTTTGGATTCCTGGCTGGCACTTGAACTTATCCGGTCCCCTTTGATCAAGGTTAAGGAAATGATAACTCATCGCTTGCCCCTTGAGGAGACTGTGCAAGGATTTCAAATCGTGTCAAATGCGCAAGACTCTATGAAAGTAATCATTGAGCCTCAAAAGTGATAGAATTGTATCTTTATGAGAGGAGGATAAAATGGACTGGGGGATAAAAAATCGCCTATCTAATATCATTAAGCCTGAAACCGGACGTACAGTCATGCTGGCAGTTGACCACGGCTATTTTTTAGGGCCGACAACCAAATTGGAAAATGCCCGAAAGACCATTGAACCCCTTTTGCCTTATGCAGATGCGCTGATGCTGACCAGGGGAATTTTAAGGACTTCTGTCGATCCCGAAGCATCTATTCCGATTGTTCTCCGTGTCTCAGGCGGGGCCAGTATAACCGGAAAAGATTTGGCTAACGAAGGAATCACAACATCCATAGAAGAAGCCGTGCGTTTGAATGTATCTGCTGTTGCGCTTTCAATTTTTGTGGGAACTGATTATGAGCACCAGACTCTGCTTAACCTGGCCTGCCTCGTGAATGAGGCCCAGCCATACGGGATACCAGTTCTTGCGGTAACAGCAGTCGGGAAAGAGCTGGGGAAAAGAGATGTCCGTTTTCTCTCGCTTTCCTGCCGTATCGCTGCAGAATTAGGTGCTAGTTTTGTAAAAACCTATTATTGCGATGAATTCGAAAAAGTTGTTGAAAGCTGTCCTGTTCCTGTTGTAATTGCTGGCGGCCCCAAATCAGGAACAGAACTTGATGCCTTAAAAATGGCCTATGATGCTATCCGGAAAGGAGCAGTTGGAGTGGATATGGGAAGGAATATCTGGCAGTCTCCCTGCCCTATACCTATGATAAAGGCAGTTAAGGCAGTTGTTCATGAGAAAGCATCCCCTGAAGAAGCCCATGAAGTATTTAAGAAAAATAAATAAGGATATTGATAGAGAGAGAGTATAATTAGACTGAGAAATTTTAAAGAATGAAAGGATGACATGAAAGACTGGTTTGTTCTGAATACAAAGCCAAAAAAAGAATTTCAAGTAGAGAAATTATTCATTGCAGGAGGTTTTAATATATACACCCCTAAATACATGCATGAGAAAAGGTTAAAGCCTTTTTTTTCTGGGTATGGATTCATTTATTTTGATTATCCTGCCCAATATCAGATGGTAAAATACACAAGGGGTGTAAAACGTATAATCGGGAGTCAGGGGGGCCCTATTCCAATATCAGAAAGAATTATTCAAGAGATAAAAAAAAGAGAAATCAATGGACTCATCGAGCTCGATAAATACGGAGGAGAACCAGAAATTGGCGATGAAATTGAAATAATGGAAGGACCCCTAAAAGGTATGAGGGGAATATTTAAAAAGGAAATTACAGAGAAGGAACGTGTATTAATTCTCCTTAGTTATGTTTCTTTTCAAGGTCAGTTGATAATCGAAAAGAAGAAGCTGAAGAAAATACTAAAAGTCTAAGATTATATTAAAAAGGATAAAATAGTGGATATTCCGATTTTAGATCTCAAAGCTCAATACAAAAGTATTCAGAAGGAAATAGATCAAAAAATTTTAGAAGTCATCTCATCACAGAAATTCATTCTAGGCGCTGAAGTTGAAAACTTTGAAAAAGAAATAGCTGCTTACAGCGGAGCAAAATATGCCGTAGGAGTTTCTTCCGGCTCTGATGCCCTGATCAGTTCTCTAATGGCATTGGAAATAAAACAGGGAGATGCAGTAGTGACGACTCCTTTTACCTTTTTTGCAACAGCAGGTGCGATTTCCAGATTGGGTGCAAGGATAGTATTCTGTGATATTGATAGGGTTACCTATAACATTAACCCTGACAACCTGGAAATGTTATTCAAAAAGGGGAACCACAGGCATGGAGATTCAAGGATTAAGGCCATCATTCCTGTCCATCTCTACGGACAGTGTGCAGACATGACTCCTATCCTAGCTCTTGCAGAAAGATATGATTTATTAGTGATTGAGGATGCAGCCCAGGCTTTGGGAGCTGAATATCCTTTCCCTGATGGTGTGAAAAAAGCCAGTACAATAGGCGATTTAGGTATTTTGTCCTTTTTTCCCTCTAAAAATTTGGGGGGGTATGGTGACGGTGGAATGGTTTTGACGCATAAGGAAGATTTAGCTCTGAAACTAAAACTCTTGAGAGGACACGGGTCAAAAAATAAATATTTTAACGAGATTGTTGGCGGAAATTTCAGGCTTGACGCACTCCAGGCTGCTGTCCTAAGAATAAAACTCAAATATTTAGATAAATGGCAGCAAAAGAGGAGAGAAAACGCCTCATATTATAATAAATTATTTAAAGAATCGGGATTAGTGGGAGAAAATTTTATTCAACTCCCAGAAGCAGTGTATAGAGACTCTGGTGTTCAAGACTATCATACTTACCATCAATATGTTGTGAGAGCAAAGGACAGAGATGATTTAAAAGCATTCTTGAAAGAAAAAGGAGTTGCAACAGCTGTCTATTATCCCCTGCCGCTCCATCTCCAGAAATGTTTTGCTGATCTTGGATACAGAGGGGGAGATTTCCCCGAGTCAGAGAAGGCTGCTTCCGAAGTTCTGGCTTTACCCATATATCCTGAATTGACGGCGAACCAACAGGAATTCCTCGTCACTTGTATAAAGAAATTCTACCAAAGGAAATAGGTTATCTAAAAGAAAATGTGTGGAATTTTCGGCATCATTTTTAAAGATCACAAACAAGATCTGGGAAAGATTCTGCTTCAAGCTGGAAGGAAGCTTACATACAGGGGCTATGATTCTGTCGGAATGGCTGCTTTTACTCATGATTCTATTGAATTGGAAAAGGATGTGGGCGAAATTGAAGAAGTCAACAAAAAATGCCATTTCGAGAACTTAAAAGGCTATAAGGGAATAGTTCAGCTTAGATGGGCGACTTTTGGCCCTCCCTCCAAGGCTAATTCTCAGCCGCACTTCGACTGTATGAAAAATATGGTAGGAGCTCACAACGGAAATATTGTGAACACTAAAGAACTCATTGTAGAACTGGAGAAAAAAGGGCATGTTTTCAGAGGGGAAAATGACGGAGAAGTCGTCGTTCATGTGGTAGAGGAGGCACACAAGCATAAAAAAGACATGAAATCAGCCATTCATAAGGCCGATACTGTGCTTAAGGGCGACTATGCTTATGTTATTACAGAAAAAAATTCAGATAAGATGTACTGTGTTAAAAAATATTCTTCTCTGCATCTTGGGGTTGGCGATGGGTTTATATGCTGTTCTTCTGATCTGCCCTCTATCATCCCATTTACAGATTTAATTGTTCCGATCTATGATGGAGAATATGTCGAATACACTTTTGATGACTATCAAGTCAGAAAACTTTCCTCAGGAAAGAAGGTAGAAAGAGCTCCTTACCGCTGCTTACTGGATGTTGAGCAGGCCCAAAAAGGAAAATTTCCTCATTTTATGCTCAAAGAAATTCATGAACAGCCAGAAAAAGCACAGGCACTGATCAATTTTCTGTGCGAATCAAGCCAGGCTGATGAATTCTGTGATGGCTTGAAGGGTGAGAATAGAATCTATCTCATAGGTTCGGGTTCGTCTTATAATGCCTGTGTACTTGGGGCCTATTATTTGAATAAAACCCCTGGAATAGAGGCTATTCCTATCATCGCTGGTTCCTTCAAAGAATTCTTCAGCCAAGGAGATTATTCTCGAGGAGCCTACATCCTCGTTTCTCAGAGCGGAGAGACAAAAGATGTGTTGACTGTTTTAAATCATTTAGAAGAGAGAAAAGCGTCGAAGATTTTTGCTGTAGTGAATGTTCTTGGTTCTTCTCTTCAGCTTAGGGTAAAGAACCATCTTCCTCTTCTTTCTAATATTGAAATCAGCGTGCCAGCTACAAAAACATTTGTTAATCAGGTGATAATTTTTCTATATATATTCATGAAATTGAGTGAATCAAAAGGCAAGAAGAATATTATTTTAGAGAGAGATTTCAAGGAGATTCCATCTCTCATCGAGATGACTCTATCCCAGACTTTAACACAATGTCAGCAGATTGCTCCTCTTTTAGCACAGAAAGCATACCTCTATTATCTTGGCTATGGAATAAGCTATGGTGCCTGTTTGGAGGCAGCCTTAAAAATGAAGGAAATTACTTATATCCCTTGTGAGGGAATGTATTCTTCTGAGTTTAAACATGGGCCTCTTGCAATAATAGAAAAGGATGATTGGGTTTTATTTCTTTCCACCATTGAAGACGTCTACATGACAATTTCCCATATCAACGAAGTAAGCTGTCGCGGAGGGAAAATATGTACCATTTCACCTCCCGATGATTCGCTCGCCATAAATTCAAATAAACTCATCACTCTCCCTTCAAAAAATTTCTTTCTCAGTCCTTTGCTCTCTGTGATCGTTACTCAACAAATTGCCTATTATGTCAGCCAGGAGAAAGGGATCAACCCTGATCAACCCCGCAACATCAGTAAGACACTTACTGTAGACTAAAAGCTATAAAATGGTTGAAGGTTTAAGGCAAGAATAGAAGCTGGTTTAAGGTTGAATGTTTAAGGTTTAAGGCAAGAATCGTGAGCCGTAAGACGAGGAAAACGCAAAACTCGCTGTCATTGCGAAGCGCTGTCTTGCTGCCCGATAGGGCTTTGTCTTGCTAGCGAAGCGTTGTCTTGCCCTTCAGTTTGTCTTGCCGCCCGATAGGGCTTTGTCTTGCCCTTTATTTAAGATAAAAGAGCTTCGTAGACAGCTTTGGAAATCTGGATATCCTGAATAGCCACTCCCGTTAAGTCTGCGATTGTAGTCTGCTCTTCAGATGATCGCTGCAGTTCTTTTTTTGAAATCACGTTTCCCAGTTCGACAAGTTTATCCTTTTCCAATAAACCTGCTTTTATTGCTTGATATATTTCTCCCCGGGAGAGACACTGGCTGATGCTGTCGGCTACAACAATATCGGCTCTTTGGAGGATTCGAGGATCCAGCTCGATTTTCTCATGCGTATCGGAACCCATGGCCGTTATATGAGTTCCTTTCTGGATTTGGTCAGCATGTAATAAAGGAGACCTGGATGGAGTCGCAGTGATAATAAGGTTGCATTTTGAGGCGACTTCGTTAGCATTTAGAGTAGTTTGAATGTTATATCCAAGAGGTTCCATATCTTTCTTGTATGCATCTAATTCGTTCTGATTTATACCCCAGACTACTATATCCTTGCACTTTATGATCGTCTCCAAATACTGCAGTTGCATCCTGCCTTGTATTCCTGCCCCAAAGATTCCAATGCAGCGCACAATTTTCGGGGCTAGATATTTGGCCACGACTGCGCCTGCTGCCGCTGTTCTTATGTTTGTGAGATATCCCTCATCCAGTAATATGCATGCCAATTCTCCTGTTTTTTGTTTGAATACAAGCATAAGCCCTGAAATTGCCGGCAGGTTCAGTTTGTAGTTTTCGTAAAATCCTGAGGCAATCTTGATGACATAGTATTCATCTCCGATGATGTAGCCGTATTTGATATGCATGTCTCCGGGCGGGTTTTTGAAAATGAGCTCTCCGACAGGAGGCACGACTGTTTTTCCCTGCGAGTAAGCGATGAAACCCTCTTCAATGGTCTGAATAAGGTCAATTTTTTTTAAAACTTCCTTGATCTGACTGAGATTAAAAATTTTTGTCATTGTTTTAGTCTCCTTTGCAAAGGATTTCCTGTAATTTATCCAGGCTCAATTTAGCACCGCTTATGATTAAAACAACTTTTTTATTTTTGAATTTTTCTTTTGCTTTTACGAATGATGCCACAGAAAGAACACCTGCCC
>Ga0209991_10001029_pt1 | contig 12622 bp, 11 predicted proteins | sample ChitaG_FD_183167 | JGI IMG/M metagenome (GOLD analysis project Ga0209991, IMG submission 183167) | Deep subsurface microbial communities from South Pacific Ocean to uncover new lineages of life (NeLLi) - Chile_00310 metaG (SPAdes)... | ecosystem: Environmental > Aquatic > Marine > Oceanic >...
TGAACGCGCCCTTGGCGGTCGCGGCGACGATGGCTTCGGCCACGCCTTTGGTGCCGGCGGCGAACGCGGGGAACTCGAACACCCCCATCGGGCCATTCCAAAAGATCGTCTTCGCGTTAGACAGCAGCGCAGTGAACCGCTTCACCGACTCCGGTCCGATGTCCAGCCCGATCATGGCGTCGGGGATCTGATCGGCAGCCACCGTTTCGGCTTGCGAATCGGCCGAGAACTCCTGTGCCACCACGATGTCCACCGGCAGATGCAGAACGTCGCCGTAGGTGTCGAGCAACTGGCGGCAGGTCTCGATCATGCCCTCTTCAAGCAGTGAGCTACCCACCGAATAGCCTTGTGCGGCAAGGAATGTAAAGCACATCCCGCCGCCGATAACGAGGCTGTCGGCCTTGGTGGCCAGGTTTTCGATCACCGCGAGCTTGTCTGACACCTTCGACCCGCCCAGAACCACGGCGTAGGGCCGCTCACCGGCGGCGGTCAGCTGCTCGAGCACCTTGATCTCGGTTGCCACCAAGGTGCCCGCGTAATGCGGTAGCAAGGCGGCCACGTCGTACACCGAGGCCTGCTTTCGATGCACCACACCGAAGCCGTCCGAGACGAAGGCACCGGCCGCACCATCTGGTGCCCGCACGAGTTCAGCGAGCTCGTTAGCCAAAGAGGTACGCGCTGCGTCGTCCTTGCTGGTCTCCCTGTCGTCGAAGCGGATGTTCTCCAGTAGCAGGATGTCGCCGTCGGTCAGGCCTTCGGCGCGGGCCAGTGCGTCGGATCCGACCGGGGAACGATCGGGGCCGCCGGCTAGTTGGACGTGGCGGCCCAGCCTGTCGCCGAGCGCTGCGGCAACCCGAGCAAGAGAGAACTTCGGATCCGGCGCGCCTTTGGGCCTGCCCAGGTGCGCGGCGACGACGACCTTGGCCCCGGCGTCGCTCAGCGCCTGCAGTGTCGGCACCGATGCGTTGATCCGGCCCGGGTCGGTGATATTGCCATCGTCGTCCAGAGGCACGTTCAAGTCGGAGCGCACCAGCACGCCGCGGCCCGTTACCCCTTCGGACAGAAGGTCATCGAGTGATTTTATGGACGACGAAGCCATCGGATTTACAACGACTTGCCGACCAGGCCGACCAGGTCGACCAGGCGGTTGGAGTAGCCCCACTCGTTGTCGTACCAGGAAACGACCTTGGCCTGATCATCGATGACCTTCGTCAAGCCGGAGTCGAAGATCGAGCTGTGCGCATCGGTGACGATGTCGCTGGAGACGATCGGCGCGTCGTAGTACTTGAGAATGCCCTTGAGCGGGCCGTCGGCGGCGGCCTTCATCACGGCGTTGATCTGCGCGGCGGTCCCGGACTTGGCCAGCTCCACGGTGAGGTCGGTGACCGAGCCGGTGGGGATCGGCACCCGCAGCGCGTAGCCGTCCAGCTTGCCCTTCAACTCGGGCATCACCAGACCGATGGCCTTGGCGGCGCCGGTGGAGGTAGGCACGATGTTCACTGCGGCGGCCCGGGCCCGACGCAGATCCTTGTGCGGGCCGTCCTGCAGGTTCTGGTCCCCGGTGTAGGCGTGGATAGTGGTCATCAGACCTCGGACGATCCCGAACTCGTCGTTGAGCACCTTGGCCATCGGGCCCAGGCAGTTCGTGGTGCAGGACGCATTGGAGATGATGTTCTGGCTGCCGTCGTACTTGTCCTCGTTGACTCCGAACACGATCGTGATGTCCTCGTCCTTGGCGGGCGCGGAGATAATGACTTTCTTGGCGCCGGCCTCGAGGTGCCCCTTCGCGCGCGCGTCTGTGAAGATGCCGGTGGATTCGACGACGACGTCGACGCCGAGGGCGCCCCACGGCAGGGCGGCCGGACCCTCCTTGACCGCGAGCACCTTGATCTTGTTGTCGCCGACGACGATCGTGTCCTCGCCCTCGAGACTGACCTCCTGCGGCAGCCTGCCCAGGATCGAGTCGAACTTGAGGAGGTGCGCTAGCGCTGCGTTGTCGGTGAGGTCATTGACCGCCACGATCTCGATGTCAGTGTTCTTGCCTTCGGCCTTCTGCGTATCCAGCGCGCGGAAGAAGTTGCGCCCGATGCGGCCGAAGCCGTTGACGCCTACCCGGATCGTCACGTCTGTCTCCTCTGTATCTGCTCAACGACGAGTATCTGTTCAACTGCGCCGCGCGGTCCCTGCGGTCTTCGGCGCCGCTCGGCGCCCAGCCTAGTGGTTGGCCGTCTCGGTGTGCGCGGCCTGGCCACACCGGCGCTAGAGTGCCTGCACGCTCTGGTCGACATACGGCTTGCCTAGCCATTTGCGGCGGATGCGCTGCAGTGTGCCGGCCTCCTCCAACGCAGCCTGAGCAATCTGCAACCTGCTGGCAAGCACCTGGTCAGCGACCGCCACCGCGATCGCGATGAGCTCCGCAGAGAGGCCGCGCTGCACCACCTGAACACCTGGGCTGGCCCCGTATGCCAACTTGACGAGCTCGGTCAGCACGGGATCCACCTTCATCACCGCATCGCACTCGCCGGTGCTGAGGTGGGCGATGGCCGTGCCGATAGCGCCGTTGTCGTAGACGAGTAGCCGCGCAGCCTTACCTTCGGCAACAAGTCGTTCGGCAACCAGCTCACTGGTATTGCCGCGCTGCACCCCGATGGTCAAACCGTCCAGATCGTCGATCGAGTGCACGTGCGGGAACCGACTGGTGTCCACGGCCAGTGCCTGCCCCGAGATCAGGTATGGCGTAAGGAATTGCGCCCTGTGTTCGTTGCCCGGTGTCACCGTCGTACCCGCAGCAACGCAGTCATAGTCACCGGCTGCCAGCCGGTCGAAAATGCCGTCAGAATTCACACCCTCTGCGACGTCGTAGGCGACGAACTCGACGGACTCCCCGAGCGCTCCGGCGAGTTCGGTCATCAGCTCGATGTCGAGGCCGGTGCCACCGGGCATCGCGTTGAACGGTGGGTTCGGATAGGCCGTCCCCACTCTGAGGCCGACCCCCACGATCAGGCGTCTTCTAGGAGATCCGGAGTCACAGCCGACTCTGTGTCGGGGACACCGTCCTGTTTGGCTTTACGGTCGGCCATCGACAGTAGACGCCGAATACGCCCTGCCACAGCATCTTTAGTCATCGGCGGATCAGCCAGCCGGCCGAGTTCCTCCAGCGATGCCTGCCGGTGGGCGACACGTAGGCTGCCGGCGGCCGCCAGATGGTCGGGCACCGAGTCACCGAGTATTGCCAATGCACGTTCCACCCGGGCTGCGGCAGCCACCGCTGCCCGCGCCGAGCGGCGCAGGTTGGCGTCGTCGAAGTTTGCCAGCCGGTTCGCGGTCGCCCGCACCTCCCGGCGCATCCTCCGCTCTTCCCAAGCCAGCCGGATGTCCTGCGCGCCCATCCGGGTCAGCAGCGCACCGATCGCCTCGCCGTCACGGACCACGACCCGGTCACTACCACGTACCTCGCGGGACTTTGCGCTGACGCCAAGGCGACGGGCTGCACCGACGAGCGCCAATGCGGCCTCCGGGCCCGGACAGCTGACCTCGAGCGCCGACGACCGTCCTGGCTCGGTGAGCGACCCCTGCGCCAGAAACGCTCCCCGCCAGGCCGCCTCGGCGTCGGCGACGCTGCCGCCGACCACCTGGGCGGGTAGGCCGCGCACCGGTCGGCCACGCAAGTCGAGCAGGCCGGTCTGCCGCGCAAGCGCCTCGCCATCTTTGGCGACCCGCACCAAGTACCGCGTGTTCTTGCGGATGCCGCTCGCGGACAGCACATGGACCACCGCATTATAGCCGTAAAGCTCGTAGATGTCCTTGCGTAGCCGGCGCGCGATGACTCCCAGATCTACCTCAGCCTCGACCACTACCCGCCCGGACACGATGTGCAGCCCGCCGGCGAAACGCAGCAGGGAAGCCACCTCGGCGCGGCGTGCGCTCACCGAACTGACCGTCAACCGGCTGAGCTCGTCCTTGACCTCGGCTGTCATCGCCACGGGTCGTCACCTCTCGGTCCGTTCGCTGTCGGTGCGGGCGCGGCCGGCGGTCTCGCCCTGGTAGCGCCGGCCGGCGCCGTTGCGCGCCTGCGAACCTCTTCCAGTGCCGCGGCCAACATCGCCGGGTCATGTAATGGTGTACCAGGTCTGCAAACGTCAACAAATTCCACACGCGCGTCGAGGATCTTGGCGGTCCGACACAACTGCTCCCGTTCACGGTCGCTCGGCACCCGGCTCGAGTCGACGATGATCTCGTGCATCGTGAAGTTCGGCGCATGCTGGGCCAGCACGTGAATGTGGCGTTCGGCCGAAAAACCAGCCGTCTCCCCCGGCTCGGCGACCAGGTTGAGCACCAATGCGCGGCGCGCGGTAGTCGTTCGCAACGCGACCGCGAGCTCCGGCACGAGGACGTGCGGGATCACGCTGGTAAACCACGAACCCGGTCCGAGCACCACCAGGTCGGCGTTCATGATCGCGTCGACCGCCTGCCGGGTCGCGGGCGGATCGCTCGGCAATAGCCGTACCCTGCGCACCTTGCCCACGGTGGTCGCGATCGCGACCTGACCACGGATCGCGCGACTGAGCCGGGGGTCGGATTCCAGGCCCCCGACATCGGCCTCGATACCGAGCCCGACCGGGCTCATCGGCAATACCCGGCCCATGACGCCCAGCACCCGGCCCAGTTCGTCGAGCGCCGCTACGGGGTCGGCAAGCACTTCGTTGAGGCCGGCCAGGATCAGATTGCCGATCGGGTGGCCGGCCAGCGCGCCGCTGCCACCAAATCGATGCTGAATGATCGTTGCCCACAGCCTGCCCTGTGGGCTGTCGGAAGCCAACGCCGCCAAGGCCATTCGGAGATCCCCGGGTGGTACCACATCCAGTTCGCTGCGAAGCCGGCCAGACGAACCGCCATCGTCGGCGACCGTGACGACGGCGGTGACGTGCGGGGTGATCCGGCGAGCCGCCGAAAGGGTCGCATAGAGCCCGTGGCCACCGCCGAGCGCGACGATGCGTGGGCTCATTCGCGACCCAGATCCCGGTGCAACACCCGCACCGTCAATGCTGCGTCGCCCTGCAGGCGATCAGCGAGTGCCTCGGCGATCGCCACACTGCGATGCTTACCGCCGGTGCACCCGATGGCGACGGTCATATATCGCTTCCCCTCCCGGCGGTATCCGTCAATCACGACACCCAACAGACGATGGTACGAGTCGAGGAACTCGACGGCACCCGGTTGGCCGAGGACGTAGTCACGGACCTCGGGATGCTGCCCGCTGTGCGGGCGCAGATTATCGACCCAGTGCGGGTTGGGCAGGAACCGGACGTCCATCACTATGTCGGCGTCCATCGGCAGTCCGTACTTGTACCCGAAAGATTCAACGGTGACATTGGTGTGCGCGACGGTCTCACTACCGAATGCGCGTTCGATGCTGTCCCGCAGCGCATGAACCGACAGTGCCGACGTATCGATCACCAGGTCAGCGGCGGCGCGCACCGGCGCCAGTGTCTCCCGCTCTGCGGCGATGCCTTCGGCCAGGGTCTGGTTGCCCTGCAGCGGATGGCTTCGCCGGTTCTGCTCGTAGCGGCGTACCAGGATGTCGTCGGAGGCCTCCAGGAACAGCACCCGCGGCGCAATGTTGCGGGTCGCCAATTCCCTGCGCACGGAGTCCAGGTCGCCAGTGAAGCCTCGGGACCGTACGTCCATCACCACCGCGAGTTGGGTGATGCGCGAACCCGCGGCAAGGCCCAGGTCGACCATCCGCGCGATCAGCTCTGGCGGCAGGTTGTCAGCGACGTACCAGCCGAGATCTTCGAGCACCCTGGCCGCGGTTGCCCGGCCTGCGCCGGACAGACCCGTGACGAGCACTACGTCGATGTCATCGGATTCCAGGTGTTCCTCGTTGCCGGCGACGCCGCCACCCCCATGCAGTTCGTGGTGCATTCCCTGGTCCGTCATCCCGATACCCTGCTCTGATCATTGCCGATAACGGCAGCGGGCGCTTCCGAATCGGCTTCCGAATCGCCGATGGAGTCGGCGGTAGTCGTGGGGGCGGGGTCGGCCGTCTCGCCTGTCGACGGCCCCAGTGCCTCAAGGACGGCGCGCGCCGTTGCGGTGCCGATACCCGGCAGCGCGGTGATCTCCTCAACGCTAGCTTGCTTCAACCTGGCCAGCGATCCGAAGTGGGTGACCAGGGCCCTGCGGCGATGCTCACCCAACCCCCGAATCGAATCCAGGGCCGAGGCGGTCATTCTTTTGGAGCGTTTGCTGCGGTGGTAAGTGACGGCGAACCGGTGGGCTTCATCACGAACACGTTGAAGCAGATACAGTCCGTCGCTGTTGCGCGGCAGAATTACCGGTTCCTGCACCGATCCGTCGTCGCGCGCCGGCACCCACACCTCCTCCAGGCGCTTGGCCAGCCCGATCACCGCGATATCAGAGATGCCCAGATCCTCGAGAACCGCGGCAGCTGCATTGACCTGGGGGGCTCCGCCGTCGACGACGAACAGATTGGGCGGGTAGGCGAACCTCTGCCGGTGGGCATCCTCACCGGCATGCTGGAGGTCGTGCAGGTGTCGGTGGAACCGCCGCCGCGTCACCTCGGCGATCGAGGCGACGTCGTCCGACCGGCCGTCGCCGGCTGCATCCCTAATCGCATAATGTCGATAATCGGCCTTTCGGGGCAGTCCGTCCTCGAACACCACCAGCGATGCCACGACATCGGTGCCCTGTACATGGCTAATATCGACACACTCGATGCGTAAGGGGGCATCTTCTAGGTCCAGCGCGTGCTGAATACTCTGCAGCGCAGAGCTCCTCGCGGTGAAGTCACCCGCACGTTTCAACTTGTGCTGGGCCAGCGCGTCCTGGGCGTTGCGCTGAACCGTGTCAGCCAGTGCCCGCTTGTCCCCGCGCCGCGGTACCCGCAGCGTCACCTGCCAGCCCCTCAGCTGAGTAAGCCAGATCTGCAGCTCTTCGGAGTTTCCAGGAAGCACTGGGACCAACACGTGACGCGGCACCGGGTTGGTCGCCTCATCGCCCGCGGCCCCAAGCTCGGCCTGGTCGCCGTAGAACTGCGTCAGAAACTGCTCGACCAGATATTCCTGGGTGGATTGGCCTGGCTCACCGGACTTTTCGATGACCCAACCGCGTTGTCCGCGGACGCGCCCGCCCCGTACATGGAACACCTGGACTGCCGCTTCCAGTTCGTCGTCGGCGAAGGCCACGATGTCGGCGTCAGTGCCGTCACCAAGAACCACCGCCTGCTTCTCCAACGCCCGCCGCATTGCAGAGATGTTGTCCCGTAATCTCGCAGCCCGCTCGAAGTCCAATTGCGTGGCGGCATCGTTCATCTGTCGTTCCATGTCACGGACCAGCCGATCGGTTTTGCCGGCGAGGAAGTCGCAGAAGTCACCCACGATACGTCTGTGCTCTTCCGCGCTGACCCGGCCGATACACGGCGCCGAACACTTGTCGATGTACCCGAGAAGGCAAGGCCGATCAATCTGACTATGTCGCTTGAACACTCCCGCCGAGCATGTGCGGGCCGGGAACACCCGGGTCAGCAGGTCCAGTGTTTCGCGGATCGCCCAGGCATGGGCGTACGGACCGAAGTAGCGCACCCCTTTGCGACGCGGTCCGCGATAGACCATCAGCCGCGGATACTCCTCGTTGAGCGTGACCGCCAGCACCGGATAGGACTTATCGTCTCGGTACCGGATATTGAAACTTGGGTCGAACTCCTTGATCCAGTTGTACTCGAGCTGCAGTGCTTCGACTTCGGTGTTGACAACCGTCCACTCGACCCCGACGGCGGTCATCACCATCTGCCGGGTCCGCGGCGCCAGACCGGAGATGTCGGCGAAGTAGGAGTTGAGCCGGCTGCGCAGGCTCTTGGCCTTGCCGACATAGATGACCCGGCCGTGTTGATCCCGGAATCGGTAGACACCCGGTTCGATGGGAATCGACCCCGGAGCGGGTCGGTAGGTCGCTGGATCGGGCACGGACCCAGGTTACTGCTCTGCCCCTACTTACTGCTCTGCCCCGACGCGGCGGCTCGACGACCGTCGAGTAGTGCGCTGCCAGTCTCCGAACTGCTGCGTACCCGCTGCCGGCGTTGGTCCTGGGAGTCGCTGGCTGTTCCGGTGAGCAGAGTGCCCCCGCGAAGTTGCCCTCATGGATGACTTGAGTTGATGTCGGACTGGTAGCGCCGCAGCACGGCCCGAACCCGTTCCATCGACTCCACAGCACGACCCTTGTCCACGGCCTGGATCGCCATTACTGCGATGTACTCGTCGTCGGGCAGCTCGAGTCGCGCCCACCGGGCTCCTGGCGGGAAAGACACTCCGAGGACCTGACTCCACGGAAATAGCCTGTAGCCGAGCAAGTTTCGCACTGCGACTCCGGACGGCCCTGCCCGGAGCCGGGGTCGCGCGAACAGGCACAGGAAAGCCGCGATGACCGCTCCCAACATTGCAATGGCCACCTGGTCGGCAGTTTGGAAGATCACTCCGGTGGAGGATTCCTTGAGTAATGCACCGACGACCACGTGCGCGGCGAGGATCAGCACCGCCGCGCCGTAAGCGAAAATCGGTGTCAGGTGCGGCCTGACCTGAATGTCCCAGCTGTTTTTGTCCGCTGCGCTCATGACTGCAGCTGACGCAGCGTAAGCGCCGTAGACAGCGCCGCAGCCGCCGCCTGAGCGCCCTTGTCCTCCGCCGAGGTCGGCAGCCCAGCCCGATCCAGCGCCTGGTGTTCGGTATTCGTGGTGAGCACCCCGTTGGCAATGGGCCTGGACGCATCGAGTGAAACCCTCGTCAGCCCCTGGGTGACCGCGTCACAAACGTAGTCGAAATGCGGTGTCTCACCGCGGATCACCACACCGAGCGCTACCACGGCGTCGTGTGTCCTCGCCAGCGCCTGGGCCACCACCGGGATTTCGATGGCTCCCAGGACCCGCACAACCGTCGGGTCTGCAATCCCAGCTGCCGCCGCGGTCCGTCTGGCACCCTCGAGCAGCGCATCGCAGATCGTCTCGTGCCACGTGCTGGCCACGATGCCCAGCGAGATGCCAGAGGCGTCGATCGTGGGCAACTCGGGGACACCTGCCGCGCGACTCACACCGCGCCGCCAAACTCTCCCGGGAGTGCCTCGTCGTAGTCCTCTAGGCCGACAAGGTCGTGACCCATTCGGTCACGTTTGGTCATCAAGTAACGGATGTTCTCGGCGTTCGCGCGCACCGGCAGCGCCACGCGCTCGATGATATGCAGCCCGTAGCCGTCCAGACCGACCCGCTTGGCCGGGTTGTTGGTCAGAAGTCGCATCGACCGGACACCGAGGTCGAAGAGGATCTGCGCGCCGATCCCATAGTCGCGAGCATCGGCCGGCAGCCCCAGCTTGAGATTGGCGTCGACAGTGTCATCACCGGCGTCCTGGAGTTGGTATGCCTGCAGCTTGTGCATCAGGCCGATACCGCGCCCCTCGTGGCCACGCATATAAAGCACCACGCCGCGGCCTTCGCGGGCCACCATCGCCAGCGCCGCGTCGAGCTGCGGACCACAGTCGCAACGCCGCGACCCGAACACATCACCTGTCAGGCATTCGGAGTGCACCCGCACCAGTACGTCATGGCCATCGCCCCGGGGGCCGGCGATGTCGCCGCGGGCCAGAGCGACGTGCTCGACCTCGTCATAGATGCTGGTGAATCCGATCGCCCGGAACTCACCGTGACGGGTAGGGATGCGGGCTTCGGCAACACGCTCGATCTGCTTCTCGTGCTTGCGCCGCCACTCGATGAGATCGGCGATCGAAATCAGGGCCAGACCGTGCTCGTCTGCGAATATCCGCAGCTCATCGGTCTGCGCCATATCCCCTTCGTCCTTTTGGCTGACGATCTCGCAGATCGCGCCCGCGGGCTGCAGACCCGCCAGACGGGCCAAGTCGACGGCAGCCTCGGTGTGGCCGGGACGGCGCAGCACGCCACCGTCCTTGGCGCGCAACGGCACCACGTGACCCGGCTTGGTGAACTCGTCGGCGGTGCTGGCCGGATCTGCTAACAGCTTCATCGTCGTTGAGCGGTCAGATGCCGAAATGCCCGTTCCGACACCTTTTTTCGCATCGACGGTGACGGTGTAGGCGGTGCCATGCTTGTCCTGGTTGACCGCATACATAGGCAGCAGGCCGAGCCGGTCGCAGATATCGCCGTCGAGTGGCACGCACAAGTAGCCCGAGGTGTAGCGGACCATGAACGCGACAAGTTCGGGAGTGGCCTTCTCGGCGGCGAAGATGAGGTCGCCTTCATTCTCACGGTCCTCGTCGTCGATGACGACCACGGCCTTGCCTGCGCCGATGTCGGCCACAGCCCGCTCGACCGAATCCAACCTCGTCATCTTCACCACCCTTGCCGGTTCCAGGGACTTAACCACGAAACGCCACGGAACAACTAAGTCAACGCCTTTTCAGTATGAACCACCAGCGAAAGCCGGTTGTTTCCCGCCGGCCCGCGTAGTCCAGGTCAAGGCTTGGGGTCGGTGAGAGTCCAGCGGTTGTCGGCTTCCAACAGCCGCTCGACATACTTCGCGACTAGGAACGACCGAACGCTGTGCCTGACCTGCAAAGACCAGGTCAGCCAGGAGCGCTGTGGTGCGAAATATGTTTGACCGGAAGACGCCCTCCAAACCACGGAGAGAGCCCAGAATGCACACCACCCTACGAACCGTCGTCGCCATCATCGCAGCCCTACTGCTAGCCACCGGCACACCCACCGCAGCACCCACCGCTAGCGCCAGCCCCAGCCTCAGCCTCAGAGAGGTCTGTACGGGCCAAACCTGGCCACCACCGGGGGACCTTATAACCGACGTCTGCCAGGTCATCACCACCCATCCAGAGGGGCCTTGCGGCTCCCAGCCATGGACCGGCTGGGACTGTAGAACCCTGGGCAACCGTCAATGTGGTGGAGCCATGGGCGGCCGCGGAGTGCTCAGGTAACCGCCATGGATGTCGGTGTAACCGTCCGCCCCAGCGCGATGCCTGATTCCACGACCGCCGCCATCACGCCGGCCTACCTTCTCATCGCCTGCGTTCGGCCACAGAGCGACCGGAACAGGCGAATCCTTAGGGAATAACGCGCGAATCGCTACGGGAAGCACCGCCATGGGAGAAGATGGGGGGCGGGCTAGGCGTATACAACTTGATTGGGAGTGTCCCCATGGCCAAACGCATTCGTTCCTATGCCGCTGCCGGCGCGGCCATCGCTGTGGTTGGTGCTGTTGCGGTTGCTCCGACTCCCGCGCAATCGGTTCCTGAGCGCGCTCTGGCTGTGGCATCGCCGGCGTTCCAGCTCACCACGACCGCTAACCCGATCGAAGCCTGGATTGAGACCTTTCAAAATTCCTACACCAACTCTCTTGCCCTCACCGGCGAGTATTTCGAAGCCCCGTTCCCGGTGGTGCAGCAAGTCCTGGCGAACTGGGCAGGCTACGTCGAGCTGCTTCCCGACGTCACCAAGATCGCCGAGGACATCGTTCTGAACGCCGAGGCGTTGATTGCGAATCAGATCGCAGCCCAGCAGATCCTCGATGTCACCCACCAAGGCATATTTGTCGCCGTAGGAACCCAAATTCCGGCGGAACTCCAGCCGGTGCTTGACTACACGGCCAACTACAACAGCGGAATGGTTATAGGCGCCCTGGGCCTGCTGGTCAGCCCACTGTTGGCGCTCGACGATCAGCTCTCCGAATTTATGACCGAACTCGACGGCGGAGATATCGCGAAAGCGGCAAACGCCCTGCTCAACATTCCCGCCGCTATGACCGACGGATTCTTCAACGGCCACGGGGAACTCAGCCTCGACTTTCTGATCCCCCTCCTCCCCCCCCTGCCGGGCGGCGCGACGGTCACAGAACTCGGCCTGGCGATGGGTGGGCTGCTTAGCCCCGCCGGTTCGATCTTCAACTCCGTGCAGGCTAAGGCAAAACTTGGCCCCATTACGGTACTCAACATGTCCGGAGTAAAAGCCGGACTGATTGGCTCCTGGTTTGCGGCCAATCAATCGTCGGCAGAGGCCATCGGCTGGAGCGGTGAGGGTAACCCCCTGGCCGCGCTGGGTAAGACGGGGGCCGAGGAAGAGGCCGCCGATGAGGCGGCCGGGCTTGAGGAGGCCTCGGAGGTAGCGGATCCGTCCACCGCCGCAGAAACGATGACCGATGATTCCGCGGTTGTGTTGGTCGCGGAGCCTGAGTCTGAGGCGGAGTTTGGGGATTCTGAGGCTGAGACTGAGGCTGAGACTGAGGCTGAGACTGAGGCTGAGACTGAGACTGAGACTGAGACTGAGACTGAGGCTGAGACTGAGGCTGCCGAGCCGCTGCTGGGGGGTAGCGGATCCGGCGTCTTCATGATTATTTCTGAGTCTGAGTCTGAGTCTGAGTCTGAGTCTGAGTCTGAGTCTGAGTCTGAGTCTGAGTCTGAGTCTGAGTCTGAGCCTGTGGGGTCTGAGGCCGACGCTTAGGTCTAGCCCGAGCTCGCCAACCCGACTACATGAGGTGGCGATTTAGCGGACACAGTCCGAGGCTTTTCGGGCTGACGGTGCTGTGAACTGCGGTCGCGGTGGGCCATGCCCTCGGCGCGGAATCAAGCTCAAAGA
>Ga0209991_10001030_pt1 | contig 12621 bp, 12 predicted proteins | sample ChitaG_FD_183167 | JGI IMG/M metagenome (GOLD analysis project Ga0209991, IMG submission 183167) | Deep subsurface microbial communities from South Pacific Ocean to uncover new lineages of life (NeLLi) - Chile_00310 metaG (SPAdes)... | ecosystem: Environmental > Aquatic > Marine > Oceanic >...
GAACTGCCTCATTAACTCCCTTTTCTACAGCCGGAATATAATTCTTTGGTATACGGCCACCTACTACCTTATCAACAAACTCACGCCCACTGCCACGAGGTAAAGGCTCTATCTCCAAGAGGACATGCCCATATTGACCATGTCCCCCCGTCTGCTTTCTGTGCCTATATTCAGCCTTGGCTGGCACAGTGATAGTCTCTTTATAAGGAACCTTGGGGGTTTTTAGCGCAACGCCCACACCAAATTTACGCAACATTCTCTCCGCAGCCACTTCAATATGAGTCTCACCAATCCCTGCTAGAATGGTTTCACCAGTATCAGCCTCTCTATGCATCCGAAGAGTGGGGTCTTCCTCAACCAGGCGGGACAATGCTACTCCCAACTTATCCAAGTCAGCCTTAGTCTTAGGATACACAGCCTCACTAAAAATCGGTTGAGGGAAGAGGCTAGGGGTAATAATCACCGGCTTATCACGACTACCCAATGTGTCTCCAGTACTGGTTACACTCAATTTGGCTACTGCTCCTATGTCTCCAGCCATTAGTTGAGATACTGTCTCCTGGGTCTTACCCTTCAGAACAAATAGCTGACCTATGCGCTCCATCTCACCTCGGGTAGCGTTCCACACCTGAGAATTGCTATCAATGACACCCAGATAAACCCGAAAGTAGGTAAGCTTACCAACATATGGGTCAGCACTAGTTTTAAACACCAGGGCAGCTAATGGGGCATCCTGAGATGGCTCAATACTCTCCACAGCCTGCTTAGCCGAATCGCCAGCAATAATTACCTCTCGCTCTTTGGGCGATGGTAGATAGCTATGCACCGAGTCCAGCAACGAAACAATCCCTATATTCTTTAGAGCTGAGCCAGTCAAAATGGGCACAATCTGACCATTTATTGTTGCCTGGTGTAAACCTTTACTCAGCTCTTCCAGACTGAGTTCCTCACCATCCAGATACTTCTCAATAAGTTTATCATCAATCTCAGCTACCGCCTCCACCAATTTCTCACGGAAGGAGTGAACCTGGGCTTCCAGTGATGAGGGTATCTCGGTCTCCTTAGCCGGAGAACCGGCATACCCTTTCATTGCCAGCAGGTCAACTATCCCTTGAAAATCATCCTGGGCGCCGATAGGCAATTGCACTGGAAGGCATTTAGAACCAAACTTTGACTGAAGCTGTCCCACAGTCTGGTAAAAGTCAGCATTCTCCCGGTCCATCTTATTAATAAAAATAAGGCGAGAAAGATTAGCCTCCTCACAATATCCCCACACCTGTTCAGTGCCAACCTCGACTCCAGAGGCGGCGCATACCGCCATTACTGCTCCTTCACCGACCCGAATTGCCGCTTTGACCTCACCGACAAAGTCAGAATAACCAGGGGTATCAATAAGGTTGACCTTAGTTCCCTTCCACTCACAGGGAAGCAGAGCCAGGTTAATACTAATCTTGCGCTTTACTTCATCGGGGTCATAATCTGAGGTAGTTGTCCCCTCATCAACCTTACCCAAGCGGGTAATCGCCTTCGAATCAAACAGAATTGCCTCGGCTAATGATGTCTTGCCAGCGCCAGAATGGGAAAGCAAAACCACATTACGAATATTCTCCAATCCATATTGCTGCATTTAGTCACTGCTCCCTTTACTTACTCGTTGATATTATAATCTTAGTCTGTAGACCCTCGCAAGTAATGTGATTATTTATCTACCTCACCCCCTTAATCCCCCTCTCCATAATAGGGAGATGTATTCTTTGCATGAGGGGGAGAGATTTTAGAGAGGGGCTTCGCCCCTCTCTTACACACACCCCCCTTCCCTTGTAAGGGAAGGGGGTCAGGGGGATAGGTTGCCAGATAATCTCTATAGGGAGGTTATTCTTTAACCACATTCCTATAAAGGGGCTAGCGAACGCGTCTTCTTCTCCTCCGGAACAGGACATAAGCCATAAAAACCCGATTATGCCAATGAAAGGAAATGGCTGGGATGAGGTGCCCCCACCTCCTCTGGTAACAAGGGCAGCAGGCGCAGTAGACGGTTCTATTAAGGTTATCGTCTCTTCACCTACTTCGTATGCCGCCAGCTCAACATTGATAAACTCTTTAGGCACCCAGCCCAAATAGTTATTTCCGCCCGTTGCCTCAGCCCAGACCCAGCCTGGCTCACCCTCCAGCTCAAAAACTACGGCTGCCTTATTATACTCAGGAAGGTAGACCAAAGCTGCGGTATGACCGGAACCAACGGCTATAGCCGAGCGGTAGCCGGCACCTCGATACATAACAGCTAATAGAACAGCACTATCTTCGCAATCACCGTAACCAATCCCATTCTGGTCAATAGCAATAGCCAGTTCATCAGCATTCTGGGCAAACTCTTCCAGCTTAAACTGGTCTATATCAGGAACATAATCTACTTTGGTTTGGACAAAACGAAATATCGCCTGAGCCCTCTGAATTTGGTCCGGGTATCTGCTGGCAATCTGCTCACCTAAGCTATAGGCTAGAGCAGCCTCTTCTCCCAGACTTTCAAAGGCTATCACCGGGCGAAAAGATGTCCTAGATATTTGATAAAAACCATCTTCACCATCGGCCCTGGTTCTACATATCCCCCAATCATCAAATATTTCACCATCAACCTCAGGGAAATCAGATGACGGAGTTGCCAAGACATAACCGCTACCAGCCAGCCCGGCTGCCAGTACCAAGACTAAGCCCAGTAAAACCTTAATCCTGTTCATAGTGGTGTCGTTAGCGCCGCATGGAGTATCAAACCAAAGAAAATGAGATAACCAAAGACATAGACGCCTACTGCCTCCGGGCTTTTGTTAATGCTGATAAACGGTATCTTGGGCGTTAGCTTATCAATAATGCGGAATAACGCTATCCCTATAAGCAGACTTACTACGAAGCTTACCGCTAATAACCCCCAGGTCCTAAAGTCAAAGATGTAGCCGATTACTGAGCTACCTATGGCAGTATAGGCGGTCATGGCGCCATGCATGACCAGACCAACCATGATGAAAAAACCGGCGATGAACAATCCAGTAGCAACCGGGCTTTCGCCTATACGCTGTCGTTTATTAATCTCAGGAGTAAGAGCATCCAACACTCTAATGCCAAGCCAAGCGAGAAAAGCGCAGAGCAGAGCCAGCACTACCGCCCTAGCCGCCCATATGCCAACAATTACCCAGTAAGGGACCACCAAACCCAGCTCATTCATATTTAAGTTCCTCCTTTTGTCTATATTAGGTTAGAAATAATGGCGTAATATATGTTTCAATGATAGCTGCTGGCAGGAGTAAGGCAAGAGCTATCATAAGATATCTCGCATTCCGTTTAAGGCTGGGCAGTAATTGGTTTCTCTTTTTCTTTTTGAATAAGGCTAGCATTGCCGTTACACCGAAGCTAAGAGCTGCTGCCTCACCTATAATTAGAGCCGGGAGTTCAAAAATGCCGTGGGGTAGTAAACCGGCTAGTACAAAACCAAGGGATTCCTCCTCAACTACTATAACTGATATAAAAGCCAGAAGCCAGCCATTGACCATTAAAGCCAGGATGGGTAGCAGGCAGAGGATTGGGCTAAATATGAAGCTTAGCAGTAGAGCTGAGGTATTCTTGAGAAAGATAAATACAGCCGTAGAGACTTGGAACGGACTTAAGAGGGCACTAAGCTGCTCAAGGGCAGCAAGGTCTTCAGCAAGGAAATCAGCAATACCACCGGGCATTGCCAGACCGAGTGTTAAACCAGATACCAAGCCAATACCGAATAAGAAAATAGCGATGAAAATCCATCTTTTATAGCTCATATAAATAGCATTTTATACCACTTTAGGGGTAAAACAAAGCGAATGTTAGCGGAGCAGGCTTCTAGCAATAATGAACCTCATTATTTCCGATGTTCCCTCGTATATCTCTGTTATCTTAGCATCTCGGAAATAACGCTGCATAGGGGAGTCTGTCATGTAACCATAACCGCCATGAATTTGGATTCCCTTTGTCGTTGCTGCCATAGCCATCTCAGCGGCAAAGGTCTTCGCCATAGCTGCCTCTACCGTAAAGGGAAGCCCTTTATCCTTAAGGTCAGCAGCCCGGTAGGCTAGTAGTCGCGCCGCATCAATTCCTATGGCTATATCAGTCATCATCCACTGAAGAGCCTGAAAATTAGCAATTGGTTGACCATACTGCTGACGCGTTTTGGAGTGCTCTATGGACGTCTCTAGAGTAGCCCGGGCAATACCTACGGCTATAGCAGAGACACCAATCCTCGCTCCATCTAAAGTTGATAAAGCTATCCTAAAGCCTTGTCCCTCACTGCCGAGAAGGTTTTCGGCTGGTATGCGGCAATCTTCAAATAGTAACTCAGCATTACGTGCCGCCCGTATCCCCAGTTTATGATATTCCGAGCCAATGGAGAACCCAGGTGTACCTTTCTCAACGATAAAGGCGCTTTGACCTTTGTAGCCTGAAGTTTTGTCTTTAACGGCAAAGATTATCAGGATGTCAGCTTGAGCTCCGTTGGATATAAAAATTTTGCTGCCATTAAGAACATAAGAATTACCATCTTTTACCGCGATTGTGTCAAGTTGCGATGGGTCGCTACCGGCATTAGCCTCAGTCAAGCCAAAGGCACCTATCTTCTCTGCTTTTACTAGGGGGGGTACATAGCGCTTCTTCTGTTCCTCATTGCCCCATGCATTGATACAATGAGTCGCCAAACCCCAGCTTGTATCCAAGATGGTAGCAGTGGAAGCACAGGCGTGGGCAATTTCTTCCATGGCTATGCACCAATCAATATACGTACCACCGCTACCACCATATTCCTCAGGTATGGTTAACCCCGTTATTCCAAGCTGCGCCAACTTCTCGATACTGTCAAAGGGGTATTCCTCATTTGCATCTATTCTTTCTGCTATCGGCTCAAGTTCTCTTTTTGCGAAATCCCGAACCGTAGTTTGAAACATCTTCTGATTCTCCGTTAATTGAAAATCCATTATCATCTCCTCGCAAAAGTTAATTATTTCCCCTGTTAGCTTTGCTTCTGAATGGTACCACCTCTATAAGGCCTACATATCCTTCGTTGCGAACCCTTCACCAAGTTTTCTCCCTTTATTTATTCCTCCTCCCAGGCACTCTCACCAATAAGGGAGACAAAGCGGCATCCGCCCAAATTCTGAACTACATTCTTCTTCTTGTGCTTAGTGATTTTATATAACTCTTGCAGATAACGGGAACCCACAGGAATTACTAATCGTCCGCCAATTACCAGCTGAGCTACCAGGCCAGGCGGCACTCTGGGGACACCGGCAGTAACCATTATGGCATCATAAGGTGCCTTAGCCTGCCAGCCCAAGGTCTTCTCAGCGAGGTGTACCTCAGTATTTGTATAGCCCAGGCTATCCAATACCTTCCTAGCTGTCTCGGCCAGAGGAGGCAGGCGCTCTACTGTAACTACTAGCCGAGCTAGCTCAGCCAGAATAGCTGCCTGGTATCCACTACCCGTCCCTACCTCCAACACCTTTTCGCTGCCGGTAAGTTTTAACGCCTCAGTCATAAGAGCAACAATAAATGGTTGTGAAATTGTCTGGTTTAAACCAATAGGAAGCGGTATATCTTCATAGGCCAGGTGCTGCTCCTCTGGTGGCACAAACCGCTCCCGAGGTATATGTGCCATAGCCGCTAATACCCGCTTATCTCTAATCTCAGTACTAAGGTGTTCAACTAACCTGGCTCTTGCTGCTTCAAAGTCCATAATGAGCACTCATTGTCAAGACGAAGCTAGGATAAAACCAAGGCTAGCACCACAAGAATAGCCAGCATTATCCCGGCTAGAATACCGATTCTTCGCAACTCAGTAAGTGTGTGGGGGTACTGAGTAACAGTCTGCGCAGGCATAGGGGCTGGCGCACTTACCAAAGGGGCAACAGGCTTATAGGTTTGAGAGACAGGTTGCTGCTGGGTAACTATAGAGGGAGAGCCTCGTCTGCTTTTCCCCTTTTTACTTTGGAATGAGCGTTTTCTTTTACCATGCCGTGATTTACCAGGCATCCAGAACCTCCCTATACGCGTTCCTACCAACCTTCATGTTACTTAGCCCTTGGGTGGGACCTCTCATAGGTGCGCCGGATATGCTCGGTAGTAAGATGTGTGTAAACTTGGGTTGTCGAGATGTTGGCGTGACCCAGTAGTTCTTGAACCGACCTCAGGTCAGCTCCGCCACTCAGCATATGAGTAGCAAAACTATGTCTTAAGGTATGAGGAGTAATATCAGCTTCTAGCCCGGCTGATTTAGCATACCCTTTTAATATTTGCCAAAGGCCTTGCCGGGTCAGCCTCTCGCCACGGCGATTAAGGAACAAAGCACGCTCAGTATCACTATGTGCCAGGCGAGGACGAGCTTCTGTTACATACTCTTCTACTGTCAAAGCAGCTTGTCTATAAATAGGGATAATCCGCTCTTTATGCCCCTTGCCAAAGCAGCGCACCGAGTCACCTTTGGTATCTACGTCACCCAAGTTCAAGGACACCAACTCACTTACCCTCATGCCGCTGGCATATAATAACTCCAGCATCGCCCTATCCCTCTTTGCTTCCGAAGTAGACAGCTTTGTCGGTTGTTCTAACAAACGGCGGACCTGGCTGATTGAGATAGGCTTAGGCAGCGATTTCCCCAACTTAGGTGAACCCACATCATGTGTCGGGTTATCCTTGATATTACCCTCAGCCACCATAAAGTCAAAGAAAGACTTGGCAGCGGCTACTTTACGGGCCACCGTAGTGGCAGCATAGTTCCTCTCCTTAAGATTAAGCAGATAACTTAGCATCCCTTGTCGACTAAAACTATTCCATGATAGAGGGTAGCCTTGCCTGGTAGCCTCTATCTCAGCAAAGCTAGCTAATTGATTCAGGTCATTGTGGTAAGCAGCTATCGTGTTTTCTGAAAAGCCCTTTTCCACAGTGAGATAGGTTAAAAAATTATTAATTGCCGCTCTCAAGAAACAACCTCCAAGTAATTTAATAGTATTTTAACATAACTAATAAACATTGAAAAGAAAATACCCATGACTCCCAAAGCTCAATGAAGAATGCTTTACTTGAACCTCGCATCTAAGTCTGGTGTACCATAGTAATTGCCAACCGCGGAAACGGCTGAATTACTAGCCAGTCATTAAGTTCTTTCCAGTTAATTTAATCATTTCGTGCTATTAAGTTCTGGTAGTGTATCATTTGGAAATGGTTGCCATTGACAACGCCCCACCCACTAGTATAAATTGCCTCTATGGTCGTAGCGCAACAAAAGGGTAATTACGCTTTTATTGATGGGATTAACCTTCATTTAACATATGAGTATTTGGATTGGAAGATTGATTACAGAAAACTACTTACATATCTAAGGAAAAGACACAATATCACAACGGCATATTATTTCATTGGGTTTATCAAAGAAAACAATAATATCTATAAAGCCCTTGAGGCATATGGTTATTCACTGGCATTCAGGGAAGTTTCATGGAACAAAGTTGATGCTGTTATCTGCCCACATTGCAACAAAATTGTTGAGCCTGAAAAAGATAAACCAAAATGCGACTGTGATGCCGACCTCGTTTTACAAGTCATGGATGAAGTTGATGAATACGACAAAGCAATTCTTATAAGTAGTGATGGTGATTTTGATAACCTTGTCAGAAAGCTATTGCGAATTAACAAGCTGAAATTAGTTTTGGCACCTTGTAAAGAGGGATGCTCTAGATTGCTGATAAGTGCTGCTAGGGGTAGGATTGACTTTATGGACAATCATAAAGTCGAACTTGAAAAAATTTGAGAGAGAACCTTATGAGACTAAAACCCATAAGATGCTCTCCCGTCATGATACGTTAATATAATACTACATAATACCACATTTGTCAATACCCTTTCAATCAACTAACGCTATGATTTCCTCAATAGTCCAGATATGATTACTTACCCCTACTGCCATTGCTGGAGTTCTTGGATATGGATTAGCCAGCGTTTTATGCGGTCGAGCAAAATTGTAATGCATAAAATATAGGGCAAGTGCGCATATGTGGTTATCCAGCTTCTTTGAGAAGGCATTGGTTAGTCTAGTAAATCGTCTCATGTTCATTCTCATTGTTAGATTTTGTCGCTCTGCAAAGCTGGTAGAAATCTTAGAAATATTGGAGTAGCCCATAACGACACGTGAGTTTGTTCCTGTACATTTAGCTGGACTATAGCACCCTTCACCTGCTGGCTCTGTGCCATATAGCTTTACCAACATTGCGTAGTCCAACTTCTTTATTTCTTGACATTTTTTCTCAGTTGTGCTTTAACATAGTTACTCAGCCATTTTATGCTATATACTAAATGGGCCAGAGCAAAAAGGAGGGTAAAATCTCATGGAAGAAATAAGGAGGAGATACCAAGCAATATGCAGCTCGTTCCAGAGAAATCCCGACGGTTCCTGGACTTGCATTAAATCGGTTGCGGTTGATTCCCCCAAGGGAGAACTAAAGGCTGAACCAGGCACGACATTTAAACGCGGAGAAAAGTATCAGGATGTGGACATGGCAGAATGGCTGGATGAGATATGCAGTCGCATGACATTTGGGCCCATTTAGGTCTACTGGCACCGATAGTCTGCCATCGAGGCATCAGATAAAGAGATTGTTTGCTTTCTCAAGTAATACCAACCCAAATAGCCAAAAATATCAAAAGAAGCAGGCTCAGCTCAAGTTAGATTTGAGCTGAGCCTATTTTGGTACTTCCAAAGCTTTATCTTTACCTTCACCCCCGCCTATAAAAATTTCCTCCTTTCCCCAGGCTATGCTACAATAAATTTAAAGATAGCTTGAAGGGCTGTACCCCTTTAAAAACTATAATTCCCCATATCAAGGGACGGGGTTAGAGGGTAAGGTTGACCAGTAATCTCATAGTAGAACAATTAAGACAATTACCAGCCAGTCCCGGTGTCTATCTCATGAGAGATGCTGAGGGGAATATACTATATGTGGGTAAGGCAGCCAATCTCCGTCACCGGGTAAGGTCATATTTTGGCACCGGACAAAAGCTCCCCATAAAACTGCAACAGATGGTAGCCCGAGTTAACGACTTTGAGTTCTTTGTTACCAATTCGGAGCAAGAAGCTCTTATCCTTGAACTAAACCTGATAAAGAGACACCGTCCTCGTTATAATGCCCGACTTAAAGATGATAAAACCTTCCCTTACCTTAAGATAGGTATCAATGAAGACTGGCCTAGAGTGTATACCACCCGGCGCCTGGAAGAAAATGGGGGGCGTTACTTTGGGCCGTTTGCTAGCGCCAAGTCAGTGCGCCAAACCCTGAAGGTGATAAAGGATATTTTTCCGTTTCGCTCTTGTTCCAAAGCCATCAGCGGTACCGATTCCCGACCTTGCCTTGAGTATCATATCCACCACTGCCTCGCTCCCTGCATTGGCACCGTGAGCAAAGAGGAATACGCTGAGGTAATAAAGCAGGTAATCCTTTTTCTTGAAGGGAAACAGGAAATGGTAGTCCAAGAGCTGAAAAGTAAGATGAAGCAAGCTGCTGAAGCTTTAAACTTTGAGCAAGCTGCCTTACTTAGAGACCAAATCCAGGCTGTAGACAAGGTTATTGAAGGACAAAGAATAGCCACTACGGTAAAAGGTGAACAGGATGTTATTGCCTTCGCTGATGATAAAGACCGAGCCTATGTCCAGGTTTTCTTTATTCGTAGCGGTAAACTAATCGGTCGAGAGAGCTTTATACTGCAGGGCACTCGCTCCGAAGAACCACATCAAATCATGACCAGCTTTATTAAGCAGTTTTACAACTCCAGCCCTTATATACCCCCATTATTACTGCTCCAGTATCCGGTAGAAGATAGGCCTATTATCGAGAACTGGCTTCAAGGCAAAAGAGGGGCTAAAGTCCATATTCAAGTGCCCTACCGGGGTAATAAAAAGCAACTGGTGGAGATTGTCGCCGAAAATGCCAGACAAGGTTTAGAACAACTTAAAATTAAGCAGTTAACTACTCCTACAGCTCTGGAAGCTGCTTTAGCTGAAATACAAAGGGAGCTCCACCTGAGCCATGCGCCGCTTCGCATGGAGGGCTATGACATCTCCAACATACAGGGAACAGCCGCAGTAGGCAGTATGGTGGTCTTTGATAGGGGGAAGCCGAAGCCACCTCACTATAGACGCTTCAGAATCAAAACGGTGTCAGGTGCCAATGACTATGCTATGCTTCAAGAGGTGCTCAGACGACGATTTAAACGGAGTAGCGATGCCTCCAGTAGCTGGGCAACCCTACCTGACCTTGTTCTCATTGATGGCGGCAAGGGACAGCTCAATTCCGTAATGGCAGCAATGCACGAGGTAGGAGCTGAGTCTGTGCCTACCGCCAGTTTAGCCAAGGAGGAAGAGAAGATTTTCATTCCACAAAGGACAGAGCCGATTATTCTACCGCGCAATTCCCCAGGTCTTCAATTACTACAACGCCTTAGAGATGAGGCGCACCGCTTCGCTTTAGGTTATCATCAGAAAATACATAAAAAGGAAACATTTGCCTCAGCCCTTGATACTATCCCTGGCATCGGGCATAAACGTAAACGCACCCTACTGAAACAGTTTGGCTCAGTTAAGGCCATCAGGAATGCCTCCATAGAGGAGTTAGCCACCACAAAAGGCATGAGTAAGAATCTAGCCCGAAGAATAAAGGAGTCTCTGTGATTTACCCAGAAAAATCTGCGATTTTTCTGGGAGCCCGGAGAAGCAATGCCAGCTAATTTACCACCACAATACTTTGAAGCGGAAAAGAACTTCCGGGCGGCTAAAAGTCCGCTGGAAAAGATAGCCGCCTTAGAGGAAATGCTGGCTATCATGCCCAAACACAAGGGAACAGACCACCTCCGTGCTGCACTAAGAGGAAGAATTGCTAAGCTAACCCAAGAAGCTGAGAAAAAAACAGGGGCTAAGCGAGCATCAATGCTGATAGAGAAAGAGGGAGCAGCCCAGGTAGCAGTAATTGGTCTGCCCAATGCCGGCAAATCTCAGCTTGTTTCCAGTATTACTAATGCCTCCCCGACTGTAGCCGGATACCCCTTTACCACTCACCAAGCCGCCCCGGGGATGATGGAATTTGAGAACATACAGATACAGCTAATTGATACCCCGCCGCTGGCGCCACAATCTATTGAGTGGTGGCTGCCACATATGCTGAGGCGGGCTGATGCCCTATTAATCACAGTAGATTTAGGTAATGCCGCATTGAATCAGATAGAAGCCATCACTACACAGCTGGAAAGGATGAGAATAGGGGTTGGCATAGGAAAGACGGAAGAGGTCATTTTAAGCCAACAGAAGGCACTAATCATCGGTAATAAGATAGACCTGGATGAAGCCAGTCAAAATTACACAGCTTTACAGAATAAGTATCAAGCCCAATTACCAATGATAGCTATCTCAGCTAAAGAAGGTATCGGTTTAGAAGAACTGAAGCTTAAAATCTATCAGATGCTTAACATTATCCGAGTATATACCAAGGCTCCAGGGCAAAAGCCAGAATTCACTGACCCGATAATCCTGAAAAAGGGAAGCACCCTGGCGGATGCGGCAGCCTCAATCCACAAAGATTTTGCGGCTAAGCTGAAATATGCCCGCATCTGGGGCTCCGGGAAGCACGATGGCATAATGGCAAAAAGAAACCACATTCTCCAGGACGGCGATATAATAGAGTTGCACCTTTGAAATACTAAACACTTCGTCAATTTGTGTGATGAGGTCATAAATCAAGCTAATGCTGACAGAAACCATGGCTGGGGTCTAACATTTTGGTAGTGTCGATTTGTCCGGAACGACTGAAGTATTACAATTGTGAGGTTAAATAAAATGGAAAAACAAAAACTCATGAGTTCGGGATTGACGGCGATATTGGTTATAGGGATTGTTTTTATAAGTGGTTGTATTCAACAAGAAAGTTCAAAAACACCAACTACTACTCAACCGCCCGAAACACCAACAACACAGCCCTCCACAATAAATTTTTTAACTTATGAAAATCCTACTTATGGTATAAGATTTAAATATCCTCAAGATTGGACAAAAAAGGAGGGGGGAGGAGAGGGGGAATATGGCGTTAGATTCGACTCTCCTGATACTTCAGATATATTTCAGGAGAGTTTTGGTGTGCTTATTCTTGATATGTCGGCGCAACCAATAACACTGGATGAGTATACACGAAGTATTCGTGAGCAGTACGAAGAAACGAACTACCGTATTATTGATTTTGGTAATACTACACTTGCAGATAATCCAGCAGGCAAAATAGCATATACAGAAAAAACCACGCAGCATCAATATATCTTCATGTCAATCTGGACAATAAAAAGTGATGAACTCTATCTTCTATCATATGTAGCAAGAGCAGATGAATACCCCGAAGGTTTGGATAAATTTAATGAAATGGTTAATTCATTTGAAATACTTAACAAAACCACAGACTGGGAGGTTTATAGGAATGATAAGTATGGATTTGAGATACAATATCCGCCACAGTATTCAGTAAAAGAGGTCGAAGAGAAAAGTGTCATTTCGTTTTGGCCTACTCAAAAATCTCCTTACTTGGT
>Ga0209991_10001031_pt1 | contig 12589 bp, 11 predicted proteins | sample ChitaG_FD_183167 | JGI IMG/M metagenome (GOLD analysis project Ga0209991, IMG submission 183167) | Deep subsurface microbial communities from South Pacific Ocean to uncover new lineages of life (NeLLi) - Chile_00310 metaG (SPAdes)... | ecosystem: Environmental > Aquatic > Marine > Oceanic >...
GTTGAAACCACTCTTCTGTACCAGGTGGGGCAAGAAACGCAGGGAGGAGCTATTGGCCAGAATCGGCGAAACCGAAGAGAACCCGCAGCAAGCGTGAAGCGGCCCCCGATTATTGTACCACTTCCAGAGTTAGACTTTCCGGTATAATGCTGTATCTTTCCGTATGCAGTTTCGTCATTAACTCAACAAAATCAGAAGAGGCCATATCAGTAACACCAACATCTAATTGTATATCCTTCCGTTGCGACTGCCAACAAGGTAACAATTTAGCGGAGTGTGTAGTTCTTCGGCTTTGGTATATTGGCCCTTGCTAACAAAGGATTATCAACTTGGTATGCTTGGCAACATGACATCAGGCCACTTTTGCGAAATCTCGTTCCGTATTTGCAGTAGAATTTCGTCTCTAACTTTCCCTCTAGGTTGTCTGCTATGTGGATCAAATATATCACCTGTGCCTAGATGCAGTTTTTGTCCCGTTTGTTGATTGTGGGCATGGGGCCTACTGGGGAATGGGTCGGGGTCATACCGATGGCACACCCATATATCGCCGCTTAACTTCACTCTAAGCCGTATCCCTCTTTGCGATGCAGGTGATCTCTGCACCAGATAGGTAGGACACTCCGAACTACGTAGCGGAGATATCCCCACCCACTGTGCTTGGGGTTGAGCAAAGGACTTGCGAGTTTGCCTAAAGTGTAGTTGCCCCCCTAGACCTTCTTTTAACTTAGGCTTGGGGCGTCCGAAATCCCTGTATCCTGGTGGTTGAGCTTCACAGAAATTCCTAACATAGGAAGGCCAACTCGGAATAATATTTCTGAAAAGAACTGAAGAACGCCGTACCAGATTTCTAGATGTTTCCAAGGCTGCACAATTCGCGAGAGATTCCTCATAACATTCGGGCGTACATAGGATCAAGCGGTAGACACTATCCACGTATTGCAGATAAAGTGGTTTCCTTAATACTAGCTCTTGGTGTAACGCATAGAGGTCTAGCCTAAAGTGATAGAATTCGTGGGACAAAACTAGGTTCTGCGCGAAGAAATCTGCCTGTATCCGAGAAGCACCAAGGTCACAGCGAATTTTCTCGCGTAGAAGCCACATTGGCTCACCCAGCAGAAAGATTCCCCATTTGCCACCCGGTAGCGGTTGGTGAAAGGAGAGATATAAGGCGATAGCCTCAACCCCGCCTTCCCTCAATTGTTCCTCCAGTTCCTCTAACTCTGGGCCTTCTACAACCTGTTCGCCAAAAGGACTGGAGATATCAGGTTCTACATCTTTAGGCAAAACGATAGGTTTATAGCCAACTACCTCGCTTGACTGTTCAGGCCAAGGCGGGCTCTCCATCACGGAAAAGGCCTCGGGTAACTGATTCCTGGCAGCATCAATTAACCTATCTAGCTGATTCGCCATTGGCTTAGTCTCGTACCTTCAGCTATTAAGAAGATTCTAGCCCAGGAGTCATCATAAGCATCAGCCTCGTTGAAGCGCTGTTATTTCCCCTCGATTACTACTATGTTACATCTTATCTGGGTTAAAGTTCAATTAACAAAAGGGCGTTTTGTTGGATCACAATCCGTCAGTTTGTGCAATGGCCAGGAAATGCTGATGTGAACTTGCTATACGTGCAGCTGTTATAATGAGCTGAGGTGGATTGGACCGTTAACAGCACGAGGATAACAGAGGCGAACAGTTTTTGCTGCAAAAATCGTGATCACACTTAATCAGGGCAATAGCATTTACTAGCGATTGTCCGCAAAGACCGGGGTATCATTTAAATACCACCGCCTACTGAATCTTGAGGTATTATTCTCATAGGCTGCCCCTCTTCACGAACTAATTTGCACTGAACCATCATTACCTTCTGGGCGGAAGGTCTCTCACTCCGTGAGGGAGCCATATGACTCCGATACCATGTGGGATTCAATTTGTAGATCGTATAGCTGTTATCTGGATTCTCCAGTACTGCGATTATATTTTGCACTCGCTCTAGTGTGGCTTGAGATACACCGATTTGAGGTGTCTTCTGGTGTGCACTCTTGATAACTATGCGCTCATCGCCGAGAAACGCTTCGTTACTAAAGTCAGACAGCAACCCAGTTCCCAGATATTGTGCCACCCGCTTTGCCATTTTATGTCCCCACTGACTAGCTGCCCTTCCTGATATTCTGTCTTGCGGCATACTTACCTCCCAAAGGTCATATGTTATAAACTTTGGCATTATCCCATCGGCACATGGGTAGGCCGCCGATAATCTGCTACTCCTGGGAAGTGTATATTGTTGTGAATCAACACTCAGTATCCTGTGCCCAAGAGGATCGAAATCGTTTCTTTGTTCAATAACGGCTCAGGATGTTGCTATAAAGGGCTTCGGTGGCAGTGAGGTAATCGCAGTAGGTAACCAACTGGCTTGCGGGCTGTCTCGCTCCAGCCCGCCTTTCCAGCCATCGCATAACATCCTCCGATGCTAAAGATGGATTTACGGGCTGGACCACAAGGACTTGTTCATCACCAATAGCCAAAAGCCCTTCATATGTTTTGGCGAAATCTGTCCGATCCGTTATAATTCCGATACCTGAACACATAGCCTCCATTGCCAAATTGGACACGACGGGATGTGGCAAACCTGATTCAAATAAAAAGAGAGCGTCTAACTGATCCAGCAGAGGCGGCATCTTCCAGGGGGGTACAAACGGTTTCCAAATAATATTGGAAACTACTTCTTGGCCCAGAGTGCTCTGGAGGTCCGACATGCCTTTTCCCTGACCAACGAACATACACTCGAATTGACCTTCGAGTTGATTCATAATCTCAGCAATATGGTACAAACCCTTAGACTGCCAATGATAATTAACCTTGCCTATGAAAGCTAGCCGCTGTTCGGGCCTTGAACTCTCGATCGGAGTAAACGCTTCAGCATCAACAACGTAAGGCGGCTGCAAAACCAAATTCTTATTCATTGGCTCCAGCAAATCTTTGTGTCTTTCATCAGTAACCACCACGTCAGCACAGTTTATTGTCTCGTAGAGCACTGCCCCTAAAACCTTCCCTTTGAGGAATTTCTCTATGTCCGAGCCACCATGCCGGAGCACATGTACGATGCCAGTGATACGCTTAGCTATATGACCTATGATGCCGTAGGGCACGAGGTAGCCCGTGTCCAGAATTCGCACTTTGTGCTCTTGAATAATTCTTATTGTAAGATCCAGCAAGGTCAGGAAGTTCTCATCGCCTTCTGGTATATGCCAAGGAATCTCCTCTTTGGGTCGGTGTATCCACAAGTTAGGCAACACTTCGGGAGGTTCATCGTTGCCTTGAATGCGGTATTCTCGTCCCGCATCGAGTCCATGGGTGATAACGTGAACCTCATGACCTCTAGTTGCTAATCCTCGGGCTATCCAGTATGTTTTAGCAGCAATGCCTCCTTCCAGTGGAGGGTACTTGCTGAGAATAGCAATCGTTCTAGACATTTACTAGCTCTGATAAGAAAGCCTTATTAAAGAGGTCAAACAGATACACGTCGGTCTTAGTATGCAGATAATCCTTAAGAGGACGATCAGAAAAAGCTACATCACTGACTGCGTTCTCCATTCTTTCTTGAATTGGCTTTGCAATATTGCTCAGCGCTGTGGGCATGCCCATCTTCCGGCGCACCAGAACCCACTCCAAACCTAGTTGCTCCAACTCGGGACGGAAGGCATCCCTAAGAATCCGTTTGGTTATCCGTTTGTCAGGCACCTTGTACTCAATAGGCAGTCGCAAAGCAAAATCTGCCAAGTCGTCGAATAGGTATGCAGGACGAATCTCGAAGCCAAAAGCCCCAGATGATCTGTCTACGCTTTGCAAATGGCAGTTCGATAAGCCACTTCTCATCAAGGCATCAAAGAGATTGCGACGGTATATTCTCTCGTCCTCGGGCGAGGGGAAAAGCTCATCTACAATTTGACGCACTCCATCTCCAACCGGCATTGAATTCATGCGATTTCTAATACGGTCTGAGAACCCCAAGGGATGAGTATAGATCCAGTAGTAACCGCCAAATAGCTCGTCGGCACCCTCTCCTGAGAAAGCAACTCGAACGTGTTCAGACACAGTCTCAGATATGAGGTGGAAGGCAGGTGCCCCCTGCAAGTCGAACACTCCTCCCGCTAGTAGGCCCTCGTAATGACTCGCAAAGTGTTCAAGTCTTGAGAAATAGTCATGAAGACCTACTACCCGTTCGACATGCTGGGTGCCAAGTCTCTGGGCTACCTCTCTAGCCGCTGAAAAGTCTGGATTCGTATTATTGTCAGCTAAGGTAAAGGTCGTGACGGGACGATCAAGTATGGCCCGCGCAACCAGGGTCAAGATTGTTGAATCCAAGCCTCCTGAAAGATAGATACCCATAGGATGGTCACCATGACGCAGGAGCAAGTCCATCGTTTCAATAAGATGCTCTCTCAACTGAGCAATCGCGTTTTGGTACTCGGGATGTTCTCCCTCATCTTGGTACCGCGCTTGGGGCAATTCCCAGAACTTCTGGACGATTCGCTTACCTCTACAAAATGCAACCATTGTACCTGGTTCGACCTGCTGAATCCCTTGAAACAGAGTCTTGTCAGCAGAGTATACGTATCCAAAGACCATGGACTCCTGGAGGGCTACGATGTTTAACTGAGGGGAAATGCTTGGGTGTGCCAGAAGAGCTTTGATTTCAGACCCAAAGATTACCTTTTCTCCTAAGTCTGCATAATACAAGGGCTTAATGCCAAATCTGTCGCGGGCCAGGATTAACCGATCGCCATCCAAGATGACCACCGCGAACATGCCCTTGAGACGCTCCACGAAGCCGAGTCCATGGTAGGCATATAGCTTGGCTACAACCTCAGACTCTAAGTTCGTATGGAATACGGTGCCGGTTGCTGCCAATTGTGTTCGCAGGGCCTTGACGTTATAGATCTCGCCATTGAGGAGAACAGCGACATTTGTTTCTGGGTCACAAAACACAGCCGGGGCAGCTGGATCACCAACTATGGCCAGACGGGATGCCCCCAGACTACTATTATCCTTTGTCATGCAGTCCAGACCGTCTGGTCCGCGGTGAGCCACAGCTTGGGCCATCTTGACCACTGCTGCCTCATCTGGCTGATTCCATATACCCACGATTCCACACATGAATTACTTCTCTCCTATCGAGCGAAGGACACTAGCTGCTCCAATTAGGGCTATCGCCGTACCATCGTCCAGATAGTGATATGGCCATAATCCGTTGGGAAGTTGCTTTGACTTAAGCCACGACAGGGCTCGTTCAACAGTTTGTCTGGGGGCTAGTTCTCCAACTCTTGACAATCCCCAGAGCGCTATTCCTGTGCTCCACGGGTCACTGCCCACAGGGTGCCCCTTCCATGGACTAAAACCACCATCCTCTTCTTGTTCATTTTTTAGATAGGTGATGGTACGGTTAACTAAGTCGTTATCAGAAGATACATGGCTATATGCATGAGCAAGCAGGAAGAAAGCCCCTTTGTAGGTGAGTTGTGTAGGACTGCCTAAATCCGCTTCCCATTGTTGTGCTAACCATGTCAAGGCTGCGCTGCCAACGGTCTCTTGCGCAAGGATAGCAGTGAGAGCTGTCACTGGGATACGGGGTTGGTCACGACTGCTTTTACCCCAGGCTCCACATGGCAGTTGAACCGAGGTTAACCATTCCCGACCATTGGCTACTTCTGTACAATATTTTTCACCAAAAGCAGCAAGATATCCCAGACACCACAAGGTTTCCTCTACATCAGCCCAACCTCCGTCTTCACGCTGGGCTTTGGCTAGGTAAGAGGAAAGACTATCACCTGGGAAAGTTCCTTTGATAGAGCAGCCACTGGTTAGCAATGCATATCCTACCCTAGCTAGTCTGATTGGCTCTAAATTCTGCTGCAAACCCGCGTGTAGAAAATAGGCTAGTCCATTTACTGCGTTTTCTATCATTGTCACGTTCATTCGCCATCATCATTCCTTAATTCAAGCCCGACTTCATAAAGCTGGCGAAGCTTATCTTGCAGTACGTTTAATGGTGTTGCTTTCTTACACGTTTTACAAATACAGTAAAGTGCTTCATCCACGCCGTAGCGTTCGAACTCAGCATCTTCTATGGGTACAAACCCTTCGCATTGTGCGCACCTCACCATATATTTATGATTCTTCTTGCGTTCAGGGTCCTGCTCTGACCGTGACCACAACTGAATATCCATGCCTACATCCAAAGGTAAAAAGCTAAGATGTTCATAAGCTTTTTTTAGTCTATCTATAAGGTCTGTTCGTATACCGCCGCGAAGCCCTTCACCAAATTCACTAAGCAGGATTAGTTTTCCGTTGTTACCATCTTGTCCATTCGAACATAGTTCAGATAACAGCCTTATCATACCAATAAGGTAAGGATGGTCTTTCGCCCGAACAAGCGCTTCGCACTCCAATTTATTTTCAGCAACTTCTTCATTACATTGGTTATAATCATCAAAATTCTGTTTATCATCAATAAGAGAACCGATGTGTACAACTAAGGTATCACAATCTTTATACTGTTGTGAAATGCCCATATTTTCACGCTTACGACCTAGTAGAGGATCATACAAATGCGAGTAGACCCACTTTGTATCTCCAGTGTAACCTAGAGTTACTTTATTGGTTTCATCAAATTCGACCTTTATTTTAAAGCCAAAACTATCGGAATAGTCAGATGGGTCAGGATGATAAGCGCGGGTAGGGGTGATAACGACTATTGCATCTTTCTTATCCTCTTCATCAATATGCGTTTTAGCTCGCCATCGTATCGAACCGTTCGGAGAAGAATTTTCTAAGTGTTCCTTAACAAAATTCAACTTGTATCTACTTAAATTTTCCTCTTCGTTATTCCTGTCAAAATAGTCCCGGTCTATTTCCCTGCAGACATCAATTATGTAGGGTTCAATGAAATAACGAAAGGTGGGATCTTCAATTACATTTTTTAAACGTTCATAGACGCCGAGAGACAACAAGACATGCACTTTTCTTCTCTTTTTAGCTCGTTTATCAAGCGTATAGAGTAGGTTGACTATGGACTCAAAGTCACGTATATGGTCCATATGGGCATGACTAATGAGGATAATATCAATATCATATAGGCTAAAGCCCTCGTGAAATAGATTACGTAAGAAATCGAAGCCAGGATCAATTGCTATTCCTAAGTCAACGACCCCTTTATCATTAGTCTTGTAAAGCAGATAACCCCCGCCTACAGAACGACCCTGTGCCGGAGAGGAAGAATTCCAGCGTTGTAAGCCAAGAAAGTATAAACCGTTCTTATGTTCGCGATGCTTACTTTCACTTTCAAGGTGGCGATTGAAATGTTTGTCAAACTGATCCATTATTCGTTTGTATTGCGATGAATTGAGTGGTGCCTCTACCTTAATGGAGTTTTTGTCTTTATCATCTGATTTCACACATTCTAAAAGATTATCAAACGCATGCCTAAAACTCGAGATGGGTAATTGCCCAATACACTTCTTATCGAGAGTAATACCTGATTCTGACTCGTCTGTAACCCTTTCAATGGCATTTTTCAATCTCCCGATCACTTCATCAGATTTATACCGCAGCTCCAAGTCTCTTATTCTTAAATCTTCTCTCCATTCATATTCTGCCTTCAATAACCTTTCAACAAATTTGTTTTTATCTTCCCTTAACTTCCTACATATTTCTTGCTCGTTCGTAGTAAGATTCGGCTCATTCTCATAGCATTCTGTTAGTATTTTGTAAAATTTGAGCATATCTTGCGTGAACCACTTGTATTGCTCCGAATGAATTTTGCGTAAATCAAACCCCTCCCATTCACAATAAGGACATATTCCCGCCTTATCTTTCTTCTCTTCATCTTGGATGAGTTGCCTTGCTACTCCGAAATATGTTTCTATTGCTAATGCTTGAAATCGCGTATCATCTGAAAATAACTCCATATTATCTTTGTCTACTAGCCATGCTAAAAATCTGGCTAATTGCTGATAGTAACCCTGTCTATCATACTCATAGGATCGGACCCTTTTAAAGTATTTCTTAGATGAAAAAATGCCTTTCAACATACGAGCACAATTTATTGTATCCTTCCTAATCTTCTCACAGTCTTTTTTTATGTACTCCTTTTTATCTTCTGTTAAATTTGAAGATTCATTAAGCGCTTTCTCCTTCGATTTTAGACGATTCAATTGGTCTTTTAACCAATCAAGTTCGTCCTCTACGAAGAGATCAACGAATCTCTCCTTTAGATTCCAACATTGTTTTTGTGGACTGTTGAAAAGTTCTACTGGTGGTTGGTAGACTCTGCTACGAAGGATTCTGCCTTTATCTTTATTTAAAAGTTTTCCGCACGCTTCTTTGAGATTATCCCAACTGCTATTTAAATTATCCGTCAGCCGATTTGCCTCAACTTGAATCAACAGACCATGAGTGACTTTATAAGGCGTTTTTTCTATCTTATAAGTGCTTTCCTCAATGTAGTCAGACCAGAAATATCGATTTAGTGTATCAAGAGCATTATATGCCAGTTGGAGTTTAAGCTGGATATCTGCACGATATAGGACAGAAGGTATATATATTAATGAATTGCCAAGATGAGATTCAAAATATCCACGTCTTTTTTCCTTCTTTTTCTTATCGTCTACAGTATCATTGTCAATGGATTGGTGAGTCTCTTTTATTACTTGGATAATATAATTAAATTCCTGGATAGCCGATTTATAGCGTCTTATATGAAAGTAAGCCACGCCAATGTTATATCTTGCCCAAAGGTCATAAAACCAGGAGAATTCATCAGTTAGCAACTTTTTACTCTGCCGGATTAACCTATGTGTACGTTCCGAGAAGCCTAGACTCTCATGGGCTTGAGAAACTGCAGAAAGTTCGAGAAGATATATTATCGTGAGCTGAGTTAATCTTTTTTTCTTCTCGTCGTCATTGGAATATGCGGCAGGAAGTTTCTTTTCCAAGTATTGTAGTACATCGTCCAAGCGGCGATTGAAGCAGTCAGTTCCTTTTTGTTTGATGTGGGTACGTAATAATTTTGCGTAGAATAGAGGAGCCCATAGCTCATCGACATCAGCAACACCATCAGCTAGCTCCTCATAGTAGACCTTCTTCATTGGATTCTTAATCTTAAGGTTTAAAACACGATACCAAGCCGAATCTTTATCATGTGTGCTCTTTGTAGCCCGGAAGCAATCAACAAAGTGTGTTTGAAGTCTTTTATCTAGCTCACTTACACGAAAAGCTCCTTTTTCTTCTCCAAAAACACGCTCGTTTTCCTCATCATCTATCCACACATCAATTTGTGCATTAAGCTTTTCAAAATTGTTCATGACGCTACCCTGAAAGAGTAAGCTCGCACCAATGATTCTCGTAACTGGTACTAAGTTATTCGGTGAGAGCTAGAGTCTCTTTTATCTGCAAGCATGGCACGAAGAACACTGCTTACATACTACTCGTTTGCCTTTAGCCTCAATTATCTGGATAGGGAATGTCATTTTTTTCTCTTTTACTAGAATAGGGCGTTCATAATTCGTTTTCCTCTCCATCACCTTGCCTCCTAATGATTTGTTGCTTGTGCAACTCATTCAAGAGCTTCCGCAAGTCTGCCTCCCCTTGCTTGGCAGATACTTCAAAGGCTGCTAAAAAACTGTCTTTGAGGCGAATCAACTCAATGCCATTACTAATTGTCTCAAGCACCCAGAATGATGTCTGATTGAGCCGGAATTGGTCACCTGTTATAACGCTGAATGCATAATACCACTCTTGGTCTGGCAATGAATGTAGCACTATCCCGGGCTCCAGGGCAAGAGTCTCACCAGGTTTTAACGCCAGCATTGGGGGTCCTCCGCCATATAATCGCCTGAGCAGGAGTATGCCATAGCCCGGCACCCCCGACAAGTCGTTAGGAGATCACAATCCCGGCACTTGCCCCCTAGGTTTTTCGGGTTACGGATTTTCCAGAGAACGTCTGAATCATACCAGATAGCGAAGAGCCCATCTTTTAAGACGTTGCCGATTGGAATGGGGAGGCGGCGACAGGGGTATACGGTTCCGTCCGGCATAATAGTCAAAGCGTTATTACCAGCTGAGCACAGGGCACCTACAGTCGGGTCATCGGGAGCTACTAACGTAAACAGCGGCCTGTACATAAGCACTCGGACCTTAGTCCCATTCACTGCTATTTCATAAACCCTCTCATAAAGGGACTTGAGTTCTTGGGGGGAGAGAAGCTGATCCCGAAGCCCTTCACCTCTCCCTTCGGGTATCAGCCGCTCCAATGAAAAAGTGTCTACACCCTCGTAATCCAACAACGCGATAAGAGCGGGTATGTCTTTGTAGTTGAGGTGGCTAATAGTGGTCATGACGCTGACTGCGAGACCGCAATCCTTTAAACGACGAATGGACTGCAAGGTTTCCTCGTAGCTCCCTTCGCCTCTGATGGCATCGTTAATTGCCGGTTTTGACCCTTCTAAAGAAACCTGTACCCGCCGCAGCTTTTTCTGGTTCTTCAGCGCATGCGCAACGTCATCTGAGATTAGGGAGCCATTAGTAAGGACATCATAGTAGCTAAAACTGTCTAGGTAGTCAACTCGATCCATCAGAGCGAAGAGCTCATCATGACGAATGAACGGCTCCCCCCCTGTAAACGAGAGGGTCCCCTGCCTCTCCCACTTTAAAAGTGCTTCATCCATCCGGCGAAGGACCAATTCGAGATCGTCGAGGGGCAATTCCTGTGTCGGATGACTGTCCTGATAGCAATGTCGACAGCGCTTATTGCAACGCTCTGTAATATGCCATTGGAAGTAGAACTCGTCTTCCAACTGCAATTGCGGTTCCATTTTTTGGACCTTGGTGGTTGGCTTATTTATTATATTCTACAACAAAACCGACCAAAAGGATACGAATTTTAAATGAACTATTTTTCAATTATTTTCTTACTCACATTCGTATTCCAATATAGAAATAGAAAATAAATCTTAAACTTTTAGTTATGTTTATTCAAATCTTGACCTGATACGGTCGAAGTTTTTAGAGCGCTGCTAGGCAAATTGCCATGCTGTGACGCTATTTTATCCAGATCGGATGTTGATCGAGTTCTTGCAGGAATAGGTCCGCTAACATTTTGCCGACATACTCGAAATAGTTGACTGGTTCTTCTCCCGCCTCACCCACAAAGTATCTGTGGCTCTCCAGAAACTTTCCCCTAGATATGCTCACATGGAGTAGCGGAATGATATTAACTCCCGACGGATCATAGGACTTTATACTTTTTCTGAACTCATCTCCCAATAGTCTCGCTCCCCAGTAAGAAAAACGGCGTAAAGGCTCCTTACCCTCAGTTCTCCGGAGGAATTCGAAAGCAAATGCTCCAAACGTTAAAACGATCTTAGGTTTGAAATACTCAATCTCGGTCTGAAGTTTATCCATTTCCACTTTCACTTGTGGCACCTCTATCCAATCACAGCTCCTGGTATTTGGTTTATTATCAGGGTTTGTGACTGCATTTCTGATATACAACCTCGCCGTGTCAAACCTGCGCTTCTTTTTCCTGTACAAAGCTTCCTGCGTATATTCAAGTATAGGTGTCCAAATATTATGACGGGCGGGATGTCTTGGATCCAAGGGTGCAAGAAGCTGTTCATGCCACTTCTTTGGTGGCGAATCGGCAACAAGCCAAATGGGAAATTTAGGGTCGCCACATGAAGGTTCCATTATCCCTCCTTGCACAGTCGAGGTAAGTGGTAACGCTAGTTAGTTGAATACCGATGGGAGAATTATACAACAATAGTGTTACGTAAGTTTCGAACCACTAATGTCCTGAGCACCGATGTAGCGCTACAGTTTTTTATGGTACTCCCCTGCTGTACTGAACAAAAAGCCAAATTGTGCACCGATGAAGCGGATGAACCCAACCCTCTGTCTACTCTCCAAATCCGCTTGCTGGCTATTGTAGCCGCCCGCTGAGGAAGTGCCAATCCTTGTATCTTATGATTGCATTAAAATTGCGATGGGGGCTGAGAATGGGCAAAAAGAAACTGAAAGAGAATATGGAGCGGATATTCCTTACCTTTGCAGAGGCACAGGAGGTTCCCTTCAAGCGCTCGATGAGTATTTCCAGCGCTTTATAAAGCTTTTTTGACATACAGCTCACGCTCCCAGTCCCACTTGAAGCCTGGCTTGTACCCTGGCGACGTTTCAAGCTCAGGTTCTTCAGCCTGCTCAGAGCTGACCTCAGCCTCAATGTAGGCCAACTTCTTGCCTTTAGCCGCCAGTACCTCGTCCCTTACCGGGCTGCACTCTGGGCACTCCTGGAACAGGGTATGCTCCAGGTTGGCTTTCCTGGCAGACTTCCACTCCTCCGAGCCGTGTTCTAGCTTCTTGCCAGAGGCAGCCTTCTCCAGCTTGTCAACTTTCTGGCACAGCTCAGGGAAAAGTTTGCAGACATCTTCATCAATCCTATCAAGCCTGTCACCAATGCCCTTGATGGCTTCACTGATGCTAGATTTCTCGCTTTCCTCCCGCTTGGTTCTCTCTTCAGCTTGCTTTTCCTCAGCCCGAAGTT
>Ga0209991_10001032_pt1 | contig 12586 bp, 11 predicted proteins | sample ChitaG_FD_183167 | JGI IMG/M metagenome (GOLD analysis project Ga0209991, IMG submission 183167) | Deep subsurface microbial communities from South Pacific Ocean to uncover new lineages of life (NeLLi) - Chile_00310 metaG (SPAdes)... | ecosystem: Environmental > Aquatic > Marine > Oceanic >...
GGAATCCGCGAACAAGTAATAAACGAATACGAGGAAGAAGTTGAAAAACTTCGACTCCTGGTTGAGAGAGAAGAAGACGCAATTAAAGAGCAGATCGAAAAAATCGAAAAGGACATCATCAGAGAGAAAGGAGACTCGTATACCCCATTGCTTGGCAAAGCGAAGTTCTTGGACTACATACTTGGAATAATGTCCAATGAGACGGTCCCAGTTGTCAGGACGAGGCTGATGAGCATAATACAGGGATGGATCGCAAAAGACAAGGTGCATGTTTTAGATGATATCAAAGACGACATTGAAGAGAGAACTGGCGAACTATTCTTCCTGCAATACGAGGAACCGGGTCACGATGAACCCGCCATCCCCACCCCAGAGCCTGTGTTTACCCCCTCGTTCCTTCAGCCTGCGTGGAAGCTGACAACCCTTCGTGGCTGGCCATCGATACATGAGGTGAACCCGATGTACATCTCCGTCATCGTATTCAGCTTCCAGTTCGGATTGATGTTTGGGGACATCGGCCAGGGAGCAGTATTCCTCCTTCTGGGGTTCATCATGTCACGTAAGTACAAGAAGGGCATGATGTCGAAGCTGGGGACGCTCTTCATACCCATGGGCATATTTGCGATAATATTCGGCATAGGGTACGACTCGATATTCCTCGTGGAGGGGCTCCTGTTCCACCATAACCAGTTCATGCCGAACCCCATCCACGAGACGACGAAGCTGATGAAGTGGGTCTTCACGATCGCGGCCGTCGAGATCATATTCGGCGTGGTCCTCGGCGCCATCAACCAGTGGAAGGCGGGGCACAAATGGGGCGTCCTCGGGATGCACGGCCTCGGCATGATCCTCTACGTCGGCGGACTGTACCTGTCCGCGATGGATTTCATCAGGACCGGCGACTTCCTTGGCACCCTTGGCTACTGGGGCTTCTACGTCATGATGGGCGGGATGGTCCTCGCAATGCTGGAGCCCATCATCGCGGCCGTGGCCGGCGGCCACTTCACCATCGAGGTGATCGGAGAGGGAGTGGGAGCACTCCTCATGACCTTCGTCGAGGGACTCGCCAACCTCTTCTCCTTCCTCCGTATTGTGGCCTTCGCCCTCGCTCACGCCAGCCTGGCCAACGCGGCCGTCCAGCTAGGCAGCTTCATGGGGAACATCCCGAGCCTAATCCTGATGAACCTCATCGCGATGACCTTCGAGTTCATGTCGAGCGGGGTACAATCGGTGAGGCTGCTCTACTACGAGTTCATGGGCAAGTTCTACCACGGCGACGGCGTCCCCTTCAGACCCTACAGGCTCAGGATAAAAAGTTCCTAGCCTGAACCCTCCTTTTTCTCCGGTATTTATCTCTGTGAAAAAAGTTATATGCTGATTGGGTCACTTTAAGGAGAACAAGGTGGGAAGTTACAAATGACGACGTTAATCATCCCCCAAGGTAGGCAACTTCAAGGGAGGTGGATATGATCGAAAACTTACTGCCCGCAGCACTCACTGTCGTCGCTAGCATTATCGCCGCTGCATGGTGCATGACACACGGCGCAACTATCAGCGCTTCCACAACAATTGAGAAAGGAAGAGCGTCTGTCTGGGGCTCGTCACTGAGTCTCTTCGGAGCATTGCTGATCTTCTATGGCTTCCTAGCGGGACTGATGTTCACGACGGAGACAGTCAGTCCGACAATAATCCTCTTCGCTGGGATCATCTCCATGCTCGCACTTGTACTAATGACCTCAGCAGCCAAGAGCGGAGGAGATGAAAAGAGTATCAGAGGAGCACTGGACAGCATGGGCTCTTGGGGGGCTGTGACCTCACTAGTAATTCTCGGAAGCATACTCTTCATATTAATAGGTGGAGGTGAAAGTGGTATGATACCTGAATCTGCATGGGGGCTTCTGATGGGAGCTCTGACCATGATCGGCTCTGCATTCGCGGCCGCCCTGTGCATCATGACGGCCGTCAAGGCGGGTGCTGAGATGTTGATAGAGAAGCCGGAGCTCTCGATCTGGTCTCTGCTCTTCGTAGCCCTCGGAGAAGGTCTGGCCATCTACGGATTGATCGTGGCGATCCTGCTGATAGGTTAGCCTTTTCGGCACCCCGTTTCTCTTTTTTACAATTTTAGTTATTTTCATAAAAATCATCGATTTAAATTTTTTTTCGTCAACCAATCATGGCTCGGCATAACACCTTCTAGGAGAGACAAGGCTCCGGAAAGATTGGATAAAATCCTACACGAAGTTGGGGATGGCCAGGTATTTCAGGATGTCCTCGGCGGAGATTCCCTGGGTCTTCCCCCAAGCGACTCCTACGAGGTCGTCCTTCTCTATTTCGCTGAAGACGAGGTAAGCCATGACTACGTTGAAGCCAAAATCGTTCGCTGCGCGCCCCCTCTTGGCGATGTCATAGACGTGCTGGCGGAGTCGGCTCCTGATGAGGGCTACGTCCCCCTCGTAGAGGGGGGCCATGATCTCGTCATACGGCGGGTTAAGCCCCTGGATGACTGCCCTGATGTCATCCGCCTCTATGGCCTCCCTGAGCACGTCGGGGCCTATTCCGTAAGTCACGGGGAACATCTCCTCTGGGCTGTGGGCGTCTTCGCGGGCCCCCCTCTGCTTCGCCGCGACGAGGAAGTTCTCGACATCGGCCTCGACCTGGACGATCCTCCGGACCAGGCCCCTGTCGCTCTGGGGGAGCCTCTCCAGAGACTTTAAGATCTCCCTGATGCTCAGGTAGTTAAGGGCTATCTCCACTGGCCAGAGGGCGTCGTACTTCTCTGAGAGCTCCAGGCTTGAGATGAGGGGCGCATATGGAGTTCCCTCAAGCCGCCTCACGGCGTCCTGGAAGGTCTCCGCCTCGACAATGTCCTCGTAGCTCTCGACCATGTAGGGCATTATGGGTATGAGGGACTCCATGATCTGGGGGATCGGGATGCCGCTGAACTTGCCTCTGATTATGCGTTTAAGGTTGATGACCTCGAATCTCAGATAGTAATAGGACTGGAGGAAGTCTCCGATCTTGGTCGGCGCCAGGTCAACGATCCCCATCGTGCGCTCGATGAACTTCTGGTAGAAGACCTTCTCCAGGGCGATGGAGACGTCTCCCTCCGTTCCGATGGATATCTCTCCATAGGGTGTATCCGCCAGTTGCTCCACGAAGCCCTCGAGGCTCTCCTTCTCGGCCAGGGCGCGCATCTGCCCGGGGGTCAGGAGGTCCCCCATGAGGGCGTGGCTCCTGATGACCACGTAGGAGAGGCCGGGGCTCACTCTCGACGCCGTGCCAGGGCACCCCCGATTAGCTTCATCCTTACCAGCTCCTCCAAACTCTCCTCGTCGAGCTTGTCCTCGATGAACTTGATCACCTGCCTGTAGCTGGGGATGATGGTGTTCTCCAGGGCGTTCACCTTCCTGTTCGTCTTCCCCAGCTCGTCCGCAATCCTCTCAGCCCGGGCCTCGAACTCGGCGAGCTGGAGGATGTCGTCGAGAATACCCAGGACCTTCTCCGCCGCCTCGCTGAGGGTGATGTCCAGCTCCCCCGTGATCTGGGGCTCCTTTTCCACCTTGATGTACGGGTAGCGGACGCCCATGACGCTCCGGGGGAGGACCTCAAGCTCAAGGCGGCTCTTGATGGAGCTCGCCTGGCTCCTCACCTCAGTCGGGCCCAGGGAGATGTAGGCGGCGGTGACCGCTCTGTAGGCGATACGGAGGTCCTCGAGCAGCTTGCTGCGCCTCCCCTTAAGTACGTCTAGGGAGGTGGTGAGCTCCTTGGCGAGGTGGTCCCTCTTCAGCTTGAGGAACTCGGTCCCCCGCTCAATGAAGCCTATCCGCCTCTTCATCTCCATGAGGTAGCCCTTTGTGGGCCGGACTCCCGTCGTTGCAGACAAAGCTATCTTTCACTCTTGTGGGCCGGATGGTACTTGTTGATATACGCCTCTCTAACCCGTATCAGGTCCTCCTCGGGTAGTATGGAGAGCAGATCCCATGCGATCTCCAGGGTCTGCTCGATGCTCCTGTTCTCGTAGGGACCCTGCTTGACGAACTCGTTCTCGAACCTGTCGGCGAACTCCAGCCAGGTCCTCTCCCTCTCGCTGAGGCCGACGACGCCGACGATCCTGACGAGGCCCCTCGCCCTTGTACCTTCGGCGTAGGCCATGTAGAGCTGGTTGGAGACGTCGGCGTGGTCCTCGCGAGTGGTCTCAGCGCCGATGCCGTCCTTCATCAGCCTTGAGAGGCTCGGGAGGGGATTCATAGGCGGATAGATGCCCCTGAGGCTGAGCTCCCTCTGGAGGAGGAGCTGCCCCTCCGTGATGTAGCCCGTCAAGTCCGGCACCGGGTGGGTGATATCACCCGCCGGCATCGAGAGGATTGGCATCAGCGTCACCGACCCGGGCTTACCCTGAATCCTGCCGGCCCTCTCGTAGATCGTCGCGAGGTCGCTGTACAGATATCCCGGGTATCCTTTCCGAGTGGGTATCTCCTCACGGGCGATGCTGATAGCCCTGAGGGCCTCGGCGTAGTTGGTCATGTCCGTGAGGATGACGAGGACGTGCATCCCCATGTCGAAGGCGAGGTACTCGGCGATGGTCTGGGATATACGGGGAGTGACGATGCGCTCGATGGGTGGGTCGTCGGCGAGGTTGAGGATCATAACCGACTTGCTGAGGGCGCCGGTCTTCTCGAACTCCGACCTGAAGTAGTTGGCCTCCTCGTTCTTGATGCCCATGGCGCCGAAGACGATGGCGAAGTCCTCCTCCTTCCCGGGGATGGTGGCCTGCCTCGCTATCTGGGCCGCCATCATGTTGTGGGATAGGCCCGACTCGCTGAAGATGGGGAGCTTCTGCCCCCTGACGAGGCTGTTCATGCCGTCGATAACCGAGAGCCCGGTCTGGATGAACTCGCTTGGCACGTCCCGGGCCGCGGGGTTGATGGTCCCGCCGTTGACGTCCCTCAAGTCCGTGCTCAGCGGCGGGGGCATGCCATCAAGGGGCTCGAAGCTCCCGCTGAAGACCCTGCCGATGAGCTCTGGTGACATGGGGATCTTGAGGGTTTCCCCGGTGAACCTGATGGCGACGTTGAGGTCCATGCCGCTGGTGTCACCGAAGCACTGGACCATCGCCCAGTCCCTGCTGACGTCCAGCACCGAACCCGTCACCTCCTCTCCCGAGGGCCTTCTGATCTTGACGAGTTCGTCGTAGGAGACGCCCTTGATGCCCTCCACCATGAGGATGGGCCCCCGGATCTCGCTCGTCGTCCTGTAGACCAGGCCAGCTTGTTCGACTGTCATCTCTCAACCACCTCGTACTCCTCCGCCACCTCATCCGCCTGCTCCTTCATCAAACCACGTGCCTCCTCTATCGGCTCCGTTCCGGGCTTCTCCTTCAGGCGCAGCAACTCGGTGACGACACCCATCTCCCTTATCCTCTCGATGGGGACTCCCTGCCGGATTAGGGGCTCTACCAAGTTGTAGAAATCGATGAGCGCCTTCAGCAGGGCGGCCTGCTTCTCCGCCTCGCAGTAGGTGTCAACCTCGTGGAAGGCGTTCTGCACTAGGAAGCCCTCCCTCAGCATCTCGGCCATCAGGAGCACCAGCCTCTGCTCGTCCGGCAGAGCCTTCTCCCCGATGATTCGGGCAGTCTCCTCGATCTCGGACGCCTCCTCTAGGAGCCTGAGCGCCCTGGCGCGGAGGTCCTCCCAGCCGGGGTCGAACTGAGACCACCAGCGGGCGGCGACGTCCATGTACCGGGTGAAGCTCCTCAGCCAGTTGATGGCCGGGAAGTGGCGCCTGTAAGCGAGCTCTGTGTCCAGGGCCCAGAAAGTCCCGATGTACCGGAGGGTGTGCGTCGTGACAGGTTCGCTGAAGTCTCCGCCCGGCGGCGAGACGGCGCCTATCAGTGTCACGCTCCCCATGCGCCTGCCTTCCCCCAGGGTGACGACGCGTCCCGCCCTCTCGTAGATCTGGGCGATGCGGTCGGACAGGTATGCCGGGAAGCCGGCCTCAGCCGGGATCTCCTCCAAGCGGCCCGAGATGTCTCTGAGGGCCTCGGCCCACCTCGACGTAGAGTCGGCCATGATGGCGATGTCGTAGCCCATGTCCCTGTAGTACTCGCCGATGGTGACCCCCATGTAGATGCTGGCCTCCCTAGCGGAGACGGGCATGTTGCTCACGTTGGCGATGATGACCGTACGCTCGATGAGGCGGCGGCCGCTCCTCGGGTCCTCTAGCTTGGGGAAGTGGGTGACGACGTCTGCCATCTCGTTCCCCCGCTCGCCGCAGCCGATGATGATGATGATGTCGGCGTCCGCCCACTTGCTGATCTGCTGCAGGGTGACCGTCTTGCCTGTTCCGAAGCCCCCGGGGATGGCTGCGGCGCCGCCCTTCGCACAGGGGAAGAAGGTGTCGATGACCCTCTGACCCGTCATCAGGGGCTGCACCAGGGGTAGTCTCTCTTTGATGGGGCGCACGAGCCTGACTGGCCAGGTCTGCATCATCTTGAGGGGTACGACGCCGCTCTCGGTCTCCAGCTCCCCGACGACATCCTCGACGGTGAAATCTCCGGAATTTATGGATTTTATCGTTCCTGACTGATAGGGAGGCACCATAACCCTGTGCTCGAATGAAGGGGTCTCCTGCACCGTCCCGATTATGTCGCCGCCGACGACCTTGTCACCCGGCTTCACCTTGGCTTCGAAGGCCCATACCTTCTCCCTGTTGAGGGGGTCGATGTTGGTGCCCCTGGACACGAAGGGGCCCGTGAGCTCCCAGAGCTCGGTCTCGGACCGCTGGATACCGTCCACGATACTGCCCATGATTCCCGGGCCCAGCTCGGCCACGAGGGGCCGCCCCGTGTCGACGACTGGCTCCCCCGGCCGGAGGCCGCTGGTGACCTCGTAACACTGGACGTACGCGATCTCCTCGCTGAGGCGTACGATCTCCCCCATGAGCCTGAGGTCTCCGACCTCGACGAGGTCGCCGATCTTGGGTTTCTCTTCGAACTTCGCCACGACCAGGGACCCGTTGATCCTCTCGATGGTTCCTACTATCGACAACTATATCACCCCCAAGGTGATCGCCACCTCGGCCTCGATCCTCGACCTGACGTTGTCGAGCCTCCCCTTCAACGTGTTGTAGTAGGTCTTCGTCGCGTCGTTGTTCCTGACGACGACGCCCCCGGTGATGTCGATGGGCTCGTCCTCTATCTTGATCGCGCCGCCCCCGAGGGTCTGCTTCAGATCCCTGTTGATCGTCTTGAGGTTCTTTTTAATGTAAGCCAGGTCCCTATCGTTGGCGGTGACTATGAACTCTTCGCCGCCCATGGCGGATACGGACTCTGAGATCATCTTCACGAGGGTTGTGGTGTAGTCTGGTCCCATGCCCTTCGCCAATTCCCCGAGTCTCCTCTCGGCCTCCTCGAAGACCTCGGAGAGGATCTTTTGCCTTGCCATCATCAACATCTTCCTGCCCTCCAGCCCGGCACTGCCCACGATCCGGTCGTTGACCGCCCTCAGCTCGGAGCCCACGAGGGAGATGATCTGCTTCTCGGATTCGGCCTTGATCTTCTCGACCTCTTCCTCGGCGGACTCGATGATCTTCCTCGCTTTCTCCTCTGCCTTGGCCTTGATGGCGTTCCGCTTGTCGACGATCTTCTCGATGAGCTGGGCCTCCATCTCCATGGAGTTGGTGCTCACTCGGGCAGCACCTCCTTCAGCACGAGGGCCACGGCCTCCTGCATCTTCTCCTCTGGGAACTCCTTCAGCGCCTCGGCCTTCTCCCTGTAGCCCTCCAAGCTCTTTTCAGCCTCGACTTTAGCTTTATCCTCCGCTTCGCGTAGGAGTTCGTCGATGCCGCTGCCCCGCTGAGCCAGGTTCCGCCTGCGTTCCGCCTCTGCCTTGGCCTGGGAGACCATCTCGTGAGCCCTCCCCTCGGCCTCGGCGACGATTTCCTCTGCCTCCTTCTCCGCGTTATCGAGGAGTCTCTGGAGGCGCTCCCCCATTGATAATACTCTTTCCATACCCATCTCATCACAACTCTAGCTTGGTTCCAATCGCCAGGGAGACGATCGCCTGCAGCTCCTCCATCCTCATCCCCGTCTCCATCGTGAAGTCCGGGATCAGTGCGAAGACGGGTGTGATGTCTCCCCTGTTCATAACACGCTCCCGAACGGGGCGAGTCTCCTCGGTGAAACGCTCGGGGACAATGATGAGCTGGAACCTACCCTCCTCCACGAGGGCGCTCACTGTCTCCGCCACGGCCTCTCCCGAGCCAGCATCGAAGCCCTCCGCCCCGATGAGCTGGAAGCAGGTTGTGAACGAGTCGGGGCCGATGACAGCGACACTCATTTCTTAGAAGCTCACGTTAACGGTACTAAAAAAACTTGTGTAAAAGCCGAAAGAGGGCTTGAACCTGCTCAAGCATCATCGGATTTAGGGTCTTGCAGAATTTTCTCAATATATGTAACGGGGTTTTTCGAGACAAGTGTTGTAGAGATCCATCGGTCTTCGATCGCGCGCGCGGGTGTTCGCTGTGCTGAAGAGGGTGTTCGACGGTGGCCACGTGCTGGTGACCACGGTGAGGCGAGTTCACGTGAGGATGGTTTTCGCTTGCTTCTGCTTCAACCTACTCCAGTTGAGGCCTGGGGGTGGGCTCATAGCGTGGGCTATCGATCTCCTGGGGAATGAGGGGTTAGGGAGGATTGGAGGGGCTGTGAGGGTCCGGCGGGGAGGGTCAGGGGAGGACCGCCAGGGAGGGTAGCAGGCTGTCACACGTTGTGGCTGGGGCTGGGTCAAGGGGATTGGAGCATCAGTGATTTATCCCTAACAGAAAACAAAGTTTTTCGGAATCCTCTATACATTATTCGTCGACGTTTCAAATGAGCCCTTCTCTCTGATTGGCGTGGCGTCTGGCCTTTGGTTCGGGTTCATCGAGAATTTCAAGTACATCCCCGCAATCAATCGACCGGGACAGATCGTCGAGCGAATGGGAGCGACGATGATTCACATTTTGACGGGTTATCTCAATGCTCGCGGAATAATGGAGGCCAGTGAAAAGAGGAATCCGCTGTTGTTATTTTATAACCTCTCTGCCATTCTCATTCATATTACATGGAATTATTATGTGATTGTAGGACACACACGAAGCGTGCGTGTGTGCGGTCAATTCATGTGTGTGTCAATCGATCGACCGCATTAATCAGTTATCACCACGGTAAATGTTCAAAGAATGCATCCAGGGGTTTCGTTATGATCATGGGCCATATGCCTAATAATATTGATAGGGAACTCAGTGCAAGTAAGGCTACGATCATCGAAAGGGGTACTTCCCTTATGTCTTGTAATTGTCTCGGTAACTTGCCGTAGAAGACCCTCCACACCGTCCTGAATTCGTAAGCGAGCGTGATAACGGTGGCTACTGTCGCCGCGAGTATGGCAATCATCAACTCGAGAGGGGAGCTCATGAAGGCTCTCTCAAAGGCGCCGGTGAGGAGTATGAATTTTGACTTGAAGCCGACCGAGGGTGGGACGCCTCCGATGGTTAGGAAGCCCACAAGGATTGCGATCATGGAGGAGGGCAACTTCGCTGCTAGTCCTCCTAGTTTATTCATGTCTCGGGTGCCTGTCCTATATAGGATGGCTCCAGCCACCAAGAAGAGAAGGGCTATGGCGAGTCCGTGGCTGATGCTGTATGAAACCGCCCCAAGGACACCGTGTTTCATGTAGGTGAAGACGCCAAGGAAACAGTAGTTCATCTGGCTCATGCTCAAGTAAGCTACTAAACGCTTGGTATCAGTCTGCACCAAGGCCATGACCCCGGCGTATAGGATCGTCAGCAGCGCCCAGAGTTCAAGCCAGCCACTAATACCGAACATAACCTCACGGAAGGGGACGAGCAGCCTAGCCAGGGAGTATGTCCCTAGCAGAACGGATGTGGCGCCCAGAACAGCACTGACGGGGGCAGGGGCCTCCCCATAGGTGTCTGGCATCCAGCCGTGGAGCCCGAGGGCACCTATCTTAACGAGGATGCCTAGGGTGAGGGCTAAGCCGATCCAAGATCCTATGGGACTTTCTGATATCCTCCATAGATCAGCGATTTCGAAGCTCCCGATGTACAGGTAAGCGAATAGTATACCTGTGAGTAGGAAGAGGGCTCCCACACTGGTCCAGATAAAGTACATCAGAGATATTCTCTCCCTCTTACCATAACCGTAGATGAAGATAAGGAACCATGAGAACATCACCGCACTCTCGAAGAATAGGTAGAACTCGATGAGGTTGGTTGAGAGGATGGCGCCCAGAACGCTCCCCGCATACAGTAGATAGAAGGCGTAGTAGACAGCGTACTTCCCGTCACTCTCCACGATGTCCCCCATTTGCATCCGACGTCTCATGTATGGAACGGAGTGTAGCACGGAGAATGCGAAGACGAAGACCATTGTGAAGAGAACTGGAACGCTCATCCCATCGCCGAGCAGCCCAAACGTAAGTTTCACCGGCGTCGCCATCCATGGATATTCCTCAAGGATGTTGTGTTCATGCGCCGTCAGCACAAGAGGAGCGGTTATCAATGTGATGAAGAGCAGGATGATGAACGGCCCCCAATCAAGGCTTTTACCGAATCTTTTCCTCAGCACATAAATAATGGGCGCAGATATTATGGGTACGAAAACCACCAGGAGCAGTAAACCATTAATCATGTCTTTCCACCACTCCCTCATCACCCTTGGACTAGTGCTTGGATAATCTGAATTAGGGGGTCTAGGATGACCCTCGGATAGATGCCAACTACCACCGATAAGACGCTGAAGATGATTAAGGGGACTGTCATCGTAAGTGGGGCCTCCTTTACATTCTCTAGATGTTCCGGTGTCGGACCAAAGAAGATGCGTCTTATGGTCCAAGTTGTATAGGCTATGGTAAGCACGGTCGCGATTAGGGCCGCTAGGGTAACAGCCAGATCGAGGGGGGAGGTCGCCAACCCCCGATTAATGGCACCCATGAACACCAACATCTTGGACATAAATCCTATCGTCGGTGGTATGCCGGCTATGTTCATACACCCTATCGTAAAGGCTACGGCCGAGATGGGCATCTTCCCAGCGAGACCTCCCAGCGACCTGATGTCGCGGATGCCGCTCTGATGCATTATTGCCCCCGCCGATAAGAATAGAGCGGCCTTGCCCAATCCGTGGCTGATATAGTGTAGCATAGCCCCCGATATCCCAAGGGTCGTGTTACTCGCTATGCCGATGATGAGGTAGCCCATCTGGCTCATGCTCGAGTAGGCGAGAAGCCGCTTTATGTCGTTCTGAGCTAAAACCATGAGACCGCCGTAAACCATGGTCACCAGGCCCCAGATCAATACTACCCAGTGAATGCTCTGGAAGGCGCCGTGGATCGGGACCAGGAGCCTGACCGTGGCGTATGCAGCCAATCCGATCATGGCCGGGCTTAGGAGGGCGCTGATGGGTGTGGGCGCCTCTGTGTGGGCATAGGGCAGCCATATGTGTAAGCCAAATGCCGCCATCTTGATGAAGAAACCTAAGAGCATTGTTACTACTATGAATGTTGACAGAGGATGGCCGTTGAGCCTTCCCAGATCGGAGATCTCGAAGCTATGTAAAGTGGCATATGCGGTGAGGGCACCTGTGACGAATAACACTGCCCCGACTATGGACCAGAGAAGGTAGATCAGAGCTATCTTCTCCCTCTCACCATATCCGTATATGTTGATCAACGCCCAGGAGGGGATTATCATCAGCTCGAAGAACAGGTAGAACTCGAACAGATTGGTTGATAGGGCGACCCCCATCATGCTGGTGGCGTAGGCCAAGTAAAGGGCGTAGTAGGTCGCATAGGCCTTCTTATTCTCCTCGTGGTACTCCTCGTGAACCTTGTGCTCCATATAAGAGGTGGAGTATATGACGATCACCGCCGAAAGGATGGCTACTGTGAGGACGATGGGCAAGCTCAGGCCGTCCAGAAGCAGTCCAAACCTAATCTCTGGCAGCCAGAAGAAGTACTCGCCAAGAGGCGCCAAAGAGACTGTGGGCATGAAGCTTATGAACGAGACCACGCTGTAGGCGAGGGGGATGAAGGCCACCCAACTAACGTTTTTACCGATTCTACGGCCTATGACATAGACGATCGGCATGAAAAGAATAGGCGCAAGTATCGCTCCCCATAACGATCTATACATCATCTATACCCCCATAAAGCACGAGCGATAAAATCGGTGACTAGGCCAGGATAGATTCCGAGGATCAGGGATGCAGCGGCGAGGACCAGAGGGGGTACCGTCATGATGAGCGGAGCCTCCTTAACCTCCTTCAGGTGCTCCGGGAGGGGGCCGAAGAAGATGCGCCATATGGTCCAGAGGGAGTAGCCCAAGGTGATCACGGTCATGATGAGGGAGATGATTGCGATGACCATCATCTCCATGGAATGCTCGAGCGCTCCTGTGAAGACGCCCAAGAAGATCACCCATTTTGACATGAAGCCGATCGTTGGGGGGATCCCGGAGATGCCGAAGAAGCCAATGATACAGAGGGCACCGGTGAGTGGCATCTGGCTTATCAACCCACCAAGCTCTTTGA
>Ga0209991_10001033_pt1 | contig 12585 bp, 12 predicted proteins | sample ChitaG_FD_183167 | JGI IMG/M metagenome (GOLD analysis project Ga0209991, IMG submission 183167) | Deep subsurface microbial communities from South Pacific Ocean to uncover new lineages of life (NeLLi) - Chile_00310 metaG (SPAdes)... | ecosystem: Environmental > Aquatic > Marine > Oceanic >...
GTCTCTGTAGTCCATGTCATAGAAGATTTTGCTTTTTCTCTTACACTCTCTTAGACTAAAATCACCGCAATTAAGACGAACGCAGCCATTGGGTTTGCCGTCTTTGTCAAGTTCTTTAACCCAACGCATTTTGTTGCCTCCTTGAAGTTTTTCGTTCATCTTTCTTGCATTAGAATTTTTTTGGGTGCTATCACCTCCCTTTGGATAGATTGGAACAACCTTTTCAACGATCTTAATTTGAGGTTCTGCAGGAATTATGCCTTCACTAAAATAAGCATCAAGGCTGTTTTCGGAATAGAGAAACTTATTGCCATACGGGCGACAAGTCACTATTCTTTCCATTCTCAGTTTCCTTAGCTCCTTTTCGCTGAGCGAATATTGCTCCCTAGCTCTCTTTGGAGAGAGCCATTTGCTGTCTGAGACTCTTTCCATCTAACATTTTTTCTCCTACCTCACGACCTGCCTTTTTGCCATCAAGTGGCGACTTGGGCAACGATTTGGATTTAAGCCAATACTTGGCAAATTTTTTGAGGATTGTTTCCTCAGAGGCTGCGCAAAAGTATTATCTATATAATTTTGCCCAGTCTGAAAATTAAAATCCTTCATTTTACTTCTTTTTTATTTTCTTTTCTTTCTGCTTTTTCTCATAATCTGTATATGGAGTAGGATTAATGCCAGTATAAGCTCCTTCCCCATCAATAGTTTTTATCTTTTTTGTCTTTCTTCTCTCAACTAAATTTCTTTTCATTTTTCCTTCTTTTAAATAACGTCAAAATACTCCATGCAGGTTTGAAGCGCATGGTCATAATCACCGCTCATAGCATCCTTTTTGAATTCCTCTATTTTTTCTTCAGACCATCCTGCTCTTCTTGCCTCACGAACAGCTTTGCCTAAGATGAAAAAGACATTTCCATCTTCTCCGATAAGCTTTAATTCAGGTTTACTCATTTTTTGCCTCCTTATATATAAAGGTAGCAGGCAGACCGCTGGTGTAAGGTTCCAAAATCGATGAAAATTTTGGAATTGATTGATTGGGAAGTCTATAAGTTGGGAAACGAATAGACTGAACAGCAGTCTTACCTGCCTAAAGATGTTCCTCTGATTTTTAATCCTTAGTAATTTCATCGATTAAATCAAACCCTACACCATTAACATACTATTTTTGGCCGAAATAGCTATCTTTTCCTTTAAATTATTTTACATCGACTCGAGTAAATAATTTTTCGTAAGTGCGAGAAAAGGCTCAATTTAGCCTATTTTCACCTTTTATCCACCATCAACTCTAATTATATCCAAGCGTGTGTTGTAATGACTCCACTTCCATCCTTCCAAAATTTTACCCAGCCTGCCTTTTACATAATTATTAATTCTGTGAATCCTTTCACTCTCACTAGGATCGGTATCAACACAATCAAATCTAACAATTTGAAAGCTACCCTCTACCAAGCCAGCATTAACACGACCAAAACTGAGCTCTCTTTTATCCACATCAATAATTCTACAGCTCAGAGTTTTTTCTTTATAAACGTAGTTCTTCAGTTTTTGATATAGTTGATTTATCAGACGCTCAAATTTAGGAACAGTAACCCCGCCCGCATCGTAGATTTGAAAATGAATTTTGAAGTACAGATCGTACCTTTCATAAGCCATGTTTTAATCTCCTTCTTTTAAAGGTTATACTTCTGTAATAGAAACAAATATTAATTGGATATCGCCTTTGATGATATTACTGACCTTCTCAATCTTTTCTTCAAACTCTGCTTTAAAAACATCCTGAACAGTGCGAGCAGGTTCATCCTTTGTAGGTAAAAGTCTAGTGAGACCATCACCACCATAAGGCTCAGAAATATCAACTACTAAGGTATATGTTGCTTGTGCCATGATTTTTCTCCTTTTAGATTTATTCCTTGTATTCTTTTAATAGGGTAGCCCCTTTAGAAGCCACACTTTCCTTAATCCTTTCAGCCAGCGCATTCGCTTTGGTCTGTTTCTTTTCTTCTATCTGTCTTTGTTTCTCCTCTTTAAGCATCTGTAAAACTGAATCAACAGTCTCTTCAGTATTTGGATTTGTGGCTTTTTCAATCCTGAAAATCCTACAGGCCTCTTTTTCCAATTCTTGTTCTTCAGTTAGAGGAGGAGGAGCTTTTCTCACTCTTTCAATTCGCTCATGAACATCTACTTTTTCAGAAACATAGGCTATTCTTTTCTCACCATCAGGATATTCCATCATTTCTTGCACCAATTTTGTTTCGCCCGCAAGACCAGTTTGTAGTGCTTCGCCAGAAGGAATATCTCTTTTTTTATGACCTGCTACTTTGTTCAACTTTTCAATATATTCCTGAACTGGAATTCCCAACATAAATGCTTCTGCGTTTAATTGCCGATTCGGCTCATAATGGATAATAACCTCTTCATCTTCCTCGGCATATTTTTTAGCTAATTCGCCTGCTCTGACAGTTCCTACTAAATACGCTAGTGCTTTATTAACATCCTGAAAACGGGCAGGATAATGTTCAACCAACCATAGGGATGTTACGAATGTTAATTTCTTCTTTTTGTATTCCTCAAAGGTTTTGTCAAGCCCATACTCCTCCACTTCAGAATCGTAGCAAACTTTCAGCGCTGCCATGATATTTTTTTCGTCTATTTTGATTTTTGTTTTCTTCATTTTTTCCTCGCCTTCAAAATTAAAGCTCTCAATTAAATTTGACTGGTCAATTCGGGCAATATCGCCATAGCTCGGATTCAGCACAAAATCAATAGAACTCAAAGACCAATTATCCGCAACAATTCCTTTGTCGGAAGTCGTCCCCCAGCCACGCATTGAAGCCCCTAATTTTGCCCCACTTTGGATAATGGTCATAAAATCTCGCCCAGCTTGAGTGTCCAGAATAAGGCTTTCTGCATTGGCTAATTTGCTTGTTTTTTCGTAAGACAAATTTGATAGAATATGCATCGCCTTGCCCAGCTTTGTAGTGCCATCTAGGGGATGGTCAAGTTGCCCTAGGATACCGCTACTTTTAATTTCTTCATTCTTTTTTGCAATCTCCCGTTGCAAAAGTAGTTCAGGATAAATCCTTGCATTCAAATTTTTCTCGCCATTGCCATTCGCAAAGCTATAAGCTAATTTGCCAATGGCATATTTCGGAAGGCCTGTTTTTTCCGTAATCAGTACCAATTTAGATTCAAACAATTCTCTTAATTCCATTTTCTTTTTCCTTACTTTATTCTTTAAGAAGCACCTTTTTTTAAGGCCCTCTTTTTTTCTAGGGAGACAGAGCTTGAGGATAAACTACCAATCTACCTAGTATCAATACTCTGCCTCCCATGCCCATAACTAAAATCCCCCGATACGGGGATAATTTTCTCCCCAGCTGTGGAGTAGCTGGGGCGTTGCGTGTTTCTGGTTAAGTTTTTTCCTAAAACAAACGCAAAATAATGGAGAAGATATAATCCGTTATTTCTCATTTTTGATTTCTCTTTTTCGCTGTTCATAAAATCGTATCATTTCTTGCTTTGTAATTTTCGTAGCATTCAAACTTCCAAAATCATTTTCAAAAATCTTTCTCACAAAGTCCCAGTCCATTAGGCCCTTTTCGACTTTTAGCCCGTATTCATAAAATATAATTTTTTTCAGGAGCTTGTTGCTAGGAAGGATAATTATTCTTGCCCGTCTGCTTTTCAGGGAATATTTCTTGATTAGCGTTTTAAGTTTTTCCTCATCCATAAACTCAGAAAGTATATGGAGATTCAAACCATTTGGCCAAGAAAATCCCATAAATTTCATATCACCGTAATACTAAACCAAAATAAAATTCTGAAAAAAGTTTTTTTAATTTTTGCCCTCTTTTTCTACAAGGTTTTTGTACACTACCCAAGAGCGGCCCCTAACCAAACCTAAAGGGTAGTTGTAGATCGTTTAATGCAGACGTTCTCGACGTTATCCTTCGTGATAATCAGTGGTGCTAGTAAAACTAAGCTAGGTTACTTTTCCCTTTTGCCTATAATATGGGAACAGCCAACGAAAATGACCAGTCTTTTCTAAATTGGCTCGCTGTGCCACAAAATCTGAGAAAATCCGTTAATGCGATTCGTCTTTCTAACGAGACGCAATTCTCAGCTCAGCTGTCTTTTTCATTTTCGGGAAGCCAGGATTCTAGGGTCTTTGGCTTCCAATGCCTCAACATCATAATGTAAGCTTAACGCTCACTTAAACTCATAAAATATTAATGCATTTTATTTTTTACCTGTTCTCAGATATTAAGTGATTTTGCGTGATTAAGGTCATACCCTAAACTCTGTGGGACAAATAATTTCTTATATTGATTATTAAGAAATTTATCAGTCATTCCAGCCATAAAATCAACTATTATCCGAGCCTTATTAGTGTGTTTGCGATAATCACTGTTCATATCATTTAAAAAATACCGAAATAGATCAGAATTTTTGTCTTCTTTTTCCAAGTGTTCATAATATTTATTAAATAATTGTATAAACATATTTTCAATTTTATGAGCTTGAGTTTTAATTCGATGACTTAAGTAAATGTATTCATAATTGAATCTCTTGAGGTCTTCCAATGCTCTAAAAACATCTTTGCTGAAGCCTAAATAATCTTTACCATAACTATTTTCTATTAAATCCAAAACGAGATTATTGATTATTTTATCATTCGAAGCTCCAATGATTTGTCTAATTTCTTTAGGAATTTCATTTCTTTTTATTAGTCTCAATTTTATTGCATCTTCAATGTCTCTACCTATGTAAGCAATTACATCAGATATTCTTACAACACACCCTTCAAGAGTCATTGGGAAAATTTTTTTGCTATAATTCTCTTTATTAAAGCATTTCCTATATTCATTTTCGAACTTTTCCCAAGTCTTCCCATAATCTGGTATATATTCTTCACTTAACATTTCTCCATTATGAGCAAGAATCCCATCAAGCACCTGTAGTGACAAATTCAATCCTTCTCCAGCGTTTTCAATTTCCATTAAAAATCTTACACTCTGAGCATTATGGCAAAAACATCCTATCCTGTTTTTTTTACTTAAGTTATGTAAAACTTTCTCTCCATCATGACCATAAGGCACGTGTCCCAAATCATGCCCTAAGGCAATCGCTTCAATAAGGTCTTCATTTAACTTTAAACATCTCCCAATAACTCTTCCAATTTTTGAAACAAATTGAACATGCAAAACCCTATGGGTTATGTGGTCGTTTTCAAATAAATAAAATACTTGAGTTTTGTCTATATATCTTGAATATGCAAGAGAGTGCATTATTTTATCCGTATCATGAAAAAAGATAGGACGTATGTTTATCCTATCGGGTATTTTTTCTCTTTCAGGGTATTTTCTAATTCCTTTATTGCTTTTACATGTGTATTTTGAAAAGGACTTTCTCTCTTTTTGAAGATTACTTAAAACTATGCTTGAAAATATTTCGCTTTTACGTTTCATCATGTTTTTACCCCCTTTATTAATTTTCTAATAAATGTCTGAATAGCAAAAGAATTTTTACAATTATTGGTAATATCTCTTCAGCCTTGCTAGCCTGTTCTTTGCACTCTCAATCTTCGGGAGGCCGAGGCTTTGATGGTCTTTGGCTTCCATTTGGCTATATAAAGTTTTCTTATGTCTCATAATATTTGTTCATTTCTATATTTAACAAATCATCTTTATCAAATTCCTTTCCACAACTACTACATTTATAACTAATATATTCTACACCTTCTTTGTAGCTTTCTCTCTTTGTGCAGAAACCGTGACAATTAGGACATGTTATTTCTTTCTCCATATCTCTCTTAACAATGACTCCATATAAGTTGTCTGCCGGGGGTGTCCCCCTTTTCTCGGTGGAAACCTTGCATTCTCGAAAATGAGGTCTATCCTTTCGGTTATGAGACACTAAGGTCTGCACCACCTCCAAGCTTAATTTGCCCCCCTGGGCCATCTCGGTGATCTCCTCCAAAGCTGTCCTATTGTCATATGGGGTAATCCGATAAGGTCTCGGCGAAATGAGGGCATCATAAACGTCGCACACAGCAATGATCTCCACCATGCTATCTCTCAATGAGATGCCCAAAGGATATCCAGATCCATCTCTTCGTTCATGGTGTTCTTTGGCTACCCGCCCTGCAAAACTCCGGAGATCTTGAAGGAAATAGCTGAGAAGCACAAAGCCGGCTAAGGCATGGTGTTCCAGGATCCTCTTTTCAGCCGCTGTCAGTGGATCGTCCTTTTTCAATATCTTGGGGGGAACGCATATTTTGCCTAAATCATGTATGGTTCCGGCCATGATCTCCATGATCCAGTCCTCGGATTTCTCCAGCAGATCTCGAGCCATGATTGTTGACATGGCGAACACCATCAGAGAGTGCCGGTAAGTATAAAAGTCGTTCTCTTTAAAATAGTCGAGGGATTCCAGAATGGGTGGGATGAAACTGATCTTCTTCATTAGGTTCAAGGCAAGTGTTCTTTTTGGCTCATCGAAGATTACATGGTACGGGGGCTTTTGAATTAAGGGGAGGATATCTTGATAGACGGTGCCATACTCCAAAAAGGAAAGCGCCTGATAAGATGTGTCCTTATTGGCTGCGATCAATTCATCCAGGGCCTCCGACGTTAACTCCTTACCAGCTGGAAGAAGCAAGCGGTTGTCTAATGTATAAACCTGGCAATCGAGCTTAGCGGTCTTCATAATTTTGCTCCTTTGGGTCCCAGTTAAAATGGGATCAAATTTTTATTCTATAGGGATTTGGTTCTTCCCAATTTTTTATCTATAGCCTACTGATTCCTTTCCTGTTTTCTTTTTAATCATTTCTCTAGTTATCTGAACAGGTTCATCTTCCTTTTTAGGATCATAATCTTTTTGAATGTTTAAAGACAATTTCTCCTTATCCTCTTTTGTAAGAAGTTCTTTTTCAAAATAATATTTTTTTATTGGATATGTTAGCCGATAAAATTTGCATGTCGGGCATCTGATTATTTCATCCAAAGCGCCGCCTTGAGGGTCAGGTTTCATTATAGCTTCGTCGTTTTCACAGAGATAACATTTGATTTTTTCCCAGGCCATCTCAACCTCCTTTTTCTTCTCTACTGTCAAGTCTCCACGAACATCTGACTTCGCTTCTACCTTTCCTGATAATCGTGTTACTTTCCCTAATAATTGTTTTTCTGCCTCAGCCACTAAAGCGTCCACATTATTAACTATATTAAGTAATCTTATTCCCTTAGGTGAAACAAGAACATCAGCTTTTCCTTCTTCAACAGGAACCTTTTCCTCTAGACTAACTTCCAAATCTTCAGGATGTGCTCTTAATTCATCTATTTCCATTTTGATTTTACCTAATTTTTCTCCCGCCATTTTTACAAAAATCTTAAGCTTTCGATATTCCACCAAAAACTCTTCAACTTTGTCGTAATTGAAATAAAATATAAGAAATATCCCAAGCCCTATCATAAGGGATAAAAAATGCCACCAGATTATTTTCTCTCGGTACAAAAGGAAAGAGAAAAATGCCAGCATGAGAAATCCAACATTACGTGTTAGGATGTTTTTCACTTTATCCATCATCCCTCCTTGTCTGCTTGCTGGCTATTTTGGATTAATTTTTCTTGAATTCTTCAAAAAGGTGTTTCAAGAATTCTCTCATGCGTTTTTCCTTTATCTCTGTGTCGAATGAATTTTCTATCCTTTTCACGTCTTCTGCACTTAGCGATCCATACATCCAGCCTATAACTTTAGCAAACTGGGAGCTGGCATAGATAAGCCAATTCCAGTCGGAAGGTTTGACTTTTATCTCCCTCTCCACAACATGAAGTTATAATCTCTTTGCAAAGTCTTTCGCTAATTGAACTTTCGATGTTTCTTCAGCAAGCTCTAGCACCTCTTGATCTGCTTTCTCCTTTTTCTTTCTCTCTTCTGGAGTCATTTTTTCATACTTTTCTCTACTGGCTTTAATCTTTTTCTTTATATCACTTTCTTTTTTGCTCATTATTTCCTCCCTCTTTTCTTGCTTCTTATTATAGCATACTTCCTGAGAAGAAAAAGAAGTGGGATTCTAAGAAAGGAATGTTGACTATGTTATTAAAATACGCTTTTTCCAAAGAGACCATACTACTCTTTGAACATCTGTGGTGCGTGAAATGCGGAGGCGGATGCTCTCTTCTGACAAGGCTTCCCCATTGGCTGTTATCTGCGAAATGGCTTGAAGTGCTTCCTTTTATCTGGGAGGAAGGTCGGAGAAATTGCCATACGGGTTCAATTTTATTCTGCGGAGCAAAGAGTTGATGTTCATAGCAATTGAATATTAATCCGACCTGTCAAGCAAAAGTGTTGGTTCTTTTATTTTCCCTTCTGAAGGGAAGATTTTATTTGTTTTTTAACTTGGCTATTCTAAGTTGCCCAATTAAGACTGCAAAAGGTAAATTACCAGTAATTCCTAAAAAGGCTATGATTAGTGCTACGAAATGCTCAATCCCAAATTTAGAAATATCTGTTTCCCATAGGTAATATACAGCAACCCAACCAATGAATGCTCCAACAAAATTAAACCAAAATTGATAAAGCCACCAATCCAATTTTTTAATTCTATAAATATCAGGATGAACAAAAATATATACAGAACGCCAGCCAAAGAATAATCCAAATACTAAAGCAGGAACTAAGAATAGACTTTTGAAAAATTCACTTATCATGTCTCCTCCCTTTTCCCGATAGGATTTATTCAACCCTAACGGTGCTTCTATCCCTTTAAGGATTTTAATAACATAATTCCTATATCCAAGTTATGGATTTCAGTATCTAAGGTTTTTATCCTTGGGTCATCTTGGCTTACCTCTTTCTGCATTATAAAATCTTTTCTATCTGAAAAATCCTTTTGCATATTCGTCATCCTTGTTAATGCTATTTGGATTCTTTCATCAAAAACTTTTTCAATTAATTCCCTAATTTCATCTCTGCTCTTTTTTCTGACAGATTTATGTTTTTCCTCTTCGCTTCCTCCACTTATTTCAAACTCACATACCATTTCTTTCTTAATAACATTATTGTACATACGAATACGAGCACCTTCTCCAATTTCAATCTCTGTTGCTTCTGAGCCAACGCAACTTCTATAATATTTCTCCGCACAATCACGAAAAGCCTGATGATTAAAAGCTCCTTCATAACCGTGAGGTTGGCTGACTTCTATAGGCGCTATATCATAGTCGCTACCTACCGTTTGTTTTATATCTGCATACAAACCTTCAAACCTTTCTTCGCCTATTTCTAAGGTGAAAAAGATTCTAGAAACCATATACTCATCATCACTGCCATATTCTTGAGAATCCTGATTACACTGGCAAAAGATAACTTTCGCTTTGCTCATTATTTCCTCCTTTTTGCTGAGGAATTTTAGCGCTATTATAGCATAACTCTCCTTCAACGAAAATCCTATTCTCTCTCATCTCTTGCGTCATGGTGTCCATTTTTGACCCAAGGGAGCGGCCCGTTTACTCTGGGCAACATGAGGCAATGGATTCATAGTCCTCATTGGACACTATAGGCTTTTATTATGCTTCCCGATGTGTCCCCCTGTTGGGTCAATATGGGAATATGTGTCGACGAAAAATTTTTTACCCGATACCCCATTTCAGGAAAGCTTTTGTACGTAAATCCTCTCACATTTCTGCCGTGTTCCCATGCCGTGGAATAATCCTCTAACCCCGTTGGCAATTAGTCTCACATGGCCCTCAGATAGCCCAGATAAGCCACTGAATATAAGGCCCTTATAAGTGCTTTAAGCTTCCCCATATTATCCTCTCCACCCCTTAAAATAGGACACGTAGGGGTGTCTTTTTTGATAGTAACCTCTACCCCTGTTGGCTCACAGGGCATCAAAAGGAACAGGACAGGGTAACAACATTTCCCTCAACCAAAGGCCGATATTTACCACACTACCTTTTATCGCCCATGCTTCCATCATTCACCAAAACCCACATATTCTACATCATGCTCCCCCATATGGACAAAATTTATCCCATGCTAACCCGACATTTTATATTAGGCCTATATAACCCTCTTTCTCTCCTCAAAACCTCTTCTTCCTATTCCTCGTCTGGCATTATGGAGCACTACAAAATCCATTACCAGATTATCCATATTGTGGGTATGGAGACAATAGCCCGTACTGGCATACTGACCAACTGTCCCCTATCTATCGGATGAAAGGAGGAAAACTGAAAAAGCTTCTATCTATTATTTCTTTTCTTCATTTCGCTCTTCTTCGCATCCTCAACCCCAGCAATACCAGGGTCAGCGTTTTTCCAGAGGTGGAGGAATTTCTCGTAGTGCTCCAGGGCTTTGGCATTGAACTCTTATCCTAAATTCGATGATTATTTCTCCAGTCCAATCTTCCTTAAGAGCTCAGTATAACGCGGGTCTGAACGCAAGGGATCAAAGGCTGGATCCGCTTTTAGATAAGACAATTTTGCATCATTCTCTGAGTAACCTTTTTCCAGCCAAGAAAAAGCTTCCTCTTTCTCTCCGAGACCCACGTAAACGATAGCTATATCGACTGGCGAGACAAAGTTTTGCTTTGAATATTCTATGATGTTATTAAGCCTCTTCCGGGCTTCAGATCTCTTGCCTGAAAGAGCATAAAAGTATGCAAGACTAATGCTCAACTCTCCCGATTGACCTGCAAGCTCAAAGACACGCTCATAGGAACTGATGGCATCTTCATATCGCCCCATCTGTTCGTAGACGTCCGCAGTGACGTAGTAATTATCTGAATGTTCTGGAAAAAGTTCAGTGGATTTCTTCAATTCTTCGAGTGCTCGGTCGTATTTACGTGCATAATAAAATAACTGCCCAACATTCGCGTTTATTCTTGGCGAAAGTGGATCAAGTTCCCGGGCGCGCAATATCTCTGCAATTGCTTCTCCATGCCTACCCAAACCTGATAAGTGCAATGCATACCACTGATGGGCTGTTGCATAACCAGGTTTCAATTCGATAGCGCGCTGGTATTCTCTCTCGGCACCTGCAAAATCCCAATCATATATCTCCAGGATTGCGGCCAAGGATATATGGGCTTCTGCAAGGCTGTCATCTATCTCTAACGCCTTCAGTGTTGCTGCCTTCGCTTTGGGTAAAGCCTCACTTGTAAGAATATACCCGTTATCCGCAAGAACGATGTAAGTGTTGGCCAACCCTGAGTAAGCAAGAGCGTAGGTTGGATCCCTCTCAATTGCTTCCTGGAAATATTCGATGGCTTTCTCTAAGTTCTTTTTTTCCCTCTTATTCCAGAAGTACAATCCCTTTATATAGAAATCATATGCTACACGATTATCAGTATAATGCTTTACAATCTGAGCCTCTTCTTCACCCATCAACTTTATCTTCAGGGCTTTTACAATTTCTTGAGCGATATCATCCTGAACTGCAAAAACATCCTCGAATCCCCGCTCATAGCTCTCAGACCAGAGCTGGTAGCCATCAGCCACGTTGCTGAGCCGAGCAGTCATCCTAAGCCGATCTCCAACGACCTGAACACTTCCTTCAAGCACAGCCTCCACATTCAACTTCTGGCCGATCTCCCGTATATCCGTCTCTTTGTCCTTGAAATAAAACGCAGAAGTTCTGGCCGGAACATGTAAATCTTTTACTCCACTCAGCGCATTGATGAGAGTTTCTGCAATTCCATCGCACAGATATTCATGCTCTTTTTTTGGGCTCAAATCCACAAACGGGAGAACAGCAAGAGAGCGTTTATCAGATGGGATTGGGACCGTTCTTTTTTGGGGAAGAATCTGCCAGATAATCACTGCGGCAATTGCAAGAGCGATTACAATGGAAGCGGGAATCAAGAGTTTTTTCAGCCCAAACGTTACTGTTATTTCCCTTGAGGTTATGGGCTTTCTTTTAGGAACAACTCTCTCTGTTGTGGGAATCCCTTTCTCAATATTTGCTAATTCAGAACGCACTTCACCTGCGCTCTGATACCTATTCTTCTTATCCTTCTCCATGCATCTCAGTATCAATCGGCTAATATCTTCAGGGATTTGAGTATTAAGTTCTCTCGGATCTTTAGGTATCTCGCTCTTGTGTTTCATAGCAATGCCTAAAGGAGTCTCTCCCTCAAAAGGAACTCTGCCTGTCACCATCTCATAAAGAATCACTCCCAAAGAATATATGTCAGAACGCTGGTCTACCTCCTTCACTTCTGCCTGTTCAGGTGACATATATTCTGGAGTTCCGATCATCACTCCTGCACCTGTGATCCCTTTCGCTTTAATAGAGCGAGCTATCCCGAAATCCATAATCCGGGCATCGCCTTCTTTGTCTATCATGATGTTGCTGGGCTTTAAGTCTCGATGAACAACTCCTAACCTATGAGCTTCAGCTAGCCCCTCGCATATTTGTTTAGCTATGGAGATGGATTTCCCTGCTCCTAATTGTCCTATCATCCTTATCATGCCCTTTAAATCTTCCCCTGACACATACTCCATCGTGATATAATAGCTGCCTTCTTCCTTATTCAAATCATACATACGGCATACATTTCTATGGCTTATCTTCCGAGCAAATTTT
>Ga0209991_10001034_pt1 | contig 12582 bp, 20 predicted proteins | sample ChitaG_FD_183167 | JGI IMG/M metagenome (GOLD analysis project Ga0209991, IMG submission 183167) | Deep subsurface microbial communities from South Pacific Ocean to uncover new lineages of life (NeLLi) - Chile_00310 metaG (SPAdes)... | ecosystem: Environmental > Aquatic > Marine > Oceanic >...
AGATCGAGCGCAGGGTCCTACTCTCCTCCTGAAAAGGAACCCTTCCATTCACTTCACCCATAATTCACAATTCCCAGTCCGCAATTCGCAATTCAAACCACGTCCGCGAAAGTCTTCTCCATACGACGGAAGTAAAAAGCGCCGCTGATCAGCAACCCCACCGCCACTAACGCCGACACGAGGACGATCGGGCCGGGCGCGGTCTCTGTCCCCAGAAGTGCCCAGCGGAAGCCCTCGACTACCCCGGCCATCGGATTGATACCGTACAATGTACGCCACGGCTCGTCGAGTAGACTGCTGGGATAAGCGATGGGCGTAGCGAACATCCAGGCTTGCACCAGGAAAGGTACCGCATAGCGCACATCCCGGAACTGCACATTCATCGCCGTGAGCCACAACCCAACACCCAAAGAAGTCACCAGCGCCAGCAGCAGCAAGAGCGGCAGCCAAAGTATATTCCACGTGGGCACGATGGCGAAGTAGAGCATCATACCCAGCAGGACAACGAAGGCCAGCACAAAGTCTACAGCCCCGGAGATCACGCTGGAGATAGGCACCACCAGGCGTGGGAAATAGACCTTCTTGATCAAATTGGCGCTCGCCACCAGGCTGGTGGACGACTGGCTCAGCCCGTTGGCAAAGAAGGTCCAGGGCACCAGGGCCGCGTAACTGAAGATGGGATACGGAATGTCATCCGAGGGCATCTTGGCCAACTTGCCAAAGAACACGCTGAACACTACCATAGTGAAGAAAGGCTGAATGATGGCCCACGCCGCGCCCAGCACCGTCTGCTTGTAACGCACCTTGACGTCGCGCCAGGTCAAGAAGTACAGCAATTCCCGGTACTCCCACAAGTCGCGCAGGTTTAGTGAAATCCAACCCCGCGAGGGGCGGATGACGGTGATTGCGAAATTCGGATTCTCAATTTCGAACTTACTCTCTCTGGCGCGCTGCAAACTAGCGATCATTCATCTCCGCCCTGCAATTCGCAATCCGCAATTCATCAGCGTCCTCTGGCGCGACGCGCCTTGGCGGTTCTGCCGGAAGCGGTAAAGATAGCCAATAGTTCGGCAGATTCTTGGAGCAGCCAGCGGCGCTCTTCGCTGTCGCCAAATAGCTCCATCCAATACTGGGTCTCACTGGCCTCTTTCTCCACAATGCCGATCTTGTGAACAGAATCGTTGTGCGACTCAGCCCGGTTGGCTTCACGGTAGTTAGCGCCAATCGAGGTTCCTGCCTTCAACCCTTCGACAGGCCCTTGGTCCTCAGGCACTTGTCCTGGACCCTTTGTCCTTGGGCACTTAGTCCTGTACGGCCTGAGTACAGGGCCAAAGGACCAAGGGCGACAAGTACAGGGGCCAAGGACTGAGGGCTCAGGACACGGCAACTGATAACCCAGCACGTCCGTTACCTTGCTCTTCGGCAAGCCACTCACAAATCTAACGACGCGCAGCGCAAACGCCTTCGTCCGTTCCTCCAATTCCCTCTTATCCACCTCATTATCCCTTCAAATTCGCAGTCCGCAATTCGCAATTCGCAATTTCTCTACCTGCGCCTCGATCCATGGATATGTGAGTGCGATCCCCTCCTTGAGAGAAACCTTGGCTTCCCACCCCAGCGAATAAATGCGCGCGTTGCTGAAGTTCCGCGCCTGCACCCCCACCGGACCCTCAACGTACTTCTTGTGAATCTCCTTGCCCGCGACCTCGATCACCGTCTCCACTAACTCGTCCACCGTCACGTACTCGGAACTCCCGATGTTCACCCGCCCCTCAAGGCGGTGCCCTGAGCCTTGTCCTGAGCGAAGCCTGTCCTGAGCTCTGCCGAAGGGTCGAAGGGCTGCCGAAGGGGCCTGCCCTGAGCCGTCGGGTTGAGCTTGTCGAAACCTTGCCGAAGGGCCTGTCCTGAGCGTAGTCGAAGGGTCGGAATGCATCAGCATATAGATCCCTTCAACCATATCGTCTATGTAGGTATAAGCACGAATGGCCGTCCCATCGCCCCACACCTCAATTATACCACCATCCTCCGCTTCCGCAACCTTGCGGCAGATCGCCGCCGGGGCCTTCTCTCGCCCGCCTGTCCAGGTACCTTCTGGGCCATAGCAATTCTGGAACCGGGCGATGCGGACGTTCATGTCAGTGTGTCGGCCATAGGCCATCGCCACCCGCTCGGCATACAACTTCTCCCAGCCATACTTGCAACCACGAATTTCACTAATTTCACGAATGACACCAACAATCAATTGACGATTCGCTTAAACTCTAACGATGGCGTGCCAAAGTTCAAGATGATAGCCAATCGCAAGCCAGACGCGGCCAGGTAGTTGTGGGCCTGGGCCTCATGGATTTCGTTGATCTCTTTGACGGCTTTGAGCTCGAGGATGATCTTGCCATCTACCACAAAGTCGGCAATGAACTCACCAACCTGTTTGCCTTTGTAGAAGACAGGAAGCCGCTTCTGTCGCTCATAAGAGACGCCTTGCAGATCGAACTCGTGGGCCAGGGCTCCCTCGAACACGCTCTCGACGAACGCCGAGCCCAGCGTTCTATGTACCTCCATCGCCGCTCCGATAATCTTGTAAGAGAGTTCCTTGTACAGAATCTCAGCCATTTACCCTCCCTTTGTCCAATGGGTAAAATTCGTGAAACTTGAAATCCAGCCCCTCCCACTGACCAATGAGTTGATCGAACTGTTCCGGCGTCAAACTACCGTTCCTCCGTCGCCTTTCGCTCTGCTTCCCGTGCCGCCCTTACCTGCGCCTCGATCCAGGGATACGTACGCGCAATCCCCTCCTTGAGGTTCAGCTTGGCCTCCCAGCTCAGCGAGTGGATGCGCTCCTTGCTGAAGTTCCGCGCCTGCACCCCCACCGGGCCTTCAACGTACTTCTTGCGGATCTCCTTGCCCCCGACCTCGATCACCGTCTCCACTAACTCATCCACCGTCACGTACTCAGAGCTGCCGATGTTTACCGGGCCCTTGAGGTTGGAGTGCATCAGCATGTAGATGCCGTCCACCAAATCGTCTACGTAGGTATAAGCACGGATGGCCGTTCCATCGCCCCAAACGGGAATTGTGCCGCCGTCTTCGGCCATGGCGACTTTGCGGCATATCGCGGCCGGAGCTTTCTCCCTTCCACCAGTCCAGGTACCATACGGGCCGTAGCAGTTCTGAAAACGGGCGATGCGAACGTTCGTGTCATAGTGCCGACCATACGCCATCGCCACCCGCTCGGCGTAGAGCTTCTCCCAGCCGTACTCGTTGTCGGGATTCGCCGGGATCGCATCGTCCTCGGTCAACTCCGGCTCGCCGGGCTGCATATCTCGGTAGATGCAGACGGAGGAGGAGAAGAAATAGCGGGGCACGCCCATCTCGGCCGCCGCGTGGGTCATGTGGATGTTGATCAGAGCGTTGTTGCGCAGGACCTCGCACTCGGCGACGGAGATAAAGCCCATGCCGCCCATGTCCGCGGCCAGTTGGTACACCTCGTCAAAGGTGCTGTCGCCAAGCGTCAGCGCCGCCCGGCAGTTCTCGGGCTCCCGCAGGTCCAGCAGCAGGAACTCGTCGGCCTGCGTCGGCGCAAACTCGTGGCGCTTGATGTCCACGCCGCGCACCCAGTAGCCTTCCCGTTTGAGCTTCTTCACCAGGTGCCCGCCGATGAAGCCACCCGCACCACAAACTAAGGCTCTTTTCATACAATTTGACCCCCTTCACACAACGACTCTACTGTCCGCCCCCCTGCTCCTCTGCTTAAGCTGGGCCGGGCCCTGTGGGATAGGCCTCCTCTACAAAGTCTCAGTTGGAATATGACGTATTCCACAGGGGGGGGCACCGACGACGTGGAGAACTTTCAAGGAAAATAGCAAATGGCGAATCTCGCCTTCTCCCACGCTCACACACCTCCCCCGCTCCCTCTAGACAGCCCTCTGCCGCAAAACCAATACTGCCTGCTCAAACTCAAAAGTGGGCCGGAAATGCTCCAGGAAATTCACGCCCAACAACCCATCTACCCGCAGCAAAGGAGGCAATGCCAGAACTAACGCTTCCACCCCTACCAGGCGATAGGGACCCACCTTCAAACTGGTCAGGCACACGACTGGCGCCAGGTCGGTCCTATGAACCGACGCAATACGTTGCTGACGCGACGGGCGATTCAGATCAAGGCCCAGTTCCTCAGCCACATAGCGGTTGATGGTCGTCAAGACAGTCCCCGTGTCCACCAAGAACCAGTAGCGATACTCGTCGTGCACCAAGCAAGGCACCACCAGCACGCCACCGTAGGCCCGTCTCCCACTGATACGATCCGCACGCCACCGAAGGCTCACAGAACGACCGTCCACCCCTCCGGTATCTTCTCCCCTGCATACAGAATGAAGGTTTTGATCCCCGGGTGTTGCTGATGGAAAAACCTGTTCCGTTCCACCAGTGGGCCGCGCTCTCGACTTCGAGCAAGCACGCGTCCCCGCACCGGTAACTCTTGCTCGTTCCAGGCGATTTCTTCCACCAGAATCCACTCATCCGGGTGTCTCTGCTCAATTTCGATCAGGCTCAACTCTTCTTGCTCCATGGCCCATTTCCTCTCCTTGTCCTCATGCCTCTGTGCCACTCTGTCATCACCGTCCCCAGGTTCTCGTTGGCGCTGGGCTTGGTGGTGAACAACAGATCGGCAATGTGATCCGTCAGCAGCCTATTATACTCCTCCGGCATCGTTCGGTCAAACGAACGCAGGCCCTCCTCCACGTGGGCCACCTTGACGCCCAGCTTCGCCGCGGTCAGAGCGCAGGCCACAGTGGAGTTCACGTCCCCCACCACGATGACCCAGTCCGGCCTGTGCTCCAGCAGCACCGGCTCAAAGGCCAGCATGATGCGGGCCGTCTGCTGCGCGTGGCTGCCGGAGCCGACGCCCAGGTAGATGTCCGGCTGGGGCAGCTCCAGCTCCTCGAAGAACACCTGCGACATGTTCTCGTCATAGTGCTGGCCCTGTGGAATACGTCATATCCAACTCAGACTTTGTAGAGGAGGCCTATTCCACAGGGCTGGCCGGTGTGCATCAGGAGTTGCTCGAACTCCTGCGGGTGCTTCGCCATCTCCCGCATGCTTGTACTGAACCTGTCGAAGTGATGGGGGCGGCCTTCATGAAGTTCGGGCGGGCATCGACCACGTGGAGGATTTTCAAGGCCACGAATTGCACGAATTTTTCTTGGGGACACAGATTCACACAGAAAAACACAGATTTCTTTTTTTACTTTTCTATCTGTGCCAATCTGTGTTTATCTGTGTCCTACATCCTGACCCAACTCAGACTGCCCTTACGCTCGTTATCGTAGACTTTGCGCTTGATCTGAGGCCTGGGGCCAAAGCGCCGTCCTGAGCCTGTCGAAGGGTCGTAAACCTTCTCCAGGCCTGTCCTGAGCCCTCAGTCCTTGGGCCCTGTACTCAGGCCGCCCTCTGTCCTTGGGCCAGAGGACCAAGGGTACAGGACTAAGTGCCCAAGGACAAAGGGTCCAGGACAAGTGCCTGAGGACCAAGGGCCTGCCGAAGGAAACCCGTAGCCCACAGGGTGTTGTACACCGTGTAGAACGCCTTGATGATCAGATCGGTGATGTCTTTGTGTTTCGCTTCCATGCTTTTTTGGACACAGATTAACACAGACGAACACAGATTTTCTTTTTTTAATCTGCGTCAATCTGTCTGCATCTGTGTCCCCATCCTCCCTCACTCCGGATTGCGGACGACGGAGGATAGACGGCGGAAAGGTGCCTGCACTGCCTCGGTCAGCGACTCCCGCCCTGTGGAATACGGCATATTCCAACTCAGACTTTTGTAGAGGAGGCCTATTCCACAGGGCCCGGATCGTCTTGTAGCGGGCCTGAGGGCCGCCGATATGGTATTGCTTGGAGAGATCTTTAACACGGATGGCGATGTCAGTCATACTTCTTCTTTGCCACGAATTAACACGAATTTGCCGAATTGTTTTTGGCCACGAATTACACGAATTTCACTAATTCTTCTTTTTTTCGTGCAATTCGTGGCTAATTCTCTTCTATCTCACGATGCGCATTGATTTGCCAGTCTCTGCAGGCGACGAATGGGCGCGATGATGGTTGGGTCAGACAGATGGCTTGGCGCCAATGTTCGAGGTCGGTAATCCTTGCTGTTCGAGAGCCGCATACAGATCACGCACACCCAACCCCAGATCGTTGGCAAAGTATCCCAGGCTGATCTCTCCGGCTTCAAATCGCCTGTACAATCGCTGCAGACGATACTCAAAACCCAGGTTGATCAATTCGGCCAGAAACTGGGTGATGTCTTCACCCACTCCCGCCGCCTTGCGACGCTCCGCTGCCCGCAGAATCTCATCCTTAACCGGTACTACGACTTTTAACATCTTGCTTCACCTCCTGCAATTGCACCAGGCTATGCTCGATTACTCCCACCCGATAACGCGGGCGGATCACTTTCAGTATAGCCTCTGCCACCTCAGTTGTCAAACTCCCACGCTCGGCCAGTTCGAGCACCAGACCTGTCCTGAGCAGAGCGAATGGATCAGGTAGCATCCACGCCTTCAGCCCCAATCGCGTGGCAGCCACAAAAGCCAGGTAGTCGTCCGTCACCAGGGCTTCCACTTCTTCCACCTGGCCGCACAGCTCAATGGAATCCTTCTCGCCATCTCCCAAGGCATAATCGGCCAGGTGCCGTGCCCATTTACGTGCTGTCACAGGCTCCACATGAATGACATCCTGGACGATCCGTTCCCCGGCCGCCACACCATCGGGATAGCCAGCACCCAGAACAGCAACCTCTTCCTCCACGCTTGAAGAGATCATGATGCAACACTCAGGAAGCAGATGATCAATCACCAGCTTGCCGTGGCTCTCAAACTTGCAGGCTGTGATCAGAGGGCCAGCATCGAAAACGACGGTCAGCACAGCCTATCTCCTCCAGTTGGGATTTCGAATTTCGAAGTTCGCAATTCGCATCTCAAACAACATCCGCAAAGGTCTTTTCCATGCGACGGAAGTAGAAAGCGCCGCTGACCAGCAGCCCCACCGCCACCAATGCCGACACGAGGACGATCGGGCCGGGCGCGGTCTCTGTCCCCAGAAGCGCCCAGCGGAAGCCCTCGACCACACCGGCCATCGGATTGATGCCATACAAGGTGCGCCACGGCTCATCGAGCAGACTGCTGGGATAGGCGATGGGCGTGGCAAACATCCAGGCCTGCACCAGGAAAGGCACCGCGTAGCGCACGTCGCGAAACTGCACGTTCATCGCCGTGAGCCACAACCCAACACCCAGAGAGGTCACCAGCGCTAGCAGCAACAGGAGCGGCAGCCAAATCATGTTCCACGTGGGCACGATGCCGAAGTAGAGCATCATACCTAGCAGGACGACGAAGGCCAGCACAAAGTCTACAGCCCCGGAGATCACGCTGGAGATAGGCACCACCAGGCGCGGGAAATAGACCTTCTTGATCAGATTGGCACTTGCTACCAGGCTGGTAGACGACTGGCTCAGCCCGTTGGCGAAGAAGGTCCACGGCACCAGCGCCGCGTAGCTGAAAATGGGATACGGGATATCATCCGAAGGCATCTTGGCCAACTTGCCAAAGAACACACTGAACACCACCATGGTGAAGAAGGGCTGGATGATGGCCCACGCTGCACCCAGCACCGTCTGTTTGTAGCGCACCTTGACGTCCCGCCAGGTCAGGAAGTAGAGCAGCTCACGGTATTCCCACAGATCACGCAGATTTAGTGAAATCCAACCTCGCGAGGGGCGAATGATGGTGATTGCGAAATTCGGATTTTCAATTTCGAATTTACTCTCTCTGGCGCGCTGCAGACTATCCATCATTCATCTCCGCCCTGCAATTCGCAATTTCTGTACCTGCGCCTCAATCCAGGGATACGTACGAGCGACCCCCTCTTTGAGGGAAAGCCTGGCTTCCCACCCCAGCGAGTGAATGCGCGCCTTGCTGAAATTACGCGCCTGCACCCCCTAACCACAGATTTCACAGATTACGCAGATTTACAGCACACGACGCTTGTGCTCAAGCGAAGGCGCACCGAAATTGAGAAGCAAGCCGACCCGGTAGGCAGTGCCCTTCAGGTAGTTCAGCAACTGGGCCTCATCACCTTCCGTCAGCGCTTTGATGGCCTTCAACTCGATAACTACCTTGCCATCTACGAGAAAGTCAGCACGGAAATCGCCAGCCACGATCTCTTTGTACCGCACCGCCAGTTTCGCTTGGCGTTGGTAGGGGATCTCACGTAGGTCAAACTCGTGAGTCAGGGCTTCTTCGTAGACCGACTCCAGGAAGCCAGGACCGAGAATCCGATGCGCTTCCATCGCTGCGCCGATAATAGCGTAGGTCAGGTCTTTGTAAAGAAATTCTTGGTCAGCCAACCCGGATCCTATCTCCCCAATCTGTGCCTTCCAGATGACGATAAGGAGACCAGCGCAAACCTCTCAAATCATCATGAATCATCACACAATCATCATAATGCCTGACGAAGCACGTAGTACGTCCCGCGCCCACGTCCTCTTTGCTCCATCAGCCCCCGCTTGCACAGATCGGATAGGTCGCGATGAGCCGTGTTATAGGATACCCCTGTCAGTTGTGTGTATTCGCGATTTGTGATCCGCCCATGTTCCCCTACGTATAGTACCGCCTCCACCTGCCGGTCGCTCAAAGCTGCCGCCCATGCCGGCCGTGCCGCCACCTCTTCCACGAAGCGCTCGCCGGGACCCATCAGCGTCACCCGGAACTCACTCCCCACTTCCCCGAAATGCGGACGGGGCAGGCCGTGCCCTTCCATCGCCAGAGCCATGCGTCGGATGCCTGTGCCCAGCCGCTCGATGTATCGACTCCCCAGGTCCCGGAACACACCCACGATGATGGGATTGCGCAGCACCGATTGAGGCTCCAGCCGCCGCATCTTCTCCAGCGAGACTCCCGGCGGTAGTGTCCCCGGGCTGTACACTTCGATCCGGTCGTCGAACATGAACACCCGGATGCGCTGCCCCCGCCGGCTGTAGTCCCGGTGCACCACGGCGTTGACCAGGGCCTCCCGCACCGCCTCGTGAGGATACTCCCGATAGTCCACCCCCACGAAGCCCTCGATGCGTCGACCCACCTTTCTGTGCAGAGGTGCAAGGGTGCCAGGGTGCAGGGGAGATGTTATCGGCTGCCTCGCTTGAGTATCCAAGGATTCGGATTGATGATCATGTTCACCAACTTGCCGATGATGTGGTCGTAGGTCTTGCGTAGTTCGGTTCCTATCTCTGCTGACCAATAACCACATTCTACTGCAAACGAAGCCCACGTCTGAGTTTCAGCCGCTTCTGCTTCTGCATCATTAAGCTTGCTCACAAATGCGGCCTCGTACCTCCGCTTGCGCCAGGCTTCGGCAACGTTGCTGCAAACCGAGCGTGAGGAACGGCGCATCTGATCGGTCAATGCGTAGCGCTCTTCCGGCGGGAATGACTTGGAAAGCTCAAAAATGCGCATCGCTGCCTTGAAGGCCAACTGGTACACGTCAAGTTCTTCGTGACTCTGAATTCTACTCACCCAAACACCCCTGCTCCCTAGCTCCCCCGCTCCTCGGCTCCCCTGCTCAAACGGGCTTCCCGGTTGCTGGACCCAACCCGGATGTAAGGCCGCGTCTCCCCGCTCACCAGGTAGGGCTTGCGCGCACCCTGAGGACACGTCACCACCACAAACTGCATGCCCCCGTAGGAAACGAACTCGATCGTTGGCATCACGTCTAGGGAACAGCGATCCCGGATGATGTTGACGATGCCGGTCTCCGCCCCTTGAGGGCTCGGCACCCCCGCCAGGCGCCGCGTGCCGTTCTCCACGCCGAAGACGATAGTGCCACCATGCGTATTGTAAAAGGCGGTGATCAGTTTGGCCAAGTCAGACGAAGAGGGCATCTCCCGCTTGAAGTCCAGCGTCTCCCCTTCCCGCTGGTCAATGAGCTGCTCGAACTCTTCCGGCGTCAAACTACCGTTCCTCCGTCGCCCTTCGCTCTGCTTCCCACGCTGCCCTCACCTGCGCCTCGATCCAGGGATACGTGCGGGCAATGCCCTCCTTGAGGCTCACCTTGGCCTTCCACCCCAGCGAGTGAATGCGCGCCTTGCTGAAATTACGCGCTTGCACCCCCACCGGCCCTTCAACGTATTGCTTATGGACCTCCCTGCCCGCCACCTCGATCACCGTCTCCACCAACTCATCCACCGTCACGTACTGAGAACTGCCGATGTTCACTGGCCCCTCAAGATCAGAGTGCATCAGCAGATAAACGCCCTCGACCAGATCATCCAGGTAGGTATAGCCACGGATGGCCCTGCTGTCGCCCCAAACCTCAATCGTGCCGCCATCTTCTGCCACAGCAACCTTACGGCAAATCGCCGCCGGGGCCTTCTCCCGTCCACCCCGCCAGGCCCCTTCCGGCCCGTAGCAATTCTGGAATCGAGCGATGCGAATGTTCATATCATAGTGCCGACCATAGGCCATCGCCACCCGCTCGGCATAGAGCTTCTCCCAGCCATACTCGTTGTCGGGATTCGCCGGGATCGCATCGTCCTCGGTCAACTCCGGCTCGCCGGGCTGCATATCCCGGTAGACGCAGACCGACGAGGAAAAGAAGTAGCGGGGAACGCCCATCGTCGCCGCCGCGTGAATCATGTGGATATTGATCAAAGCACTGTTATGCATAATCTCGCATTCAGCGAAAGGAATGAAACCCATCCCACCCATATCCGCCGCCAACTGGTAAACCCCGTCAAACGTGCCATCCTCCAGAGTAAGCGCCGCTTTGCAGTTCTCCGGCTGTCTCAGATCAAGCAGCAAGAACTCTTCCGCCGCCGTCGGCGCAAACCCGTGCTCCTTGATGTCCACGCCGCGCACCCAGTAGCCTTCACGCTTGAGCTTTTTCACCAAGTGCCCACCGATGAAACCACCCGCGCCGCAGACTAATGCTCTTTTCACAGAGACAACCCCCTTTTGCCACGAATTACACGAATTCTCACTGATTTTTTCCTTGCCACGAATTGACACGAATTCTTCGAATTGTTCTTTTCCCCCTTCGTGCAATTCGTGAAACCTGTCCCGGGGTCTCTCCTGAGCACTTTGTCCCTGGGACACAGCCCTGGGTCCTTGGGCCCCAGGATCAAGGATACCAGGGGCTTGACGAAGGGCCTAGTCGAAGGGCACACCCAGACAAGTGGTCTCCTCGTGAATGCCTCCGGAGTCGGTAACGACCAAAGCCGCATCCTTCATAAGGGCCAGGAAGTCCAGATAACCTAGCGGCTCAAGAATAATCAGGTTACCACCCTCCACCTTCCCCCCTCCATCTTCCATTCTCCTGCGTGTGCGTGGATGCACGGGGAAAATGACGGGCACCTCCTGGGCGATATCGTTCAGAGCCAGCAGAATCTCCCGCAGCGTCCCAGGCTCATCCACACACTTGTCCTGCCCTGGGTCCTCAGGCCCCAGGACTGAGGGTATGCCAAGTACAGGGTTCGACGCCCGATGCAACGTCACCAGACCTACTTTCTGAGTTCCGATATCCCCTCTCCACTTCCCCTTGAGCCTACCCGAGGCGACCTTGTTCTTCTAACAGACGGTAGTATTCCTCGCGCTCCATCTTGCCAGCAATAATCTTCTTGAGTTGGGACAGCGTAATGCCCATTTGTCGGGCCATCATAGCCAGCAGATCATCCCCAATCTCCCGCACTCCATGAGAGATCAGTGTCCGAGCTACTTGCTTTCCTCCGATCCTGAGGATGTAAATCTGGTGCCTGCCCATACGGCGCTCAAAGCCCAAGACATTCACCAGAATCCGATCAATCTTGCGAGTAGATACAGGCATTGCTAGGATACCTTCTCCAACAGAGAAAAAACCTGGCGCAGCAACTCCAACTGTTTTCGGAGCGCATGTCCCAATTCCTCAGCATCCTCCACCAGGCTTTCGTAGTACTCCACAACCACAGAACGGTAATCCGCCATTGCCTCCTCAGGACTCAGCCCCACTCCGTAAAGGGGAATGACTTCATCGGTGATCAAGAATTGCCCCTCCGACCTCCCTATGGTGGGTGACAGAACTTGAGCAATAGCTTGGTCCAGCGCCTGGACATAAGCTTGAGCTTTCTCCTCCAGGCGCTTCCGTTGTCTAATAGGCAAGGACGTGTACGTGTCCACAAAATATTGTGCCCCAAGACTAGGCATCATCACCATCATCAACCTCCTAACACTATTCGTGTGCCCTGGCAACACTCGCCGGCTGGCCTTGTTACTCTGCCATTTTCATCAACACATTCGAACTTCGCTCCGCCAAGAAAGGGATCCTCTTTGATCGCCTCTCCAAAAGCCTGTCTTGAGCTTGCCGAAAGGCCACTTCTTCGACTTGGCTCCTCACCTCCGCTGGTAGCTCGCCAAGTCACTTATTCCGCCTCCACCAGATAGCTCTGATACACCTGCCGCTGCTCGCCCATCCCAAAACTTCGGTACCCGCCCGGCCTTGCTCTCGCCATCCAATATCGCCAGCGCCTCTTCTACAATTCGCTGTGGGCCACCAC
>Ga0209991_10001036_pt1 | contig 12570 bp, 10 predicted proteins | sample ChitaG_FD_183167 | JGI IMG/M metagenome (GOLD analysis project Ga0209991, IMG submission 183167) | Deep subsurface microbial communities from South Pacific Ocean to uncover new lineages of life (NeLLi) - Chile_00310 metaG (SPAdes)... | ecosystem: Environmental > Aquatic > Marine > Oceanic >...
GTAATAAAGTTCGTCCTTTGTCTTCCTCATCCGGCAAATAAATTTGCCCTTGGGTTCGCGCTGCATCATCCTTGCGAAAAATCACAGCCATGAGCAAGCCTGTGATAACTGCAAAAACCACTGCGCCGACAGCCCGTGCCAGACCTAACTGCCAGCCTAATATTTTAGCCGTCAGGGTAATTGCCAGCACATTTATGGCAGGACCGGAATAAAGAAAGGCCGTGGCAGGGCCGATTCCAGCGCCCCGTGAATAGATACCTGCAAACAGCGGTAAAACCGTACACGAACAAACCGCCAGAACAATTCCGGAAATAGAGGCAATAGAATAAGACAGGATTTTTTTTGCCTGGGAACCAAAGTATTTAAGAACTGAAGCCTGGGAAACAAACACCGATATGGCTCCGGCAATAAAAAAAGCCGGTATCAGACATGTCAGAACGTGCTTCCTGGCATATTCCTGAAGCATCATAAATGCTTCAAGGCCTGACTGGCGAATTACGGCATGGTTCCATGGAATGTAGTAACTGGCCAGAAAAATTAAAATTATCCATATTAATTTTGTGCGTTCTTTCATTTTAACCACACAACTCTTTGCGATTTAAAAAAGGGATTTTTTCAATCAGAGGGGCAATTTCCGGATCATCTTCCAGCCAGTGCCTCAGGTTTCCCAAAAGGGTGGCCGTATATGGTGTGCGGCTGCCGTTTGAGAGGTAATAATTAACCCACAGGCCATCTTTTTGCGAAGAAACAAGCCCTACCTTTTCCAGTATTTTCAGGTGCTTGGAAACAGACGGCTGAGGCAGGTTCATTGCAGCCTTAATCTCGCAGACGCACATGCTTTTATGCTGGAGCATTTTTATGATTTTAACTCTGTTTGGATCGGAAAGGGCTTTCATTACCATAGTAAAATCTTTCACGGTAAACTCCTTATATTTTGCAAAGGTCATATATTCTTTTTAAGGAATATAGTGCCGGGTGGTTCAGGTGTCAAGTTGATTTGTATTCTTTAAAGGTTTTCTTTTTTTGTTCTTTGCGGTTTTTGCGGTCTTTGCGGCTTTGCGTGAGAATTTTAGCCTTGGTATTGTTTAGGAAGTTTTGGGGTGGATAGAACCTGTTTCGTTAACTGCAGGGGTTTTTAGAAAACATCAATGCTTTCTTTTGGACAGTTGAGCCAGACTTCCTCTCCTAAGTCCAGGTGAAGGCTCTTAAACACCTCCTTGGGGATCAAAACGCTCATGGGCATTCCCACATCCACTAATGCCCGCACCCTGCTCTGCTCGTCAGTGAGTTGTATAAGGGTTCCTTTAAAGCTGTTGTGCATGGAGGGACCGCTTCCCTTTTGGTTGAGCTCCACCCTACTGGGATCAATCGATATTCGGATCGAACCCGAATTTTGAGAAGATACACGCAACTTCAGGCCGCTGCGTAATACACAGTATTTATATCCGTTAGAATCGACTTCAATGTGGCCACTAAAAATATTTTCGTAAATAGATCGAGCGACCTTTCCTTCAAATAGAAAAACAGTCTCATCTGCCAGCCTTGAGGCTTGAATCATATCGTGAGTCGTAAAAATCACCGAAATGCTTTTTTTCTGGTTAATCTCCTGGATTATATGCTCAATATTGATCTGATTTTCCACATCCACACTGGCTGTAGGTTCATCCATAAGAATAACCTCCGGAAAGCAGGCAAGGGCCTGCGCAATTGCAACCCGATGGGTTTCACCACCAGATAGCTTATGAGCGCTCGCGTGCTCGAACATTTCCATTCCCACAAGTTCCAGGAGTCCTTTAACGATGCTCTCCCGCTTTGCCCTGGGTGTTTTGCGTATTTTCAGTGGATATTCCACATTCTTAAAGACAGTTGTTGTAAACAGGATTGGTTGTTGCTGTATGAGGACAACCTTACGGCGCAGGTTCATCATCAGTTTGCCGTTGGTGAAATCTACCCATTCTTTTTCAAACCAGATGTCACCTGCGCTGGGCCTGGCAAGAAAGGCCATAATTTCTAAAAGTGTAGTTTTCCCTGCTCCGTTGGGTCCCAAAAGTCCAAGAACTTTGTTCTTTTCAAGCCTAAGCCTTTTCAGGTTCAAAACTCTTCTTTGATCATAGGTCTTCTTCAAGTTCTTCAATTCATAGAGCACGGCATTACACCCTTGCTTTCCCCTGAAAGTAATTAAAAAAAACATTCATCCCAAAACTCACCATAAGGAGCACGATCCCAAGTGCGACGCTAAAGACAAACTCTCCCTTGTCATATTCCAGGGCCATTGCTGTGGTCATAGTCCGTGTGAAACCTTTGGCATTTCCGCCCAGCATCATACTGATTCCCACCTCAGCAATAACCCTACCGAACGCAACGATAACCGAAGCCACGATTCCGAACCGGGCTTCTCGAACAATTACAATGGCAGTCTGAAAAACGTTGGCTCCAAGAGTCAAGGCGGTTTTGCGGTATCTATCGTCGATTCGGTTGATGGCAGCGATCGTGAAAGTGGTCACAATAGGGAGGATAAGAATCACCTGCCCGATAATAATCGCTTTCTGGGTGTAAAGGAGGTCAAATACTCCGAAGATTCCTTTCCTGCAAATAAAGGTATAAACCAATAGACCAATTACCACTGTGGGCACGGCCAGCAAAGTGTTGAGCACGGTAATAACCAAACGTTTCCCACGAAAGGCTCTGGACGCGATTAAAAACCCGGCCGGAATCCCTACAACACTCGCAATAAGCGTCGATGTAGCGCTCACCTTCAAAGAGACCTGAACAATCACCAGCAGTTCAGGATCCATCGACCAGATGAGCAGCAATGCTGACAAAAAGCTATCAATAAAAAAATCCATAATAATAATTGGTTACCAAGCTTTGATGGCGTCGTAAAAAGTCCATCTGGCTTGTCATTTCGAGTGAAACGAGAAATCTTTATTCTGCAACACATTGAAAAAACAAGATTTCTCCCTGCGGTCGAAATGACATATTCACTGAATCAAACTTTTTACGAATTCATCAAGCTTTGACGCGCATAGATTTTAAAAATTACTATTTGGCATCCGGATAGAAGGCCTGTTGGCCCTCTATCTTGTAATTAGTTATTATAGCCTGGGCCTTTGGAGATACCAACCATTTAGCAAACCGATCAGCCAACTCAAACTTCACATGGGGATATTTTTTTGGATTGATGGGAATAATCCCGTAAAGATTATAAAGCTTGGGATCACCTTCACAGAGGATCTCAAGGTCAAGGCCTTGCTTCCGACCATACTTATACTTCAAGTAAGTTCCACGGTCTACGATGGTGTATGCCTGCTTTTCCTCAGCGTATGTCAGGGTTTTACCCATGCCCTGTCCTATTGAATGATACCATTTCCCTGGTCCTCCGGGGCGCTGGAAGGAGACACTTCGTTTTTTTCCTTTTTTTACGATTTCGGTGGTTTCTGTTTTAAGGGATAATCCGGTGGCCTTCCATAGCGCCTGTTCTTTGAAGTGTGTGCCACTGTCATCCCCCCGGGATATAAAGCGGGCTTTTGCGTTCGCAATTGCTTTTAGCGCTATTTCTGCTTTGACTATATCCTTAATTTTTGCTGGGTCTGCAACAGGGCCGATAATCACAAAGTCGTTATGCATTACCCCTAATCTGTATTCTCCGTAGCCTTCTTTGACGAACTTTTCTTCTCTGTTCTTTGCATGCACAAAAATGATATCCACATTTCCGTCCATCCCGTCTCTGATTGCGGCGCCGGTTCCCTTTGCAATGACCTTAACTCGAATGCCTGTATCCCTCTCTAATTGAGGCAACAGCACATCCAATAGTCCGGAATTCTCTGTGCTCGTTGTTGTGGACATCTTTAGTGTTTTATCATCCCCCATAGTTGTTCCGGGAACCATACACATCACGAAAACCACAGTTAAAATCCACATTACACTTTTTTTCATTGCACTTTTTTCCTGTTAAGTTTCTTGTGGGAAAATTACTTTGCCGCTTGTATTAACATCATAACCATCGAGATTTTTTGCCAGGTCAATAAAAGCCTGCTCATGGAGAAGACCTATAAAAAGCTGCACCCCTTTATCGAAAAATCTTTCTTTTGTGATGAGAAGATCGTAGCGCTCCCAGCGAACAGGAATAAATTCAAGGCCAAGAAGGGAGGCTACCGGCTTAATACCTGGGCCAGCATCGGCACGTCCGGATAAAATTTCAAGGCCGACATCCATGTGCCTGTGAAGTTCAGTGTTGTATCCTTTGATTTTTTCGCAGTTAATTCCTGCCTCCTTCAGCTTATGATCAAATAAAAGGCGTGTGCCGGTGCCGAGAGGACGATTTACTATCCTGATTCCCGACCGGGCAATATCGGCAATGCTGTTGATTTTTTTAGGGTTTCCTTTTTGAACCAGTATGCCCTGCTCACGTTTGCAGAAATTGACTACAGCCGGCATCTTCTCCAGTTCTTTGGTGGCAAACTCAAAATTGTATTCATTTTCATTTTCCTGGAGAAGGTGGCTTGATGCTATATGACACAGGTTTTGCCGCAATGCCCTCAACCCGCCCATGCTCCCAAGGTTTCCAAAAACAGCAACATTACCTAAGAATAGGGAATTAAAAAGGGAAATGGTTTTGTCTAAGAGAAGATCGTTACTTCCGGCTATTATAAGTAACCCATGGTAAGGCGGAAGTTGGCCTGTAGGCTCCGGATAATTAATTGTATTGGTCTCAATCCATTGCTCTACCAGTTGCAGCGGGAAAAGCCATTTGCCTGTAATTTTTGTAGCCGGAAGCCCCTTCTCAGTAATGAGGGTATAGACCATCTTTTCATTAACATCCAGAAACTGCGCAACCTCTTTGGTTGAAAGTAACTGTTTCATATCTTCTTTTCCTTTAGATTACTTGACATAAAATTAATCAAAATCGTTTCAGCTTATATTTAACAGGTTAGTATATGTCAATATATTTTTTCGGTTATTCCGATTCTTACCAAGAATAACCATAACAAACTAATAATTATCAACTTAACGGGTTGGAGCCCAAAAAGGCCGGTTTGCAAAGCTCTCACGTATATATGCATGTCAGGCTCACAAACCCTGGGATGTATGAAGTTTGATTTATGGGCTGGCTCAGTTTAGATTCTTTATAAAGCCGGCATGATGAAGGATCGGTTCTATATCCTGAAAGAATTTGGCCCAGCTCGGAGGGCAGTCATTATGACCGCAGTTATAGGTAAGCAATGTTCCATGCTGCGCCGCCTTATAGAGAGCGAGTCCGTGTTTGTAAGGTATGAGTTCGTCGTTTTTTCCGTGAATTATCAGAACAGGCCCTTTGTACGAGCGAACCACTGAAATGTTGTCAAATGGATCCCTAACAATAAAGCCTGGAACAAGATATTTTGTCGCAAACGACCTGATATTTATAAATGTGGACTGAAGGATAAGCATGGCCGAAGGCCGTTGTGATGCCAGGGTGCATACAGCGCCCCCGCCGATTGAGCGTCCAAAAAGGATAATTTTTGAAGGATCGACATCCTTACGTTTAACCAGCATATCATAGGCTGCAACAAAAGCTTCGGAAATGCTGCGTTGAGAAGGAGATCCTTTTGATCTTCCATAACCAGGATATTCGACAAGCAACACCCCGATTCCGAGTTGAGTGAACCTGTTTAGTGTTGCCGGCCACATGTCGATTATTTCCGCATTTCCATGCGCGAAAATAACCGCGGGTGAAGGCCGGTTGCTTTCAGGTGGCAGAAACCATGTTTCTATTTTTCCGCTAACCGTTTTTAGCCAGATTTTCTCCATGCCCGGGATATTATACTCCATATTTGAAGACATTACGATTTGATGACGGGGAAACAGAATGTATCGCTGCGTCAGAAAAAGAAGACAGCAATAAGCAAGATATATAAAGAAAAGCCATAAAACAATTTTAATTAGTATATTCATTTTTGCATCCTAATTTGTTTTATCTTTATTCTATACAATATTAATTGGAAATAGCAAATTTTATAACCTCCCGTTTTTTTATGACAATTGACAATATTTGCAGGCTGCGCTATGAAGGCATAGAAATAGTATAGCAGGGTCGGACAAAGCGGCAAAAACTGACGGAAAAAAACAGATGAAAAAAACGGTTTCCTTTTCAAAAAATTCGGTGAATGTTTTTTTCCATATTCTTACAAATTGCAATCTTAAGTGCCGGCACTGTTATATAAATCCTGAGCAGCATGGAAAAAATATCCTTCCGCTAACAACCATAGAGGCATGGATGGACGTATTTGCAAGGAAAAGCAACAAGGCAAATATCATATTTTTAGGCGGAGAGCCCACATTGTATAAGGACTTATGGCTCGCTATAAAAAAGGCAAAAGAGCTTGGTTATAATTCCATTACAATTGATACAAACGGGTATCTGTTTAATAATATCCTTTTAAAGGTTAATCCTGAGGAGCTGGATTATTTTAGTTTCAGCCTTGATGGCGCAACCAGGCAGACAAATGATATGCTCAGGGGCAAAGGATCGTATGATCAATGTATTGCTGGTATTAGAGAGGCTGTCTCCAGAGGTTTTTCCGCAAGCCTTATATATACGGTAAGCAGGACAAACATACATGAGCTGAACATGATGGGACCGCTTCTTAAAGATCTTGGGATAGACAGGTTTTTTATACAGGTGTTAGGCATCAGGGGAAAATCCGCCAAAAGCCGTGATAAAGGGCTTCGGGTTCCCATATCCGACTGGTTAAGCGTAATTCCGGATGCAGTGGAAAAAATCGCCGGTCTTGGCATAACTGTTACATACCCAAAAGTTTTTTTGCGCCCTGAAGAATTGTTTGAATGTGCCGGTCTGGTTGCAGAAAATTATTTTATATTTCCCAACGGCAGAGTATACAAGTGCCCTTTGTGTGAAGATTATCCTTTGCACAGTATGATTTTTAAGGATAACATGCTGGTAAAAACAGGCAAGATCAACGAAAACGATTTTTTTGGGCTAAAGATTCCGGAAGGTTGTGTAATGAACAGGGTTATACAGCCTGAAAATTTAAAATATACAACAGATGGCGTCCCTGAATATAAAATTGCGTGCTGTTTGCTGAAAGAGGAGATCAGTATTTAACTCCCTAATTCGAGGCGTCAATTCTTCCATAGTTTTTGCCTGTGTATAGCAGCTCTTTATTTTTTTCTCCATAGGCGTACGGCAAAAAGGGTCAAAAGCAGACTTGACCCCTTTTCGACCCGCTACTCCTTCACTGTATGAATCTTTCATTCACTACACCTTTCCGGTTTTAACCGGCGCTCTCTGGACGTCCCGCATACTCCGCGCAGCCTTATTGTACGCACCCATGATATCTCTGCGGGTCAGGACGCCAATCAATTGAGCCGGGTCGTCCGGGGATACAACAGGGAGGATGGAAAAATCTTTAAAAGTGATTTTTTCCAGGGCATCGTAAAGATTATCATCCGTTGATATGGTAACAACATCCGAAGTTGCAATATCTTTGGCCACTACCAGCCCGTTAAGGTTCTCATCAAATATTGCTTCGTTATAATCAAAGAAGGAAAGAATACCTGTCAGTTTGTTTCCGCCACGGACAACCGGAAAGCTGTTATATTTACTTTTGGATATTATTTTAGCCAGTCTCTCCATGCCTAAAGCCTCGGTAACGGTTTCCACTTCGGTATTCATTACTTCACTTACTTTGATCGATTTTAATACATTGACCTCTTTTCCTTCCTCCAGATTTATTCCCCTCCGCAGTAATTTTAAAGTATAAATAGATTCTTTCAAAAGCTGTCTGCCGACAATATTGCTTATAATACATGTAATCATCAAAGGAAGGATAATTTGATAATCGCCGGTCATTTCAAAAAGCATTAATAATGCCGTCAGAGGGCCGTGAGTAGTTGCGCTGACGACAGCTCCCATGCCGACGATACTGTATGCTCCCGGGGAGGCTGTTATAGAAGGAAAGAGATCGTGAACTATTGCACCGAAAAAACCTCCTGCCATGGCACCGATAAAAAGTGAAGGTGCAAATATGCCGCCGGAGCCTCCTGAACCAATGGTAATCGATGTAGCCAGGATTTTGCATATAACCAGAACAAGCATAAGCCAACAGGCATATGACTGGCCAAGAGACAGATTGATTGCACCATATCCTACACCCAGAATCTGGGGGAAAAGAAGGCCTGTAACTCCGAGGATTACACCACCTATGACTGCCTTCAGGTATTCCGGAAATTTCAGCCCGTCGAAAACATCTTCCACACGATAAAGCGTTTTTGTAAAGATAACGGCTACTAAAGCACAAAAAAGACCAAGTATAATATATATCGGAAATTCCCAGGCGCTGACAAGTTCGTAAGCAGGAACTATAAATGCAGGAACATCACCTAAAAAATGGCGGGATACAGCCGTGGCAACAACAGAGGAAATAACAATGGGGCTGAATGTGGCCAGGCCGAAATCACCGAGAATGATTTCAAGGGCAAACATGGAGCCCGCGATGGGGGCATTGAAAGTGGCTGCGATGCCCGCAGCCGCCCCGCAGCCGACCAGGGTGCGCATTCTAACAGCAGAGACTTTAAGAATCTGCCCTATTGTTGATCCGATGGCGGACCCTATCTGTACTATCGGGCCTTCCCTTCCAACGGAACCCCCGGTGCTTATGCAGATGGCTGAGGCTAAAGATTTAATAACAACAATCCGTTTTCTGATCAGCCCGCTTTTTAAGGCAACTGCTTCCATGACTTCAGGGACGCCATGTCCCTTGGCTTCTCTGGCACAGAAATAAACCAACGGGCCTACTACCAGTCCGCCAAGGGCAGGAATTAATATCCTCAAATACCAGGGGATTGATCTGACTATCTCAAGCAGATTGCCATCAGACCCGTATGCGATTGACTGGAAGAAATTTATTAGATATCGAAATCCGACAGCACCAAAACCGCCGGCCAGGCCCACAAAGACAGCCAGCACGGTCATAATGCCGTGTTCGTTGGTCTTTAAAAGCCTGAAAATTGAATGCTTCAACTACCTGAGCCTTTCGATATTAAGCCCCTTTGGGCTGTGGGTGGGATCTTTGTATTTTTGAGATCTTCTACTCCCTGGAGTATAATATCAAACAGTTCAGGGATATCCTTTTCTTCCAGGCATGAAAAGGCAATTCTTAAATTCCTGTCACCTATGGAAATAATCCCCACTCCATATTTATCTAAAAGGTGAAGTCTTAGGGTTTCGGCATCTGTTGATTTTAATTTTACACACATAAAATAGCCGGAATTAAACGGATAAACATCCCAGGCATCTTTGTATTTCGGATCAGACAAAACAGCTTTAACGCACTTTGCTCTGCTTTTAAGTATTTCAAATTTTTCTTTTTTTTCTACGGGATAATTTTCATGCTGCATGGACCTTAACACAATGGATTGACCAAGATGTGAAGCATTTGATATAGAACCCCTTACGCAACCTGCTGTCTTTTTCTCCAGGGCATCATATACCGGCGCAGGATCGCCATTGATTTTACAACCATAGGTAATAAAACCAACCCTTAACCCCCACACATAATTTTCCTTGGTGGCGCCGTCCATCTTTATGGCAAGCAGTCTTGGGTGTTTATCGCAAAGCCGGGCAAAAAGTGATTCTTTCATGGTTTTTTCTTCGTAAAAGAGCCCAAAATAGGCGTCATCTGTAACAGCAATAACATTTGTGCCCTTATCGGCCAGATCGGCTAAAATATTAACAATACTATTTCCTTCTTCTTCGGTCACTGTATAGCCGGTTGGATTATGCGGAAAGTTGAGCAACACAATTATCTTGTCATGTTTTTTTGCTTCATCAACAAGCTTTTCTTTAAAGGCTTTAAGATTAAATCGGCCATCATCTGAAAACAAGGAATACTTGCTTATGTTTCCTTGTTTTCTCACATTCATAATCATGTTGTAGTTGCCCCACATCATATCAGGCAATATTATCACGTCTCCGGGGTTTATCCAGAGATCTGCAAACACACTTACACCATGAGTTACGCCGCAGGTAACAATCGGGGTGCTTATATGTTTATTTGCAAGGGAAGGGTTCTTTTCAAATATTGAATTTTTCCAGACTTGTCTTAATTTGGTAATCCCAAATGATGGGGCATAGGTTAATGATTCCTTTGCCCGTATTCCGTTAATTGCGGCCATAACCGAATTAAAACGCATGGTTTTACCCTGTTCCTTTGCAATACCTATTGTTGCATTTAATTTAAAGGCTTTTTTCGTTGCCTCCGCGCTCTGGCTTAAAATCCCTTTTGGGAAAAAGAGCTCTTTGCCGATATCAGACAACATCTCCATGAGATGAGAATTGCCTGCAGCGATTGTGTTGTTAAGCTGTTTTGCAATAGGATTCATAGACAATCTCCTTACCTGTTCCCTCTCTTGGATGCCTTAAGTGGATTGATCTTTGTTTTTGAGACAGCAGAAACTGTGAAAACATGAGAGGCAAAGTTGCAGGACCCATTTTTCCATTTTAATGAAGGATCAGGACATGCAGTGCAGTACCAGCCTGATGAAAACTCAGCGCCGCGATTGCAGCCATTGCACTGGTCCACGATCTTATGACAAATCCCGCCATTGTAAGAGCAGCCTTTTTTTGTCATAAAAGGACACTCTACACCTTCCTTGAGCGTTGTACAAACCATTGGAATCACCTCCTTTACGAGTTATTATAAAATAAAAACCTTTGCAAAATGCTTGAGCATTTTGCAAAGGTCTTAAAATAAAACCGATAAAATATAATCAAACAGCTATTTATTGTCAAATAAAATTTTAGTTAAATTTTTGACATTGCAGGGAACATCCTTGGCAAGCAGGCGTGTAACGCAAAAAATAGAGCGAGACCTTTTAAAGGGAAAATCGTAAAATTTTACTTATTTTTTCAGAGAGTTCTTTTATGGTGAACGGCTTCTGAATAAAACCATTGCAGCCTCTTTTCAATATCTCGCGGGCTTCACCATCAATACTGAAACCACTTAAAAGCAAGACTTTGATATCCGGGTTGATTTCCTTCATGCGGTCATAGGCTTCACCTCCCCCAATATTCGGCATAATCATGTCCAAAAGAACTATGTCTATTTCACCCCTATTCTTCCTATAAATTTCGATGGCTTCTTTTCCATTTCCGGCTGTCAGTACCCGGTAGCCTATGGCCTTTAATAGCTCATGGCCTACTTCCAGCACTGACTCTTCGTCATCTACCAGCAGGACTGTTCCGGTTCCCTTAATAAACTTTCCGGTACTTCCGGCAGCTTTTTGGAACTTCTTTTCCGATGCGGGAAAATAAATACTAAAGGTTGTCCCTCTGCCCTTTTCGGATTCCACTTCAATATATCCGCTATGGCCTTTTATGATACCGTAAACAGAAGCCAGCCCAAGACCTGTGCCGCGGCTCATTTCTTTGGTTGTAAAAAACGGCTCAAAAATCCGTTCGGCTGTTTCTTTATCCATACCCATGCCTGTATCAGTAATAGTTAGCAGGACATAGTTTCCCGGCTTTACGTAATATAATTTACCCTTTATATTATCGTGGGCAGTATTCCTGGTTTTCAAGATAAGATCTCCGCCGCCTGGCCTGCCTGCCGCTCTATCGGCGCGTGTAGACATGGCATCAGCGGCATTCATATACAGATTTAAAAGCAACTGCTCAATTTGTCCCTCGTCCGCTTCTATTGCACATAAGTTCTCAGCAAGCTCTCGATGAATCGTTATCTCCTTTCTGGTTCTGCCAAAAGTGTCAGAGGTCTCTTCCACTAATCGGTTCAAGCTAATCGGCCTGACCTCATATCTTCCCTTCCTAGCGTACCCGAGAAGCTGTGCAGTCAGTTTGGATCCGCTTTTAACCTGTTTTTCAATGTTTTTCAGCTTATTGTAATCTGGACTTGCAGGATCAGTATTAAGCAGCATTAAGGATGTATTTCCGAGTATCGCCATCAGGAGGTTGTTGAAGTCATGGGCTACGCCTCCTGCCAGAGTCCCGATAGACTCCATCTTCTGAGCATAGCGAAGCTGTTTTTCCAGCCACTTGCGCTCGGTAATATCGTTACCAACGCAGAGGATTTCTACTATCTTTCCATCTTTGTCACGGATCGCCTTATTTGTCCATACGATCCATACCGGTTCACCGTTTCGTCGCATATTTTCATTCTCATTAGTAACGTATCGCTCAGGATGAAGCCCGATGTCCTGGATCATTGATGCAAGGTCGCGGCCAGCGCTATCTGTCTCAGGCACTATCGTGCCGACCACGTTCTTGCCAAGTATCTCATCCTCTGTATAACCGAAAAAACGTTGAGCAAACTCGTTGAAAAAGGTGATGTTGCCCTCAGTGTCTCTTCGCAAAATAATGCTGTTGGCGTTCTCTACGAGTTCACGGTACCTGGCTTCGCTCGCTCGCAGCTTCTTCTCTGCCAGCTTGTGGTCGGTGATGTCTTTTACGTGTTCGATAACACCTATCACACGGTTATCGGCATCTCTAAGTGGAAATGAAGATAGATTGATCCAACCGACCTGCTTCTTTTCTGATGTATAGAGAACAGATGA
>Ga0209991_10001038_pt1 | contig 12549 bp, 12 predicted proteins | sample ChitaG_FD_183167 | JGI IMG/M metagenome (GOLD analysis project Ga0209991, IMG submission 183167) | Deep subsurface microbial communities from South Pacific Ocean to uncover new lineages of life (NeLLi) - Chile_00310 metaG (SPAdes)... | ecosystem: Environmental > Aquatic > Marine > Oceanic >...
AACCATTTCTAGAATATATAATAAATGGAATGATTTATGCCGGTTTTCGAGATATGATTTTAGTGGTAGGATATCGGAAGGAACAAATTATTGATTATTTTGGAACTGGTAAAAAATGGAACGTAACTATTGAATATATAGAACAAAAAGAGTTAAATGGAACAGGCGGGGCTTTATTACTATGTGAAAACTCTATTCCTGATGAGCATTTCTTTTTAACATGGGGAGATATTTTATTACCTTACGAAATTTATAAAAGTGTGTATTCCATTTACCAAAAAGAAAACCATGATTATATCTTAGTAGCAAATTACACTAAAGACCCATATTTGGGTGCCGCAATTCATTGCGATGGTCTATTTTGTAAAAATATCATTGAAAAGCCAGAAAAGGGAACATCTAAATCAAATCTAAATAATTGTGGGGTGTTTATTTTTTCTAAGGCTATTTTTGAGATACTAAAAACGCTCTCTCCCTCTGAAAGGGGCGAGATCGAAGTACCTAAAGCTCTGCTGAAAGGGATAAAGGAGCGAAATTGGATAGTAAGAGTTGTTAAAATGAATCAAAATCAATTTAGAGGAGATCTTGGAGAAAAAAAAAAATATGAGCAATTAAAAAACGATTCATCTTGGCTCCAACTATTAAAAATTTAAATAGAAAAAAAGCAAAATTAAATACATAGCAAAAGAATTAGATAATTTAATTTAATAACATAATAGGTGTAGTTTAAATGCGAATAAGAACTAGAAAAAACCTCTTAAAGAAAAATATAGCTATTGCAATTTTATTTTCAATTCCAGTTATTAGTTTTTTTGGCTTTATTGGCTTTGGTCTTTATATTCTTGACGATTTAGCTTCACTAACTTTAAATCTCAACCCCCCTAACACCGCCTATTTTACTCCTTTGGATCAAATCATCGGAAATCAAACCTATTTAGACCAAATGGCGGATAAATACGATTACCAGTTAGAAGAATGGCATATTCCTACTAATATTAGTATTGATCTCACTTTTACCAGTGATAACTATAGCGAAGTGGACGTCTATCACGGAACAGACAATGGAAACCTACATTTAGGGTATACTCTTGCTTCTCAATGTTTACGTTATAAATATGCGTTAGATAACAGTGATGCCAATGAACTTGAAAATGCAACGCGTATGGTAAAAAATTGTGTCTCTGGGTTTACTAACATGCTTGCTGCTCCTAACGGAGGTATCGGACCAGATTATCCCGGAATGCCGGCAAGGTTTGTTTCTGCTCCAGAAAATCGGAAATATCACGAGTGGTTGTTCGATCCCCACCCCCGTCATTTTAATGGAACAGGTCCATACAGCAATTGGAGAGTAAGGTTGCATACCTCCCGCGATGAGTTAGCTGGCTACTATTTAGGATTCGCAAGCGTTCTAAGATTTATTGATCCTGAAGCTAATGAAGATAGTAGATGGTGCGTCGAAAGAATTAAAGTGCTAGCGGCGCAAATGATCGAAGGCTTTCGTAAAACCAACTGGCTGATATTAGGAGGGAACGGGGAACCGGTAGGATCAGATTTAAATCCAATATTAGGAGAAAGTATGTGGCAACTAGCTCTACTTCGCATAGGCGCTACTGCATATCCAGATGTTTACGATTCTCTTTACCAATACGCAGCAACAAAAATTATGTCAATGCACAACGGTCACATGGGATCAGTTGGAAATACAGCTTACGATACATACGCACTTGCTTTTAGTATGGATGTTGAATTTGCTCTAATAATTTTAGAAGATAATCCGTTGTTACAGCACCATTACATAAAGAGGTTTGAAGAAGGCTTTTATAGTTTCTTGAGATATCACCGAAACGCTTTTTTTAATATTATCCACCTTACTTTTATGACTCTGGTACAAGACTCATCTTTATTTGAAGATTCTAGTTATAACGATGAAACAATACGATGGGATGTTTTGGATCAATTGTGGAGATTTAACACATCTGGATGGGGAGATGGGATACGTAATTATAATTTAACAGTAAGACCTAATTCTACGAGAGCCACTAGTTTAAATCTAGACATAGCTAATATGGATATTGATCCTAGTAGAGCAAAATGGTCTGATTTCTTTAATAACAATATATATGGAACGCTTTTTTCCTGGGTTGGAGAAACAATTGATATCGATGATCCAAATGATGTTCAGTATACTCTCCCTTTAACAGTATCCGAAATGGGCGTTCATCATTTCCTCTGGGAGCATAGCAAATTTTTTGGGACAGGAGGAAATCCTGGAGGAAATGGATTAAGGCAGGTAATACCAAATAGTTATTTGGTTGTATACTGGATGGGAAAGGCGTTTGATATCTTCTAAATCCGTTTTTATTCAATTAATTTTTTATATATAATTTTTATTTCGTGAAGTTTCTATTAATGCCAATTTAAAACGATATTTGTCTCATTAATGAAATTCATACATATTGGACTCCAAATGTTTTAAAATTAGTGAATCATCTCAATACGTACGATTTGATTAATTAAAACTAAAATCGTCTTAATAAAAGAAGTGATAAGAAATTATGTCAGATGATAGATACAAGAATCGCTACTATACGAAAAAAAAATATGAAGCCGCAATCGAGACTTTAGGTGTAGGTATTGTATTTTTATTTGTTGCAATTTTATCTTTATTTTTCCTAGCGTTCAATTTTGATTTTATTGGTCTTAAATCTTGGGGCTATTGGCTATTTATCCCAGCGTTCTTTATAATTCTTGGGGGTTTTTCACAATATTATACAAACATGAAATTCCAAAAAGCAATAAAAGTTGCAATACTTGACCGTGGTAACCAAGGAACCCATAAATTAGAAGATATCTCTCTCGAAGTTGGAATTAAACCTAAGGATGTACTTCAAGTTCTTGTCGATCTACGCCAAAAAAGAGTGGTTAGTTATCGCTTTAACTCAGACACAGGAGAAATAATACTAGGTGAAAAAGTTCCGTATGTGAAATCCGAAGATTATGTAATTCCCCCCAAGAAACTAGAGGAGCCTTTAGAAACTAAAGGAAAGGCATACTGCGTTTATTGTGGTCATAATTTACCTAAGGAAGGTAATTTCTGCGAAAATTGTGGTTCAAAAATATAATTTTAAAACTAAATTTTTTATCTTTTTTTTAAACTCTTCTTCATTACGATTCATGATAAATCAACTGAGGCTTTTTTTTTAAATACCCATTTCGGCTTAATTTCTTTAAATCGAAAATTCGCCGGGATGATTACTCATTTCAAAGGGTTCCATTAACAACGAAGAAATTGAAAACGTATTTGAAACAATTAACCCAAATGAGAGCAATCTTAATTTAAGTAGGGAAGAGATCGTACCAGGAAAAATCGCCAATCATAAATATAATCCTTTCGATTCAATAATTCAACAATGCGATATTGCCAAAAAAGAATATTTAATTATGGCAGAAGATATCCATGCTATCTTAAGAATTCGAGAAGATTTAACCAATTTTGAGAAGTTAGATTATTGTAATAGCGAACGACATTATATGAAACAATATTTAAAACATACTATGATAAAAATCAACAGAATTTTACCTGATTAGATTCCTACTTTACTGTCATATCTTTTTGTTTTGAAATTATATTTATGCTAGTATTAATTATGAATTCTAATGAGTTTTTCAAAACCAATAACAGATATCATAAAGCAGCGATCATCTTGGCGAACTTATACTAAACAATTGCTTGAAGATGATACGAAGAAGAAGATACATCAAATTTTAATAAATAAAGATTTTAAGAGCCCTTTTAGAGAAATCGCAGGAAAATATCGATTTGAATTAATTGGAGTCCCAGAATTTGCTCCCGATGAAAGAAAAAAATTAGGAACTTATGGATTAATCAAGGGAGCTCAAGAGTTCATAGTGGGGGCGATTGAAAAATCCGATTATTATAAGGAAAACTACGGATACATCTTAGAAGCTATAATTTTAGCAGCCACCGATTTGAATTTAGGTACTTGTTGGCTAGGAGGAACATTTAACAAAAGTCTTTTTTCTACTAAAATAAAATGCCAAAAAAACGAGATAGTTCCCGCAATAACGCCTATAGGATACATTCCCGAAACTAGACGTACAAAAGAGAAAGTTATACGGGCATTCATAAAAGCTGATTCACGATTTCCTTGGAGTAAAATATTCTTTGAAGATTCGTTCTCTACAGCACTTCCTCGAGAGGCAACCGGTAGATATGAAACTTTATTGGAAATGGCACGACTTGCTCCCTCAGCGGGCAACAAACAACCGTGGAGAGTTTTAAAAGAAAAAAGGAACGATACTTTTCATTTTTATGTTAAATCCTCACCGGATTTAAAACAGAAAGTTTACAATACCTTTATAAACATCGATATAGGGATTGCAATTTGTCACTTTGATCTATCTGCAAAAGAAGTTGGAATAGAAGGAACATGGGAATTTTTAAGCCCAGATACTAATACTCCCGAAGAATTAAAATATATCATCTCGTGGATTGGACAATAAAAATGCTCCTTTATTTTATTACCTATTTGTCAAACATCCTAAACTTCTCTTATTTTACTAATATTAATTGTTTTAAAAGTTTTAAAAGGAAGATTTAATGATTCTCTTTTATTTAAGACATGAAAATACAATAACTTATTTTTATAATGACAAGTATACTTATAACTGGAGGTACGGGATTTATTGGTATACCTTTGGTTAAAAAACTACACGAATTAGGACATGAATTAAAATTACTGATAAGAGAGAATAGTAATACAACACCTTTTAAGGAACTTAACAATATTGATTATATTATTGGCGACATTCAAGATATTATTAGTTTGGAAAAAGCCGTGAATAATGTAGATATAATATACCATCTTGCTGCTTATACTGCAATTTGGGCAAAAGATAAATCTATTTACTATGATGTTAATGTTAAAGGAACAGAAAACATTGCTAATGTTGCTCTTGAAAATAACCTAAAATTATTTTATGTTAGTTCCTTTACTGCGTTAGGCCCTACTCCTCCAGAAGCCGTTGATGAGACTCATGAAAATGAGAATTTTTTTATGGAATATGAAAAATCTAAATTTCAAGCGAAAAGACTGGTAAAAGAAATTATACCAAAAGGCTTGAAAGTGATGATTTTTTATCCCGGAATTGTATACGGTCCTGGAGATTTTAATGTTTTTGGTAGAATGCTTTTTGATGTAATGAGGGGAAAAATTCTTCCTTTAGGCGTTTGTCCTGGAAAGGGAGAAGCGATCACATGTGTATCTTATGTTTTTGATATTTCAAATGCTTTAGTAGATGTAATAAATAGGGATGACCTTTTTGGGGAAGAATTTATTCTAGGCGGCGAGAATGTTAAATTTAAGGAATATCTTGATTTAATTGCCAAAATCGGGAGAAATAAAAAATCAATAAAGCTTCCATTCCCAATTGCGATGGCATACGCATGGTTTTTGGAAGTGAAAGCAAAAATTAATAAGAAAACCCCTTATTTAACTCGACCTACATTAAGAGCAATTAAATATCACAGATCTTATTCTTCAAAAAAAGCCATTGACAAGTTTGGCTACACAATTACTCCATTAAGAGAAGGTTTAGAAGACACAATTAAGTGGTATAAGGATTTTAATGAAGAAAGAAAAAAATGAGATGAGTTTTCGAACATCATGTTGGATGAAGAATTAACTAGTCAAATTATTGATAAGGAAGGATATAAAACAGAAATAGCGAAAAAATACACCACATTTCTGGCACAATATCCCGAAATCTTTTCTGATCTAATATCAGGCTCGATCTTTGATTTCGCCCTTTACGAATCAGTTGAAACATATTATAAAGAATCTCCAGTAGATATCTTTAATGTGCTTAGAAATGGAAAAGGAATTGAAATAAAACCAGGAGGAGCAGTTGATTCTGATTTAGAATTAGCGCTCTCGGTAAGGGCGGTTAAAAAATTAATTCAAACGAAATCAAAAGTAGAATATGCTGAACTTTGCGGATCATTTTATAATGATCCAGATGATGAGAAAGGATGGGTCGATTTTGTATTACATAAAAGAACACAAATTATAATTGATATGGGATATGGTAAATTTGCCCAGACTTCTGGGATTCTCAATGATTATGACGATATTAATACTATTTAAAAATCTTCTTAAATGAAAATTAGAAACCTCAGTAAAATTAAGGGTAATTAAAAATATGACAAAAGGTCAAGAATTAGAAATAAAAAATAAATATACTGGAGAAGTTATTGATACCATACAAGCAGACACACCTGAGTCTCTAAGAGATAAAATAAAAAAAGTACATAAAAACCAATATTTATTAAAAGAAATGGACTTCTTTGAACGTGCTCAACTTCTCTCCAAATATGCAGGTAAAATGCGATTTAAAAAAAAAAAACTAAAAGATTTAGTTGTAGCAGAAGGAGGTTTACCGATCAAATATTCGGATTGGGAACTGAACATTGTGCTTACGGGCTTCCGATTTTGCGATTGGTATTATCAATTTATAGAAGACAAACCATTAACTGGTATTGAAGGAGAGAAAAATGTAATTATAAAATATATTCCACACGGATTATCAGCTTGTATTTCTCCTCGTAACACACCTATTAGCCTTCCCCTTTATCAGATGGGCGCTAACTATTTAGTAGGAAATGGTGCGGTTGTTAAACCATCTACCGCATGCCCCTTAACCATGTTAGAGGCCTATTCCACCATGAAGGAAATGGATTTTCCGGGTTTAGATGCATTAGATTTGGTTATAGCTCCCGGAGAATGGGCAGTAGATGAATTTCTTAAATCTCCTTTAGTCAAGATTATTATGACGGTTACCTCTTCACATACTGCAAAAGATATTCTTGTGAGATATGGAAGGATGCTGAAAAAGACTGCAGATAAATCAATGGGAGTCACAATGTATACTCAACCTTTCAAACAATTCTTCTTTGAGTGCGCAGGAAATGACGCTGGAATAGTAATGGATGATATTAATTTAGAAAAAGTAGCAAAATGGAATGCTATGGCAAGTTACACCAATTCAGGTCAACAATGTTTCTCAATGAAGCGAATTATAGTCCACCAAGATATATATGATGAATATACAGAATGTTTAATAAAAGAAATAGAGAAATTAAAATATGGAGACCCCACAGATCCCACTGTTGATATTGGACCATTAGGAAGTCGTCGCATACTAATGATGATGGATGTGATGGTGGCTGATGCTAAAGAATATGGTGTTAAAATATATACTGGTGGTGAAAAAATTGATACAGGAGAAGACTATGGATTATTTTATACGCCGACTCTGGTAGAAATTAAACCAGAATTGTGTGAAGATTTATCTAAGGCTCCGTTTTTGTGGAGGGAAGAGGCTTTTGGGCCTGTCCGTTCTATTACTAAAGCAAAAGATATGAAAGATGCAATTAGATTAGCAAATGCAAGTAATTATGGTATGAGAGCCGTAGTTTACACTTCAAATTTGAACAATATTGAGGTTTTTAAAAACCAATTAGAAGCTGCAAATATTTATATTAACGCAAGACCTATGCTTGTAGATATTACAGTTTCTTTAGGAGGAATTAAAGATTCTGCTTATCCAGCAGGTTGTAAATATTATCCTCAAGAGTTAGTTTATGGAAAATTTATTTATGATGGTACTCCGCTGAATTTAGAAAAAATAAAATAAAATTTTACCTACGATGGAAACTGAAGAATTATACACAAAATTAAAAGGGTTTTTCCCTAAACTATGGGATTTAATGAGGCATCTACATGTAAATGCCTGTTGGGAGTATAATATCACTGAACATTCCACTGATGATAACCATATCAAATTACACTTCTATTTATTCAAAAAGAATGAAAAATCGCTAGAGATGACAAAAAATAAGCCTGAAATTAAACCAGACTTAATCCTTTATTTTACAGAGAAAGCTATTTTAAATATAATTAAAGGGGTTTCAGGTGCTGAGGAATATTACGAGCGTTATCATAAGGTTATGGACCATCCTCAATCCGAAATTGAAGTGGATAGTAAAGTAAATAAACCTAGACTAAAACTTTGGCAAATTGGGTATAAACACTGGCAAAAAGATTTTAAATTTTGATTTCCTAATAAAATCTTATAATCAGTATGGTGAAAATTACACCATTTTAATTCTAATGCTTTTCTTTTTCATCATAACAATTATTATAGCTGTAATTGCTAATAAAGTAAAGCCGATAAATATTGTTCCAAAGGGAATAAATCGAAAAGTTCCCTCCAATCTCACAATAACTTGATCGTGTTCATCAAAGAAAGTCTCAGTTAATAGAATTCCTCGAGTATCATATTCCTTTTTCCATAAATAATCCAAACCAGTATCACTTTTTCCTTGCTTGAATAATGAAAGCCCTATTCTATAATACTCAGAAGGTAGTATTGCTACAGCTTCTTCTAAATATTCTTCTACGGGAAAAAGGCTAAATAAGTAATCGGCATAAGATTCAGGATCCTTTCCCATAGATAGAGTCAGTGCTTCTCCACTCAAAGCCCAATCCGTTTTATAGTCCCAAAATTCTATTTTAATTACCCAGTGATTTATGAGTTCATTTATTTCTCTAATAATAATTCTATTTTGATCTCCTAGTTCAAAATTTGGTTCAAATCCAAAAATCTCATTAAAACTCATTAAATCTAATTCCGCAACCTCCCAAATTAATTCAGTTCCTTCAGTAAAGCCTATAGAATAATCGTCCTCCTGCGCTTTAGTAATTAAGCTAAAGCACGAGCTAAACATACAAAAATAGAATAGACCGATTAAGCAGAAGATCTTAAGTTTTTTTCTCACTTTTACATCAAAAGTTCTTTTTAGATTTTATGTAAACTACCTTCGAATAACATTTAAAATAAACTGTAAAATAATAATTTTTTTAAACTTAAAAATTTGATTTCGAAATTTTATATTTGTTTTACCCTATTATTAAAATTATGTTAAATTTAAGACATCACCTAATCAATAATTAAATCAAAATTATATATTTCGAGATAAAAAAAATGAAAAAAGAAGATATCTGTTTTATGTCGGCCTTCGAGATGCGAGAAAAAATCGAAACTCAAGAATTATCATCAATTGAAATTACTGAAACGATAATTGAACGAATTGAAAAAGTCAATCCTATAATAAATGCATATTGTACTCCTACTTTTGAATTAGCCAGAGAAACTGCCAAAAAAGCAGATGAAGCAGTTAAAAGAAACGAAAAACTAGGATTATTGCATGGAATTCCGACTTCAATTAAAGATCTAATGCAGACAAAAGGGATAAGAACTACATATGGTTCTAAATTGTATGAAGATTTCATCCCAGAACAGGATGATATCGCAGTTCAAAGATTAATTAAGGCAGGCTGTGTTATCCTAGGTAAAACAAATACACCCGAGTTTGGTCACATCGCTCTTACAAACAATAAGCTCTTCGGAGAAACAAAAACTCCATGGGACATAGAGAGAAATTCAGGGGGATCTAGTGGAGGCGCTGCTTCGGCTGCTGCTAGCGGTATAGGGCCATTATCTTTAGGATCAGATGGAGGAGGATCGATTAGAGTCCCCAGTAGCTGTTGTGGAGTTTACGGTTTAAAACCTACATTTGGTCGTATTCCTAGCTATCCTCGCATTGGTATCGTATTTAATTCAATGGATCATTATGGCCCACTTGTACGTTATGTGAAGGATGCTGCTCTTATGTTAAATGCTATGAAAGGCCATCATCCCGCAGATAACAATTCGTTCCCTGACGATGACATCGATTATGTTAAAATACTTGAAGATAAACCTAAAAAATTAAAGATTGGCTATTCAATGACCTTAGGTTTTGGAAAAGCTCTTGAAGATGAAGTTAAAGAGAGCGTTCTTAATGGTATCCAAAAGTTTGAACAGTACGATTGGGATGTGGAAGAAGCAAATTTAAAAATAAGAAATCCAGAATCAGCGTTTAAGACATTTGTTGGTGTAGGTTATGCCTATGATTTACAAAAAGATTTTAATAAAAGACTTGAAGACCTTAGCCCAGATTTAATTGCTATGATAAAATTAGGTTTTGATAGTAGTTCTATGAATATTGGGAAAGCAAGAGCACAAAGAAAGCGAGTTTACGAAGTTATGTATCAGTATTTTAAGAATTATGACATACTAATTACACCAACATTACCATGCCCAGCTATCAAACCAGGGTGGTTAGAAACAGGGACGACATTTCCAACAATAGGGAAAAAATCGTTAAGTATTATGAGTTGGATGACATATACATATCCTTTTAACTTGACAGGATTACCTGCTGCTTCAATTCCGTCTGGTTGGACTAATTCTGGGTTACCCATTGGAATGCAAATTGTTGGTAAACGTTATGATGAAAAAACAGTTCTTCAAGTCTCAAAAGCATTTGAAGAAGCTTCACCTTGGCAAGAAAAGCGTCCAAAATTAAACTAATTCAATTTTTTTTTATTTTAAATTTATTAAAAAGATTTCTTTTTTGAAGTTGTAATATAAGAAGAGTCGCCTATAGTGATATTTTTCTTAATTAGGTCTTCTAAAATGGAGTAGTCTCCAATAATACTGTTAGAAGAAATGATTTTTCTCAAAAATACACCATCTCCTATCACAGATTCAGAAAGAATACATTTTTCTAAAACTAAATCGTCGCCAATTGAAACATTAGGCCCAATAATTGAATTGCTTATTTTTACGTTTTCTCCAATAAAAACCGGAGGAATCAACTTCGAATCTACGATATTTCCCGTTTGAAACAAACTTTCAAATAGGGGATCTCTTAGCTTTGTTTCAGACAATAAATAGCGATTACCGTCAAGTAATGCTTGAGGTCTTCCAAAATCTAAAATTTCGCTCAGCATCACATTCCCTTTAAAAGTGACGCCCTCTATTATTAAACTTTCAATTATTGGTGTAAGTTGATGCTCAATTCCGTTGGTTATTTTTACTTTGCTCTGTTTCTCTAGAAGTTCAAACAATCTAGAAACACAATTCTTTCCGAAAAGATATGCACCAGAAACAGCATAATCAGAAATAAACTCTTGTGGCTTTTCAACAATTCTAGTTATATATAATTCAGTATCCACAACTGTAACACCGTAAAATTGAGGGGTATCAACTTTTTTAATATTGATTACCGCATCGCAATTCCCTTGGTGATATGTTAGTAAAACAGAAGAATAATCTTCCATAGGGAGTCTATCACTTAGGAAAATAAAACAATCATCATTCTTAATAAAATCCTTTGCTAATAATATTGCGTCTCCAAGACCGCTGAAAAATGGGGTATCGGCTAAGTAACCAAGCGGTTTCTGCTCAATAAATTTTAGGTTGAAGTAGTCAGAATAGTGGCTATTAATATATTCTGAAATCTGTCTTTTTTTATATCCAACAATAAAAGCTATATCTGTTCCTTTTGGAAAGGTTTTTTTTAATTTTATAAGGATATGATCAATTAATCTTTTTCCAGCTAATTTTAGAAATGCTTTGGGTTTTGAATAGGTAAATGGCTGAAGGCGTTTCCCTACACCCGCAATTGGACAAATTAATTTCATACTCTAAATCAACTCTCTAATATATCTCTTAAAATTTGATAATATTCCGCTTCTTTTAATTTTTCTCTTACTATTGACTTTAATTTTCTTAAGTAATAGTTATCTGAATTCGTTTTTTTCATACCCTTGAATTTTTTATTTAAAGCAATTCGCGTTTTTTCATCTAAAAAATTAACCGGAATTGATTTATAATCCTGAATCAGGTTTTTCTTTCCTTCTTCACTATAAAGGCCATTCTGATAACTCAAACTCGCGTTAAGAATAGAATATAAATTTTCTACCCACGCTTCTATTCTTTCTCTATCCCCCTTTATATACGTTCGATTCTCAAGCCACTCTTTAAATTCTATGACCTTATCCAAAAATTCTTTTTGTTTATCACTTAGATTATCAGGTTGTTTATCTTTATGTACTAAATTACGGATCTTCTTCTGTTTTAAATCTTTTTTTTCTTCTTTCGATAAATTCTTATAAATTTCTTCTCTCTTCTTTTTTTCCTCCACTGTATCCTTATCATCAAGCCATTTATCAATTTTCATATTCTACTAAAAATATTAGGATAGTTCCCAATTTTATATTTCTATTAATTTATTAATATAAAGGACTTAATTTTGTTTTAAATTAATAGAGAGATAGCTTAATATTAATTCATGTAATTAATATATTTAGAATGAAAGTAAAGGGAGTAATATTCGATTTTGGGTTTACACTGTTTTCATTTGAGAATCCATCAGTTGAAAAATATTTCGATTGTTTTAAAAGGGGCTTAGTAAAATCCATTGATCTTCTAAAAGATAAAAGGATAATAGAAGACGACGACGAAATTATGAAAGATTTTATAAAGATTTTCAACAAAAAAAGAGCAAATTCTTTTAAAATGGCTAAGGAAACTAAGGATGAGTTCCCTACTACATTAATGTTTAAAACTGTGTTAGAA
>Ga0209991_10001040_pt1 | contig 12544 bp, 27 predicted proteins | sample ChitaG_FD_183167 | JGI IMG/M metagenome (GOLD analysis project Ga0209991, IMG submission 183167) | Deep subsurface microbial communities from South Pacific Ocean to uncover new lineages of life (NeLLi) - Chile_00310 metaG (SPAdes)... | ecosystem: Environmental > Aquatic > Marine > Oceanic >...
TGGTGGGATGAAAATCACAATAGCTGCAAGAAAGTTTTACCAAGAGCAGATATGCAATGGCCAATATATATAGGCGACCCTGAAACTTGGTGTGGTGAATTCAAAAGGCGGGGCACGGATGTAGTTGGGCCACGGAAGGCCCACCCCGCTGGAAAGAAGAAGTAATGACTGACCTTGAAAAATGGCTGGCAGAGCAGAAGGAAATTGGTAGACAGATAGAAACTGGTCAATGGGCAAGCTATGAAGATTATGCCATTGGTTTAATCAAAATTCGCACCAACTACGCCAAAGCCCTGCGGATGCTGGAAGTGGCAACGAAGGCATTGTGGAAAGCGAAAATCTGTTTACCAGTTTTGGAACATCTGAAAACAGACGGCGAAGATTCTTATTGTATACTTCGCAAGGCCCTTAACCAAATCAACCAAATTGCAAAGGAACAGTAATGAACCGCGAGATAAAATTCAGAGCGTGGGACAAAGAAAACGAGCAAATGATATATGACGGTACTTGTGACAAGTGGGAAGATGCCTACGAAAGCGGCAGAACATATCTATCCTTAGATTTTGACGGAAAACTATCGGGGTATGTAAACGATGATGGTGGAAAAACGGGACTTTGGGAACATAATGTCGAAATAAATAGAGATAGGTTTATCCTTATGCAATTCACCGGCCTCAAGGACAAGAACGGCAAAGAGATATGGGAAGGGGATATATGCAAAGAGACTTGCGAACATATTATAAACAACGGGCCAAGCGAAGATGGTTGGGCTCCGTTTGTTTTGCCTATAAAATTTCACGATGGAATGTTTGCATTTGGTTATCACACTAACGAATTGTCATATTTTATAAGAAACTGGGGGCTTAAAGTCATCGGCAACGTCCACGAGAACCCCGAACTATTGAAATAAAATGACCAAGAAACAAGCCTCAGACTGTTGTTCAAGATACATAAGGTTAAGGGATGCCCTTGATTATTGCGCGAGAATGGCGATAGACTTGGCTCAATTCTCGCGCGTTGAGGACATCTTAGTAAAGTGCTGTACCTGCAATGTAATAAAGTCGTGGATATGGATGCAGGCCGGCCATTACTTCGGCAGAGGGATTGGTGGTGGCAGCGGAGCGTATTTTAACGAAATAAATATAAATACTCAATGCCCCGTTTGTAATGCTTTTCGCGGGGGAAATCACGAAAGTTACACGACCTTTATGCAGCAGAAATACAGCCCCGATGTAATAGACGAACTACATATACTCCACGCCGGCGGCAGAACCTATAAACACGGAGAATTTACCGCTATCGGTCTGATGTATAAGCAACTTTATAACGAACTTGTTAAGAAAGTAAGTTGAAGGACGAGATTTTATAGGGAATTTTACCGGAATTAAGAAAATGACTGATACCATCATCCATTGTGAGCGTTGCGAAGCCCGTTGCAAGGTAGTTGGACCGCGAAAGTCGGATGCGAGGATGCTGCGTCGGTCCAGGCAGCCCAAAGGTCTGTGTGTCAATTGCGCCGTACACGACTGGCTGAGAAACACCTATCCAGTAAATATGCTTCTGGCAGAGTCCGGCCCAAAGAATCTGCTTTATCCACACATACAAGAGCAGTTCACAGGGCTCATGCGGGTCGGCCTGGCGGATGCTCAACCCGATGAGATTGATTGGAATAAAATCGTTGAAAACTGGGACTTACCCTTTCCTCACAAGATAAAACCGAGCGGAATGAATCCCTGCAGCCAAAAAGAACTCGATGCGATTAAGGCAGGGGAGTACCCTGGTCTTGGCAGCTCGGGCCGACCCACACTTCACGAACTCGCTCACAAGGCGGAGATTACAAGTTTTGAAGAGTTAAACGAATTGTCGCCAAGCCTCGGCGATGACTTCAAACGGTGTTTAGCAAAATTGGCGAAGGGTAAGCAAAAACAACCTTCTCTTTTTGAAATCTAAAAGGGCCGCGTGTACGCGAGCAGGAGTTAGCTGGCTGTGGATGGACAAAGCAAAATTGATAAGAATCTATTAAGTCAGCGGTGGGCGATGCTGACGAACCCGCACGCCGGGCCGATAGTAGGGATGATGCCTTGGAATGAGCTTGAGATTATAAACCATTGCCGGTTGATAGATGAAGTTCGTGCTGAGTTTGGAGGGCCGCGTTTTTTCGATGCTCAAATACTGGCGTGCCACAAGCGCTTTAGAAAATTCTGTAGGACACAGTGGGCAAATAGGAATCGAAAGGAGTCTAAGAAATGAACTGTATAGTAACGAGAGATGATGATGGTTGTATGGATTTTTGGCCTCTTAATGTAAAGGGATTAAGAAAAAACTATGGCGACTGGCAGGCAAATTCAAGTTCTATTGTTCTTGTGGCATATAGTTGCGCCGAGGGTGTTTGTAAGCTTCTTGGCTTCACGCCACTCAAAGGCAGTAAGCAACTTATAGATATTCCAAAGATTAAGGTAAAGAAGCTGCAATCATAGCCGCAATTATCAAAACGAAAGGAGATTCTAACCAATGGCAAAGACAAAAAAGAAAACCCCACAGCGTGTTTACAAGAAACCGCTTTTTATCAAGAATAAAAAAATGACATTCCCAATGGACATTATAGCCAAGTTCAATGGTGGACGGCTTTGTGCTCAGTGTTCTGCGTGTCACGGATGCCAATAACTGAAAGGACTCTAAGAAATGGCAACGGTGGATAACCTGTTAGGTTTGCTGTTAAAAGTCGGCATAAGGGTAGGACATTAAACCCCAAGAGAAAAATGAGGCATAGATGATGTATGACCATATTAAATTATATGATGCTATATTTGAACTCACAAATCTAAGTCGTATCCAAGGAATCGTACTTTGTGCTTTCATATCAAGGCGAGAAGAATGCCAAGATTTTCGTTGGCTTTCAAAGCTCTGTAATGTTAATCGCAGGACAATCGAACGTACTATATCTAAACTCATTAAAGAGGGTTATTTAAGAAAGAAAAAAATATCTCACAATGAAATTGTTCCGTTACTTAAAGCAAAAAAATTAAGTGGTAAAGGCATCGGAGAAAAGGTCTGTAAATGGTGTGGGATAAAAACTACGCTCTTATTTGAACATCATTATCCGTTAACTCGGCGAAAAGGTGGGAAAAAAACAATAAAAATATGTTCTAATTGCCACACGGAATATCATCACGGTTGGGTAAGAATTGAGATTGATAATGAAAATTTGGTTGAGAATTTACAAGGCACATCACTAATGCCTATAGAACGGACATAATGTCCTAAGTTTCAGCCAAAGTAGGGGTCTGAAACCCCCCATAGATACATAATATAAATACAAGAAGATACACATGGGCGACAAGGATGTCAAATTTGGAACCTACACAATCCTTCCAGACTGGTTGATGGAGCGCAAAGATTTAAGTACTGCCGAAAAGCTGATATTCGCAAGGATTTTGCGGTTCAATAAAGGATGTTATGAAAGCTCTGCTAAAATTGCCAAGGCCTTCAATCTCAATCAGAGAACAGTCCGCAGAGCCTTAAAAAGACTAATGAAAAAGAACGGCAAACAATGGATTGCAGCACTTCATCCTACGGACTGGACTCGGATTCTATACGCGACACCAGAAAATATACCACCCGGACCACTATGGGACCAAGTAGCTGCAAGGGCCATTCAGTTCCAGATAAAAGAAACTGCACAAAAATTAAGCGCAAGATAGATGAAGTATGAAGGCAAAATAGACGTTGAATGTATCAAGTTGTGCGATGCTATGAACGAATTGTCAGGCATTAAAACAATTGAAAGCTGTTGTGGTCACAATAAACAACCTTATCGTATTTGGTTTGTGGCCGACAGCTTATCTGTTCTGCCAAACTTACTTTATTATTTTGATGGTTGCCATTGTGGTTTTTATAGCTGGCGGATTAGAGTTACAACTGATTGCGCTAAAAGCCCTGTCCATTTTTGTGCCGAAGGGCCAATGGGCGAAATTGCTTATAAACAGGCCGAGTATATTGCAGAATTATTGAAAACTAATCTCAAATGAAACTTAACTGGTATTTGATATTTGTCCTGTTCTTGGATTGAGAGGTTTTGATTGATACGGCGAAAAAAATGAAACGATGCAAATACTGTAAATGGTTCATCCCCAAACCTAATAAATATTGGAGTGATAGTTGTTGGATATTAAGATTGCAAAATTATTGATAGGAGAGAAAGGATGATTGATAAATTACTCTGGCGAATACGCCATTATTTTACATGTCCAGGACGTAAATCTGGAAGCAAAGATTTTGAATGTCCTGAATGTGGTAAACAATATTATTGTTATTATAGCGGCGCAGATTGTTCTTGTGGTGTTATAAATTTATGCAAAAAATGTGCAAAACAACATATAAAATTAGGGCACTGTTAGAAATTAATAAAATGAATAGGTTTGTGTATTGGATACTAAGATAGCAAAATTGATAATGGAAGAGAGGAAATGAAACGGTGCAAAGATTGTGGATTTTACAACTATTGCCTTTGGCTAAGGGAAGGGCGTTTATGGAAAGAAATTAAAATGAATGTTTGCCCCTATTATGGATGCAAATGGTGGAAATTTTGGAGACCAAAATGAGATGGATTATCTTAATGGTCGTATTATTTCTTGCTGATTGCAGTAAGCCGGATGTTGTGCGCTGCCCGAAGGATGTGACTGATGCAAAAAGATTATGGCAAAAGTGTAGGAAGCACGAATTGCCGGAATGTAAATGTTTTGTGGAGCAACCAAGTGGCGGCTGGATTTGGTGGGGATTAAGGTAATGCCTATTTGTTATGTAAAACCTGTTGTGGACGAGAGCGTGCGGCAATTATGCCGTCGGCCATATCCGAATCACCTAAAAGGTTGTCCGAACTATGGCAAGCGGCCAACCTGTCCGCCACAGGCTCCAATGCTGTCAGAAGTCTTTGATTTGACCAAGCCTGTTCTTGCGGTTTGGCAGCCTTATAATTTAGCATTACATCGAGAAAAAATGCGAGAAAAACATCCGAATTGGTCACGGCGACAATTAGATTGCTGTTTGTATTGGCAAGGCAAGATGAATAAACGATTGCGACAAGAAGTCAAATATAATCTGACTCGTTATAGGCTATTTGAAAACAATAAGAATCTTACAGAAACTTATGCGCCCGAAGCAATGGGCGCAAATGTTACAGAAACAATGAAAAATGCTGATGTCATATTGGAATGGCCTCCGGTGAATATAGTAATAAAAGTAGCGTTTGTGGGTGTTGGATTTGGTGGGGCGAAGAGCGTGGATATGTCCAAGGCCGAATTAAGAGTGGCAATAGCAAGTAAGCAAGCAGAAAAAGAAGATGCCGTATTGATATTGGCCGCTGTAACTGGCGTCCCAAAAGACAAGATTGTGGATTTTCTAAAAACTGGCGAGATTGATGATTTGAGTTATCAAATTTTAGTGAGCTTAGCTTAATTAGCAGGCTGGCGGCGGCTGGATTTGGTGGGGATTAGAGCAATGAAATTCAACTGGGCCTTGTTAATCATTATTGTTTTATGCCTTTGTTTTTGGGCGGGCGCAATATGGCTTTGGCTGTGAATACTATTATTTGTGGAGATTGGATTGATGTTCTTAAAAAGAAAATTCCGAATGGAGTTGTCCACGTGATTATTACTTCTCCGCCATATTGGGGCCAGCGAAACTATGGAGTTGAAGGACAGTTAGGTTTGGAAAAAACACCGGAAGAACATATTGAGAAATTAGTAGTCGGCTTTCGTGAAATCCGCCGCGTCCTGCGGGACGATGGTGTGGTGTGGCTGAATTATGGAGATAAGTACTCTAACGCACCTTTGGGGCACTTCACTGGCGGGAGTACTATATTTGAGGGCCGCGATTTAGAAGGATACATACAATCTGGCGCGGTAGACACAAGCAAGGCAAGCGGCTTGCCGCAAGGAAACCTTCTCGGCCTTGCCTGGCGTTTGGCTTTGGCGTTACAGGCCGATGGGTGGCTTTTGAGGTCTGACATTATCTGGGCGAAGGCATTGTCTTTCTGTGATGTGTATTCCGGCTCAACGATGCCCGAAAGTGTGAATGGCTGGCGGTGGGAGCAACACAGAGTAACCAAGTGTCCTAACTGTGGGGCATTGGGGTCTTTCAAAAAGAAAATCTGTCAAGAGTGTGGCATTAAGGCCGGTTCTCAAGAAAGCGGTGGTCTCGAAAGCGGAAAAAGTGATTTTGCGTCTATGAACCAAATTCCGCTTAGGCTTTGGGCCGATTGCCCTGGCTGCCCTAAATGCGAGCCTAACGGCGGCCTGGTGCTTAGGAAGGGAAGCTGGCGGCCTACCCGTGCGCACGAGTATTTGTTCCTTTTGGCGAAAAGCCAGAATTACTTCTGTGATATGGAGGCGGTGAGAGAAGAAGGGGTATGGGCGGGCGTAAGAAACATCGGAACCTCAAAAGACGAAACCAAAATGGACAGAGGTGATGCGTGGCAGTCTTTTCGGCGCGAAGCGTTAGGATTTCGCAATCTCCGCGATGTATGGTGCATAAACCCACAGTCTTATCCCGACAGTCATTACGCGACTTTTCCCGAAAGATTAGTTGAACCCTGTATCAAGGCCGGTACGAGCGAGAAGGGCTGCTGCCCGAAGTGCGGTGCGCCGTGGGCGAGGATAGTAGACACCCGCCAGATTAGTCGAGAAAGGCCCTCAGACCGCACAGACAGGCATAACGCCGGAGAAGGGATAAATAGCTGCGGAAATACGGTAGCTGGCGTATCTACGACTACCCTCGGCTGGCGTCCCACCTGTAAGTGTTTCGGCTCTCCACAACAGATAGAGTGGAATGTTCAGATGGGATTAGAGGAATATGCACCTGTGCCTTGTGTAGTATTAGACCCATTCTGTGGGTCGGGTACTGTTTGTGCCGTAGCTGCAAGTCTGGGTAGAAATTATATCGGGATAGAATTAAATGAAGATTACATTGAGCAACAGGCCAAGCTAAGAGTAAAAGCCGCCGAGACTGGCATTCCGGTAGCCGAGCAAAGGCAAGGCCAGAAGGGATTGTGGGAATGAAAGAAAACGAACTTAGGCCAATAATTGATTTATGGTTGCAACAACAAGGCTATCAGGTTGGTCACGAACTTTTACTGTCGGGCTATTGTGATGTTATAGGTTTCGCTTTTGATAAGAGAACGGGTCGGCGCATTCCGTCTTTGGTTGAGGTTATTGCGATTGAATTAAAGATAAATGATGTGGCAGGAGTTATAGAACAAGCCCGAAATAATAGGTATTTTGTGGACAAATCATTTGCAGCAATGCCCGCAAGTTGTTGTGAAATTATGCGGCGCGGAACAATTAGGAAATTCAAAAAAAACAAAGTGGGTTTATTGGCTGTCGGTGATACGGTTGAGATTATAGTGTCAGCGGTGCGGATGCAAGGGAATCATTTGCAATGCGACAAGGAGTATCAAAAGAGACTTCAGCGCAAATTGTGGCGGGTTAGTAAAAGATAAGGCCAGAAGGGATTGTGGGAATGAAGAAGGCCGATTTATGTGAATGTTCTGGTTGGCGCAATTTGGCAGATTGCAGGAAATGTCCAGAGTTTAATACCTGCGATTTATGCCAGCGGCGAGTTTGTAAATATGTGGCCATTACTGTTTATCATCGGGGCGACCCACAGGAATTAATATGTCGGCCTTGTGCCAGAGACCAGGGCTGGAATGAAAGAGAAATTGAAAGCCAAGCGATTGACCCAGAAACTTATAAGTACGGCGAAGCAGTACACAAGCCAGAAGGGATTGTTTGAGGATTAGCGATGGGAAAGATTAAGCACGGCCAATATTGGGATGTTAGTTGGAATCCATTGAAGGTCAAGGGCGGTGGCTTTCATTGCACGAAGTGTTCGCCCGGTTGCCTTCATTGTTGGGCGGAAACTTTGAACATACGCTTTTACAACGGCAAACCTTATGATAATCGTAAAGTAGAATACGTTCTTGATGCGAAGGTTTTAGGGCAACCAATGCGGCGCAGAATCCCCACGACTTATTTCGTTTGTGACCTCTGCGATTTATTTCACGAAGCCGTGCCGATAACACATTTTTGGCCTGATAAACCATTAGGATTCATTGATAAAGTTATGTGTGAAGTTATCGGATGGTGTCCAGAACATACTTTTTTAATTTTAACTAAACGTCCCCAAGGAGCGTTAGAGTATTTCCGAAAATTCTATGCAGGATTAAAGGAATTTCATAAGGGGCAAGAGGTGAAACCATTACCCCAACTTCATCTTGGCGTCTCAGTCTCCACACAAGATGAGGATTGGAAAATTGCCGAGCTTCTAAAAATACAGGCGGCGTTTAGGTGGTTGAGTATAGAGCCAATATTGGGGAAGATAGATATACTGAGTTATCCCAAAATAGACAATTATCAAGCTACGGCATTTTCTCATTATGGTTCTCCTGATTGGTACAAACCAAAATATGATGGTCTTAACTGGGTCGTCATCGGCGCAGAATCTATCGGCGGCAACGCTGGACGTGAATGTAAACTTGAATGGGTACGGGACGTAGTTAGGCAATGCGATGCGGCGAGTGTTCCGATTCACATTAAGCAGATTCATTTATGGCAAGTAAAAGGTGTAAGTAAATTGTTTGAGACCGCCAACCAAGCAAAATTGCATTGTGGCGAATGCAAGGTTAAGCGAGTTTTAATAAAAGATGTAACCAAATTTCCGAAGGATTTACGAAGACAAGAGTATCTTAAACCTATAGAAAATAAAAGCAAAGAGAATAAACTCACAAAAGAAGAATGGGATGGCTCGCCAAGTGATTTAACAAGGAGATATACAGCCCAATGGGGCTTACCAAAAGGGTTTTGAACCAAATTTCCAACGGATTTGAGAAGAAGGGAGCTTCCTAATGAGCAATAAAGAAGAGTTGGCGGAAAAGATAAAAGCAACTGCAGCCAAGATGGAGCGCAAGTGCTATGTTTGCTCCGGCCCTGCGTTAATGAAATCAAGGGCAATAAGCATCCAAGTTGATTCAGACGAACTTCTCGCTCTTCTCCGCCAGCAGCCGCCAGAGGGGGAGTTTACAAAGAAATTACGTTCACATTGCAGGGTAGCATATCGGGATTGTAACATTGACGAAAAGGGATTAGCAACTGTAATTAAAAATTCTGGCTTAATAGGTGTATTAGTTAGGTTGGCCGACGGGATGATTGCTGCAAAAGTAGGATTAGAAGCCTGCGACCGCCTCGATGAAGCCGAGGCCGATGTAGCCCAGCTTGAGATATATCTCAATGATTCGAGAGAGGAGAACAGGCGGCTGAAAGAAGTCATCAAAAACAATGTAGCTTGTCTAATGATAATGAAAAACACAAAAAGCGATGAGGGAATTAGGGATTTGCCAAATTTGGCACAGCAATTACAGGAGCTTAATGAGCAAGCCCTGAAAGGAGAAATAAAATGAGAAAAATTGTAATATTTATATGTCTCAAGGCCATAGAAATTCTACTTATTGTGTTTTTGCCATATTTGATTGGCAGATTAGTTTTTTGGGAAGAGCCTATATGGGTGCGTTGGAGCGGAGGAGCGGCACTGATATTGTTAGGCCTTTGTGGAATAGTCGTGACATCTCTTTTGTGTGCTGGGAATTGGGCTTTGGCGAAAAGATTAAACACGTATTTTAAGAGACGCTCCTAAGTTTTTATTGTCCAAAAAGCTGATTTTGTAATAGAATAATCTACTAATTATCGTATAATAGAGTATGATAATGGTCGGGGCTGGGTGCAATGTCCCGACCATTTTTTATTTGTACCTGGCCCCGTCGCCTTAAAAAGGGTTGGGGCCATGAATGGGGAAGCAATTAATTCTGACCAGATTTTTGAAGGCAATTTGAGTTTTGATGAAATCCGCCAACTTGAAGATAAGCAATCTATCCGCATTCGCCGAACGCGTGATTTTCGGATAGACACCTATAAGAGTCAAGATAATGCCAATTCTGCTCTTGACGACCCTGAACGAAAAAAGCGGGTAGCAAATCACAAGCGCCGTGTTCACCAAGAACAGCGAGCAGAATGGGCCTTAAACATTAAAATTCGTGATGGCTGGGTGTGTACTTGGCCGGATTGCGGAGAATTAGACCGCAAACTTTTAGAAGCCCATCACGAAATCCCCATCCACGAAGACCCATCTAAAGAATTTGACCTTGATAATGGCAAGACCCGTTGCTTATGGCATCACGCTCTCAGTCATTCAGGGGCTATTCGTGACCGAATTAAGGCCCGATTGTGCGATATTTTGGTTAAACGCCATTATCGTCATTGGTGGAAAAATAAATCAAAGAGCAAATTGAGATAGTTTTGCGCTTGAGCTTTGAAAATGGACAATGGAATATCGAAAATTGAGCTTGTTTTGGCTGTTATGACGCCAACGCAGCGGCGTAGATGGCGATTGTACAAGGCCGGCCATTCATTGATAGAGATAGCTGCTATTGAGGGTGTAACCTATCAAAGCATCAAAGAATCTTTAGAAAATGGCAAAAAAAGAGCAAAAAAAAGATTAAATTGCCCTGCATTTGCCCTGTATCCTTCCATAGAGAGGGATGGAACAAAAAATACGGCTTACGCGAGCCGAATGGCTACAATTAGAATCATGGGAAGCCAGACCTGACCAGATAGCAATGTGCAGAGAGGAAAGGCGATGCCCTATATGTGGTTCAAGCGCGCACCAAACGAGGGTTACAAATGACGGCAGGGTGAGCCGCGGCGATTTCGATATCGGCTATGAAGACAGCGGCAGGGCGTTTGGTGCGAGATGCGGATGGTGTTTGTGGAGCTTTTAATATGCCGGATGGTATAGAATATCTGGTTGAGGATATTAACCGCAAGCTATTATTGATAGCGGCGTTCAAGCTACCAAAGAAGGCTGATAGACTAATAGACGCCATTGTCGCCGATATGATACAATTGCAAAGCCAAATCGAAGCAAAGACCCACAGAATGGCCGAGAAGGCCTCTGGCTTGCCCCACAGGACGGTTGGATGGCGGCAGAAGGATAAGAATGCCGACAGCACCCCTAACACACAAACAGAGAATGCCAAAGCCGAAGGACGGTAGACCTACTGCGGCCCAGCGAGGTTATGGTTATCGTTGGCAGAAAGCAAGCAAGATATATTTAAGGGCAAATCCGCTTTGTGTTGAATGTCTGAGAGATGGTATAATAGAGGCCGCCGAATGCGTAGACCACATCGTTCCGCACAAGGGCGAATATAAGTTGTTTTGGAACAGGAACAATTGGGCAAGTAAATGTATTCCCTGTCATAACAGAAAGACGGGCAAGGGCAAGTGAAAGGATAGAAGAATATGAGCTTTATGTTTGGATTGTTAATCGGGCTTATTGTTGGATTTATGGTTGGTGTTTGGGCCGTAGCGGCACAGTTAAGAGATTCAGTAAAAAATGGTGGTTTAGAAATCAAAGGCAAATTATATCGAATTACCTTATGGGATGAGCAAGCGAAAGGATAGAAGAATGGAAATAGATAATCGAAGAGCAAGGGTTCGGGTTTCTATCGAGTTGATTGAAGCATATCTTAATTACGGGACAGTAACGGCGCGACCAACGCACAATTTGCACGATATTCATATAGATAGCGCTCTATGTGATTATGTATTTGGTGCCAAGGGCTGCGAAGAACTTAATGCCATAGAGCTTTTTATTTCCTCGCCTGATTTAGAACCAATTAAACAAGGACAGGACATGCCGCTTATTGATTTGGCTTTTGAGCAAGTGAAAGGATAAGAGAATGAACAGACGCAGCTTCTTCAAGGCGTGTGCTGGCATAGCGGCAGGCATAGTGGGCTTGCCGAAGCTATTGGCACAAAACAAAACAAAGCCAATAGAGAAACCAAAAGACCCAGAGGCATTTACTTGTATCACTACAGGCTATGCCAATATGAATAAGCAAAGTATTCTGACAACAGAATGGTATATGAATGGCAAATTAGTAACAAAGGAAATACATAAGCCTGACGGCTCTGTGACAATTATCAATTACGCTGATGGCAATCTATATCTGGACGATATAGGGACGCCAATTACTACTTATGTGTGAGCAAGTGAAAGGATAAGAGAATGAACAGACGCAGTTTCTTCAAGGCGTGTGCTGGAATAGTGGCAGGAGCAGGAGCAGTATTGTTGCCACTGAAAGCATTAGGGGACAAAGATTCAAAGCCCTCAGAACCTCCCGCAAATAGCTCTGCTGGCAAAGCAATAACGGATGGATGGTTAAGCCGTAACGAAGTCAGGGAAAGGGATAAGAGCTTTCCGGCAAAGATTAGAATTGTGCGAATAGGGACAGACTGTAAAATAGAATATGCCGATTACAACAGAGCATTAAATCATCACTTGATGGTTCACGGCATTGAGCCATCACCTGTTCTGGATAAGGAATATCATCCTATTGATACACAGTCTTTTGTGGATTGGGCTAAAGATATACGAGATGCATCGACAGGATAAGGGGAGGGGGCATTCAATCTCTACAACCTCCATTTTTCCAGAC